>Ga0315291_10005552_pt1 | contig 15809 bp, 12 predicted proteins | sample YL17G12_20_MG_FD_203070 | JGI IMG/M metagenome (GOLD analysis project Ga0315291, IMG submission 203070) | Sediment microbial communities from Yellowstone Lake, YNP, Wyoming, USA - YL17G12_20 | ecosystem: Environmental > Aquatic > Freshwater > Lake > Sediment | place: USA: Wyoming | collected...
GGTTCTGGGAATTGATATTATGCATACTGCCAGGTATACTTATGTCATAGCTGCTGCTCTAACTACCTTCACTGCCACCGCTACTGCGAACCTGGATGATGATGCTATTATTGATACCTGGACCATTAATGATGCTGGTACGCTTACCAATACAATTAACGATGCTCAACTCTAATTGACAAGGGGCAGGAGAATAGGTTAGCCCAGCCCGCCTGAGGCGGACTGGGCTAACCACTTGAAAACACTAAATAAAGTATAATATGTCTAACAACAAGAAAGAAAAGGGATTTACCATGATCGAACTGATGATCGTGGTGGTAATTATAGGGATATTAGCTGCCTTGGCTATCCCCAAATTTATGCGGGCTACTACTAAGACTAAGCAGTCGGAAGCAAAACAGCTATTGAAACAGATATATGCAATGCAACATGCTTACCGACAGGAATATGACTCTTACTGCTGTAACGGAGCGTCAGCTGTGGCGGATGGTTCTATTCCGGTTCTGGGAATTGATATTATGCATACTGCCAGATACACTTATACCATAACTGCGAATGCGAATAGTTTTACAGCTACCGCTACTGCAAATTTAGATGATGACCCATCCATAGATACCTGGACGGTGAGCGATTCTGGAGGAATAAGCTGTACTATTAACGATGCTAACAGCTTAGCTTTGTAGAATCTTTCTAGGTTTCAATTTTTCCCCCTATCAAATCTTAAGTTCATTCTTTTTTCACATAGAGCTATTTAATTTTGACCCTTTCTAGGTCAGCTGGCTGAATAAGATGGAAAGCTGATGATTTCCCCTATATTCTGATGTAACATTCGATATTCGTTATCTGACAGTAGGAATTTAATTAATATTTATCTTGAAAAAAGGAATCAATTTTTATATCTTGCTTAAAACTATTGAGGTGAAAAGGTGAATTTAAAAGGGAAAAGAGTTTTTGTCACCGGAGCAGGTGGCTTTGTAGGGAGCCATTTAGTTGAAACTTTAATTAAAATCGGAGCTAAGGTTAGAGCTTTAGTGCATTACAATTCCAGAAATGACTGGGGGATGCTCGAGGACCTGGATGAGAATATTTTAAAAGAAGTTGAGGTTGTAACTGGTGATATCAGGGATGGAGAAGGGATAAGATGGATGATCAAAGATCAAGAAGTCGTATTTCACCTTGCGGCTTTGATTGGTATACCTTATTCTTATGTAAATCCAAAAGATGTGATCGAGACTAATGTTTTAGGGAGTTTAAATCTTCTTTTGGCGGCTTTAGATACTAATGTAGAAAAGTTCGTCCACACTTCTACCTCAGAAATTTATGGAACGGCTAAATATATACCTATGGATGAAAAACATCATTTGAATCCCCAATCTCCTTATGCAGCAAGTAAAGTTAGCGCTGACCAGTTAGCTTTGAGTTTTTACCATTCCTACAGCCTGCCGGTTGGCATAATCCGTCCTTTTAATATCTACGGGCCAAGACAGTCAGCCAGAGCCATCATACCTAATATAATTATGCAAGGGTTAGAAGGCAGAAAGATTAGACTCGGTTCTTTTTTCCCTACCAGAGATTTAACCTATGTCGAGGATGCAGTTGGTGGATTTATCTGTTTTGCTCAATCGGAAAAGACTATTGGTGAGATAGTTCATTTAGGTACAAGTCAGCAGGTCTCGATATTAGAATTGGTGGATTTAATCGGGCAGATGCTTCATAAAAACCTGACCGCTAAATCTGAGAGAAGAAGGGTTCGACCTCGTAAAAGCGAGGTGGAAAGATTAATGGCTGATATTTCTAAAGCTAAAAAGCTTTTTAACTGGAAACCAAAAATCAGCCTGGAAAAGGGGATAGAAAAAACGATTAAATGGATGAGTGAAAACTCCTGGAGATATAAAAAAGAAATTTATAATATCTGAATAAAAAATGTCCGAAACCGTCCAGAATGGATCCAATTGGAGATCCGTAGGAAAAACGATAATCTTGGCTGGAGGAGAGGGGAAAAGGCTCAATCCCTACACCATCATTTTACCCAAACCTTTAATGCCGGTTGGAAATATACCTATCTTAGAGGTGATAATCAAACAGCTTAGAAAATATAAGTTGACGGATATTACCTTGGCTGTGGGCTATTTGGGAAATCTGATTCAAAGCTTTTTTGGAGATGGCAAGAAATTCGGGGTAAAAATTAAGTATAGTTACGAGGATAAACCTTTAGGAACAATGGGACCTTTAAGTTTGATTAGCGGACTCACTAAAACTTTTATGGTTATGAATGGTGATCTTTTAACTTCCCTTAGTTACCTGAAACTTATCAACTTTCATCGTTTCCACAGGATCCAAACTCGGACTAAAAAACCTATAGCCACAATTGCAGTTCAGAGAAGAGAAATTGAGACAGATTACGGAGTTTTAAAATATAATAGAAATTATGAATTAACTAAATATCGAGAAAAACCCAAACTTCCTTATCAGGTGAGTATGGGCATCTATATCTTTGAACCGGAGATATTGAATTTCATTCCCCGGAACAAAAAATTCGATTTCCCGGAACTGATGAACCTTTTACTCAAAAAAAGGGAGAAGGTTTTAGTCTATCCCTCGGCTGATTACTGGTTGGATATCGGCAGGCATGAAGATTACCGGAAAGCGATTGAAGAATTTGACAAGATCAAGAAACAGATTTTATAGTTTATTTTAAAATCATTTTCTGATTATTTGGCCAAAAAAGATGAACTGGAAAATTCCCCTATTTGATCTGGATTATAATCAAAAGGAAATCAATGCAGTTTTAAAAGTTCTAAGAAGAAGATGGCTTACCATGGGGGAGAGGGTGGAGGAGTTTGAAAATAAGTTTGCAGAATTTCTGAAAGCCAGATATGCGGTTGCACTTTCCAGCGGGACGGCGGCTTTACATTTAGCCCTGAAATCTCTGGGAATTAAAGAAGGAGATGAGGTCTTGGTTCCGGTTATAACCTTCGTAGCCAGTGCCAACGCCGTATTATATTGTGGAGCAAAACCTGTTTTCGTTGATTCAACAAGTTTAGAGGATTTTAATATTTCAATTACAGATCTGGAGAAAAAGACAAGCTCGAAAACCAGAGGGATAGTTGTGGTTCATTACGGTGGATTTCTAGCTGATATGGAGAAAATAAACCGGCTGGCAAAAAAATACGATCTTTTTGTGATTGAAGACTCGGCTCATTCTATTGGTACTAAATACGGATCAAAAATGGCAGGCACTTTTGGAGATGCAGGCTGTTACAGCTTTTTCTCCAATAAGAATTTAGCCACGGGTGAAGGAGGGATGATGGTCACCGGTAACCAAAAGTTAGCCCAGAAGATCAGACTGCTAAGAACTCATGGAATGACCAGGCCGACCTGGGAAAGGTTTGGATCAAATTCATTTGGCTATGATATTCTAGAGCTGGGTTATAATTATAGAATGACCGAGATAAGTGCGGTTTTGGGGATGGAACAGTTAAAAAAACTTGGATCGAATAATCTTAAAAGAAGACACCTTTCAAAGATTTATATTCAAAAATTAAATGGAATCAAAGGGATTTTCATTCCCTTTCAAAACTATCCCAGAGGTTCCAGCTATCATCTTTTTCCGGTACTTTTAGATAAGAATATCGAAAGGGATGAATTTATGCGTAAGTTGAAGCAGAAAGGAATACAGACCAGCATCCACTATCAACCCCTTCATAAGTTCTCCTATTACCGAAAGAATTTCCCGCAGAAATCCGGCACACTCTCCATCAGCGAAGAGATTGGAAAAAGGGAGGTAAGCCTGCCTTTACATCCGCGAATGAGTGAAGATGATGTTGTTTTTATCTGCCAGCAGATTAAAAAGATATTAAGTAGATGAACTGGCTTTATAACCGATAAAATAAATATGAATGTTTTTATCGGAATTTTTATTTTCATTTTCGGTCTGGCAATAGGCAGTTTCCTGAATGTCTGTATCTACCGTATCCCTTTGAGAAAATCAATACTTTTCCCGGCTTCTCATTGTCCCAATTGCGGAAATAAAATTAGCGCTTTTGATAACATCCCAATTTTAAGTTATCTCATTCTAAGGGGTAAGTGCAGATATTGTAAAGAGAAAATCTCATTAATCTACCCGGCAGTTGAGCTTTTAAGCGGGCTTCTATTTCTTTTACTTTACCGAAATTATGGACTAAGCTGGGAGTTTGCCGCTGGATTATTTCTATTCAGCAGTCTGCTGGTGATCTTCTTCATCGATTTAAAATATCAGCTAATTCCAGATGTTATCACTCTACCTGGTATAATCGTTGGCTTCATATTTTCTTTTTTATCAAAATCACCTCCTTTTCTTGAATCCCTAATTGGTTTTTTCGTTGGAGGTGGGCTTTTATATTTTATGGCCATCTTCGGGGATAAGCTTTTTAAAAAAGAAAGTATGGGAGGTGGAGATATTAAACTGGCAGCTATGCTGGGCACTTTCTTAGGCTGGAAGATGGTTTTAATGGTTATTTTCTTAGCATCTTTTTTAGGGGCTACAGCCGGGATAATATTTATAATATTGTCAAAACAGATGAGAGGAAAAAGGTTGATCCCTTTCGGACCTTTTCTGGCAATGGCAACTTTACTTACAATTTTCTTCGGGAGCCAATTGATAGAATTATATCTCGGGTTATTCTACCATATTTAACGACTCCCCATACTTCCTTTTCCGGTAACTACTAAATCCCTTTTTTAAAAATGCCGATATAAGATATGTCCTTATATGATCAGATAATAAACTATGAAGAAATTCTTCAAATTCAACTATGAATCGGAGATTCGGCTCTCCCTTTTACTTTTAATCCTTTTCTTTGTCCTGATGAATTATGGGATAGTTTATCTTTTGAATTTATCTCAAAAAGGGTGGGAAGAGGAGTCTCTTCAAAACCTTAAGGGAATAGCATACTCAGCCAGCCACCTCTGGCAAAATAAGACTGAAAAAGGTAAAATAGATTCAGAGCTTAAAAGCTTAAATTCACTCAGGCAGGTTAAAAAGATAGATATTATAGACCAAGACGGAAGAATCTTGACCTCTTCGGATAGTCAGATAAAGAAAATAAAGCCCGATCCATCACTTAATCAATTCAGGGAAAAACTTCCTTCAGGACAAAGTTTTCTCTCCAGCGTTTATATCAAGCCAGAAAAAGGCTATTATAAGAGCTATTTTTACTCCTTCGTTGACAAAAATACCCAGAAAACTCTTTTTTCAAGAGTAGAAAAAGAAATGACGATGTATTTTTGGGTCGAACGAATTTCTAAATACGAAGGTTGGGTGAGGGGCTTAGGAATTATCGGTATCCTTTTTTTGTCTTTCCTGCTTTTGAAGAATATATTTTCTCCATATCAGAAAATGAAAAGGAAAGCTGAAGAAGAAAGTATTATTACTCCTTCAACTAAAAGGGAAGATGTAGAAGTAGTAGTGGAAGTATTTCAGAAGGTCATTGCTGATCTCAAAGAGAAGGAGAAAAAATTACAAGCGCTTTATATTCAGACTAATAACAAGGCAAAAAATTTAGAAAGGTACAATGAATATATACTCAAAAGCATAAATAATGGAGTGATAATCTGTGACAACCAGGGGAAGATAACCGGATTTAATCAGGCGGCTCAAAGGCTCCTCGGTTCAGCTTTTAAGTTGAGTTTAAATATACATTATAAAGAGGCATTGGGTGAGATTACTTTACTATCTAGTATGTTGGATGAGATAATCATCAAGAAGAATCTATACGGTGAAGCAGAAATAGAAATAAAAAGGGATAAAGGCGAAGAAAGATTTTTGATGGCCGATAGTGCTCTTTTACGGGACGAAAATGAAAATATAATTGGCCTGGTATTAGTTTTGACCGATTTAACTGAGCTTAAAAAGATTCAGCAGGAGATAGCATTCAAACAGAAAATGGCTACCTTAGGAGAGATCTCGGCCGGGCTGGCTCATGAGTTAAGAAACTCTATGGGAGCGCTTCTGGGGTATAGCAAGATGCTAAAAAAAGGATTCAAAGAAGGCAGTGCCGCTTATCCCGTAGTAGAAGGCATCATAACGGAATCTTTGACTATAGAAAATCTTCTTCAAAGATTTTTAGACTTTGCAAAACCCCTGGAGGTAAAATGGATTAAATTTGACATGGGCGAATTAGTTCAGGATTGTATGAGAATAGCCAAGGAAAAAAGGCCTGAACTGAAAATTTCATTCAAAATGGAAGAAAAAATTCCCTCTTTCCCTGGAGATCCATTCCTTTTAAGACAGGCTTTCCAAAACCTGATTCAGAATTCGAGCGATGCTCTTAAAGATGGGGGTGAGATTAAAATTAATCTTCAAGAATTGAAGGTTAACGGCGAGCCGATGATAAAGGCAACGATTGAAGATGATGGCTGTGGAATCCCGGAGGAAAATTTAGGACAGATATTTAAACCTTTTTTTACATCAAAAGAGAAGGGGATAGGTTTAGGATTGAGCCTGGTGAAGAAAATAGTCGATTTGCATAAAGGCAAAATCGAGGTCAAAAGTGAACTAGAGAAAGGAACGGTTTTTACTCTATTTCTTCCATTGACCGAACCTCAGGCAAAATCTAAAGTTAAACATAGATTGGAGTTTCAGCCGGTAGCATGAAGATTGAGTTCTCTTCTTTTCCCCCCATTAAGATTTTGGGCAGAGATATAAATTAATTTTTATTTCCCCACATTTCAAAAAGAATACCACCGATCTACTGAATACTTATTTAATTTCTCTTGTCATACTATATTTTTGTTATTATTATAGCTTAAGTTATTTTTTACGGTTAAATTGAGATGCGGATAATTCATCTATCAGATACCCATTTAGGAGCAGGCGGAGTTAGCCGTAAGGTTTCGCCTTCTGGAATAAATCAAAGGGAAGAAGATATTGGTAATTCTTTTATCGGGGCGCTCGATCAAATTATTGAAATCAAACCAGATCTGGTTATCCACTCTGGCGATTTGTTTAACTCCGTCCGGCCTACTAACCGCATTATAAATTTGGCTATCAGACAGCTTTTACGTTTAACTTCCATTTCCATTCCAGTAATAATCATCTCCGGAAATCATGATACACCTAAACAGAGAGGGATAGGCTCGATCTTTTCTTTCTTCGAGGTTTTCCCGGGTTTGAGATTGGTCTATCAGGATAGATATGAGAAGATTAGGATAAAAGACTTAGCAGTGCATTCGGTTCCGCATTGTCTTTCACCAGCTACTTTTCAGTCAGAGCTTGAGAAGATAGAGATAGACAAGGAGACTCGCTTCAACGTCCTGATACTGCATGGGGTAGTCTCTGGCATAAAGGAATTCTCTATGGGAGAACTTGCAGAATTAGAAATACCTTCCTCTCTTTTTAAAAAAGGGTTTGATTACGTAGCTTTAGGCCATTACCATCGCTATACCCAGGTTGAGGAAAATGTCTATTACGCTGGTTCAACTGAGAGGATTACCATGGCGGAATTAGGTCAGGAAAAAGGTTTTGTAGAATTTGACCTTTTATCAAAAAAGGTAAATTTCCATAAAGTTCCAACTCGTCCGATGATCGACCTCCCCTCTGTAAATGCTGAAGGAAAAGATCAGGAACAAATTTTAGTGGAAATAGAAAAATTGCTTGAGCAGAATGACATTAAGGATAAAATAGTTCGTTTAAGAGTTGCCCAGATCCCTGCCTACGTCTATAATTCTCTGAATTTCAGAAAACTATCTGAGCTCAAAGCTCAGGCTTTTTATTTAGATTTAAAATTTGAAAAAAAAGAGGAGAAAGAAACGGATTTCTCAACCCAGACCAGCATAGGTAAATTAACTGAGGAGTTTAACCAGTATCTTAAGGAATATATCGTCGAAGATCTAAAAAGAGAAAAGCTCCAGGAATTAGGTTTAAAATATTTATCCGAGAAAAGAGGAGAAGAGGACCAAGGAGTCTAAAGGCTTAAGACTTTAGACTATAGCCTCAAGACTATAGACTGTTATGTACTTGCAATCGATTCAACTGGAAAATTATAGACGTTTTAAATCTGCCCAGACCGATTTCCCGGATGGGATAGTAGGTATAATCGGGACCAATGGCGCCGGGAAATCGACCCTGATGGAAGCTATTGCCTGGTCTCTGTACGGAAATGAGGCTGCCCGTACCGGAAAAGACGAGATAAAAAGGTTAAATGCAAAACCTCAGGAGGTAAGCCGGGTTATTCTGGATTTTGAACTTCAGGGTGAAAATTATCGGGTAGTTAGAGAATTAAAAGGTGCTTCCAATCAGCAAGATGCTTCGGTCTTAATTAACGGTAAAGTAGTGGCCAGGGGAGTAACTCCGGTCAATGATTTTATCGAAAAAACCCTGGATATGGATTACAGAGCTTTTGTCACCTCTTTCTATGCGCCTCAAAAAGAATTAAACATTCTATCCGATTTTCCACCCTATAAGCGCAAGGAGATCTTAGCCCGAATGTTAGGAATAGAAAGAATTGACTCGGCATTGAAGAACTTACGCATCGATATTAGGGAGATAAAGTTAAGGGTTGAGGTCAACGAAACACATCTGAAAGATATAAATGAGTTAATTAAAAAGAAAAAAGATATTGACGAAGAACTCAAAAATATCTCTAATATCATAAATGAAAAAGAAAAGAGTTTTCAGGTGGAAGAGATCAGTTTGAGGGCAATTGAAGAAGAGCTTAAAAAGAAAAAGGGGGAGTCGGAGGTTTTCAATAAATTTGAAAACGACCTTTCGGTCAAACAGGCTTTATCAGCCGAACTTATCAGGCAGATAACCAAGGGCAAAAAAGAAATTGAGACATTTGAAAATCTCACCCCAGAATTGGATGAGCTTGAAAAAGAAGTGAAAGCTTATCCTCAGGTAAAAGAAGATTTTATGGTATATGAAGGTCTTAAGCTCAAAGCTGAACAGAGAAAAAATATTCTAATTCAGGTAGAAAACATTTTTCAGTCCATGGATAAAGACAAGAATAGAATTGAAACTTTAGAACTAACCAGAATTGATTTAGAGAAGAAGAATAAAACTTTGGATGAGTTAAAAATTAAATCTCTGGAGCTTGAACAGCAATTAGAAAAAACCAGGTCGGAATTCGTTCAGGTTCAATCTGATTATAAGGTAAGCTTAGAAGAACAGAATAAAGTTCAAACCCAGCTTGAAGGCATAGACAAATTAGGACCGGATTCTATTTGTGACCGTTGCTTAAGGCCCATGGGAGCAGATTATCCCAAAATTAAAAAACATCTTAACTTAGACCTGGAGAGGATAAAGAATAATTTAGGTTCAATCCTGGACAAGCGAAAGAGAATAGAGGATAAGGGGAAGGAGCTTAAAAAAGGGAAACTGAACTTGGAGGAAAATATAGGTAGGTTGCAAAAAGAGATAGAACAACTTTTAAAAGAAAAAGGTGAGCAGGAAACCTTAAAGAAAAGCCTTTTGGACAAGGAAAACAATCTTTCGTTCTTACGGGAAAATTTGAAAGATCTGGGTGAATTTAATTACGATGCTGCCGTTCATTTGGAATTGAAAACAAAGATGGAAAGCTTGGAGGTACTAAGAGAAAAATATCTGGCGTTAAATCAAGAAAGGAATAAACTACCCCGGCTAAAACAGAACCTGGCTCAATTAGAAAATAAACTAACAGATCTTGATATGGAGATTGAAACGCTTAAGGAGAAAATTAAGCTTCTCTCATATTCCGGGGAAGAACTCAAAGGCGTTGAGAAGAGAGTGGAAGATAAAAGGTCAAAAGTTCATCAGTTAGAGCTGAATTTAAAAGACCTCTGTTACCAGAAGGAGCTTTTTTCCATGGAGCTCGAGAAAATTGAGAAGGAGATAGAAGAAACCCAGAAACTAAAAGGAGAGCTTAAATCTTTGGGCGAGGATAAGCTTTATTTAGAAAAATTAGATGAAATCTTAGTAGGTTTCAAGACTTCTTTGATCTCCAGGATCAGACCAGCTCTCTCGGTTTATGCTAAAGAACTTTTTATTGAGTTAACTGATGGAAGATATGAAGATTTAGAGCTGAACGATGAGTATGAGATTTACATCTTCGATCAAGGGGAGAGATTCTCCATTGAGCGTTTTTCCGGCGGTGAAAAGGATCTGGCAAACCTGTGTCTAAGGCTGGCGATCTCCCTTTTGATCTCTGAATCCAGCGGGGTGGAGTTCTCCTTTATAATTTTAGATGAGATCTTCGGGAGTCAGGATGATTCCCGCAAAGAAAATATTCTCAAAGGGCTAGCTAAACTGAAGAATAGATTCAGGCAGATTTTTTTGATCACCCATATAGATGACATCAAAGATTCAGTCGAAAACTTAATCACCGTTCTGGAAAACGAGGACGGTACCAGTCAGCTTGTCCTCCAGTGAAAAAGCAGGCAGTAAAATAGTAGACAGTAGACAGGGAATCCCACCCCTACTCCGTGTCCAGTTTTAAAACGAATGACGGAAATGTCGCTGGTCAGAAGACTAACGACAAGCATGTATTTTTAATTTTTAAAGTACGCCTCTTATGTAGAATAGCAATCAGCAAAGAAAATACAGCTATAACCTTCAAGGATTTACAATTATACCGATAATATAAATGATTAGCTTGTTTAAAAATTTCAACTTTGAAGAGGTATACTTATGCCCTCCATTTTAGTAATTGATGATAAAGAGAGCATGCGCCAGATGCTGGCTAAAACCTTGGAGTCAGAAGGATTTGAGGTTGATACGGCCAGGGATGGAGAGAGGGGGTTGGATAAAGCCAAAGAAAAAAGATTCGATTTAATCCTAACAGATTTAAAACTACCCAAAATGGATGGCCTGGAGGTTTTGTCTTCTATCAAAGATTTAGATCCAGAGGTAGCGGTCATAGTGATGACTGCCTATGGGACTATTGAGACTGCGGTTCAAGCCATAAAGCAAGGTGCCTTTGATTTCCTGACCAAACCTTTTGATGTAGATCACCTGCATGTCCTGATTCAAAGAGCCTTAGAAAATCGACGACTTCTTGCAGAGAATATTCTCTTAAGGGAGGAACTGGCTCACAACTCAGGATTTACTGAAATAATCGGTAAATCCGAAAAGATGAAAGAGGTAACCAGACTGGTAAAGAAGGTAGCTTATAGTGATACCACAGTATTACTCTTAGGCGAAAGCGGTACCGGCAAAGAACTTTTTGCCAGGGCAATTCATGGCCTGAGCCCTCGAAAAAGTGGACCTTATGTGGCAATAAATTGTGCAGCTATACCCAGAGAGCTATTAGAAAATGAACTTTTCGGTTCGGAAAGAGGAGCATACACTGGTGCGGTTACCAGAAAGATGGGTAAATTCGAAATAGCTGAAAAAGGGACAATCTTCTTAGATGAGATAGGGGATTTAGATATTGCTCTTCAGGCTAAGATTTTAAGGGTGCTACAGGAAAAAAGATTTGAGAGATTAGGCGGAACAAAGACTATAAATATAGATGTGCGGGTGATTGCCGCTTCCAATTTTGACCTTAAAAAAGCAATCGAGAAAAAAGATTTTAGAGAAGACCTTTATTATAGATTATCGGTTTTCCCAATTCCCATTCCTCCTTTAAGGGAAAGAAGGGAGGATATACCGGAATTGGCTGATTTTTTCATTCGTAAATACTGTTTAGAGATGAAAAAGGAGAAAAAGGCTCTTTCCAAAGAAGCTTTAAGTCTGATGGATAAATACCACTGGCCCGGAAATGTGCGTGAGTTAGAAAATACCATTGAAAGGGCGATTATCTTATGTGAAGGTAAAAAGATTTTGCCGGAACACTTAGCTATAAGGCTCCCCTCAAATTCAGAGATAAGATTAAGAGAAGGGGCTGGCTTGAAAGAGGTGAGCCAGTATGCACAGGCAGAGGCTGAAAGGGCGATGATTTTAAGAGTGTTAAACCAGACCAGGGGGAATAAAAGAAAGACCGCAGAAATTTTGAAGATAGATTATACCACTCTATTTGAGAAGATTAAAAAGTATAATATCGATGCTTAATTAGTAGACAGTCCGCCAAAGGGGGAGTAGACAGCATACAGGGAAATAGTTTGTAGGTCAAGCATGTCCAAAGGACTGCTTGACAAAATAATTCTAAGAACGATAGTTTGTAGGGCAAGGCTTTTAGCCTTGCTTTTTTGATAAATAAAAACGTCCCGATAGAAGTCGGGACGCTACGAACCGCAAACTGTAAGGGCAGACCTGTCCTGCATATCCGTTTTAGGATGTCTCTGCCCTAATTATTTATGTAAAATGTTGTAAGGTTTTAATATTTTGACCCCTTTTAATTTAATTGTAGAGACGCATTGCAATGCGTCTCTACAAATGCTGAAGGCTTTCTTTACATTTATTAATAAGAACAGGGTTCTGGTCCACTTTTAAAAAGGTAATTTATCAGAAAAACCACATCTGAAATAGTGGTATTCTGGTCGCAGTTGACGTCTCCTCTATACAGAAGGTATGGCGATGGTCCGCCTTTAAGCAGATAGTTGATTAAAAAGACCACATCTGAAACGCTAACAGACCCATTTCGATTTACGTCTCCAGTGCTAAAAGAATATTGAACTGCGGCTAAAAGGTCTATTAACCCCCAGCCGTAAGTGTTGTTAGGAGTAAGGGCATTATTAGCCGTATACATCAAAGCTTCTCTTACTTTCCAGGGAACCCAGTCTGGATGAGCTGAGAGCAGAACTGCGGCGCATCCTCCTACTAAAGGAGTTGAAAGAGATGTTCCACCTACATATCCAAAGGTATTGGTGTCGGCAGCTGTGGCACAATAAGTGCTAACCCCTCTGGCTACTACTTCAGGCTTAATCCTGCCGTCACCGGTTGGTCCTCGTGAACTGAAACTGGCAATCGTGCCGGAGCTATTCACTGCTCCACAAGCTAAAATTGTGTCAGCATCTGCGGGAGTTATTAAAGTGGTATCTCCAGGACCTTCATTCCCCATAGCATTACAGACCACTATTCCTAAGCTGGCGGCTATATCTGCGGCTATAGTTGTTACTGCAGTATTCCCATCTAATTGCTGGCGAGTGTAAAAGAAACCATCATCAAAATCAAGATAACCCAGGGAGCTGGAGATAACATCTGCACCGATACTGTCTGCCCACTCCATCCCGGCTACCCAGTTATCCTCTTCAATCCGGGTTTCGGTTGGAACATATTCGGTTTTAGCTAAGATAAAGTTAGCTTTATAAGCTGGACCATATAGGTTTCCATCTATTTCTCCACCTAAAGCTGACCAGGTGTAGGTTCCGTGATTATGTTGACTTGTCGCATCCTGTCCGGGCTCATTCTGGGTATTAGTGTCGAGATTTATAAAATCGTATTCAGCTAAAACTCTTCCTTCTGAAAAAGCAGATTTAAAAGCTTTATGGTCTTTTCTAAAGCCGGTATCCATCATACAGACTAAAACTCCCTCTCCATGATAACCTAAAGCATGCACTGCCGGAACGTTTATCTGCTGGAGCTGATCATAGGATGGACCATAATTAATTGGAAAGAGAGGCTTCCATTGAGGCTGAGCTTCTTCTTTTACAGGTTTGCGAATATAGGTAAGGACAGGCTTTATAGATTTGACAAAGGGAAAGAGAGCTATCTGTTCTAATATATTCTGGGAGACCTCAAAGCTAACCGCATTAAGCCAGCGGCTTGGCTGGCGCGATTTGGCTCCAAGACTTTTTATATTTTCAACATAAAGCTGGTGTACAGGCAAGTCCAGAAAATTAATCAGTTCACTCTTCAAAACCTTGGCTCGCCGTTGAAGAGACTTGGCAGTGAAAAGATTTTGAGTCCTGCTCTTTGCTTTCTCACAGCTTTCCTGGTCAAAAATTCCTTTATCTGTGAAATAGACCCAGACTTTGATCTTTTCATCAGAGGGTTTATCTGATAAAAATGTTCTTAGTTCTGGAGAGATAACGGGATAGTCCTTAGGACTAACCAAAGGCTTTTCAATACCCCAGGATAAAGTAAAGGTTATAAAGAGAAAGAATGATAAGAAGAGAAGATACCTGCTTTTACACATCTGAGACCTCCTTAAAAGTTAAGTTCCGAAAGTCAATGCTCTCATTTTATAATTTAACCAAAATCCCGATTTTGTCAACCTCTCAATAAATTAATTCGGATAATTTTTGATTTAAAGTATGGGATAATTCCCATATCCTGTAGAAATTAACCAATTTATTGAAGCAGAGTTTATTGTCTCTTTAATTACCTTTTCAGGGAGATGGTCGAATCCTATGAGTGTTAATGGCTTATATAAGTTGAACTTGTAGCATAATAATAACTTATTGGCATAAATATTGCTCAATAATATGATGGTTATTAAAGAAAAGGAGAGATGATGCTTAGAAGACTAAAAAATAGAAAAGGACTGAGTTTATTAGAGGTCTTAGTGGCAATGTTGATTTTAGCCTTTGGAGTATTAGGCCTGGCTCCGATGATTGTTACTACGATGTTCTCCGGCAGTTATTCCAATGAGGTAACCAGAGCTAATGTCATAGCTCAGGATAAGCTGGAATTTATGAAGAATTTAGTTTCTTTCAACCCTCTACCCTGGATTGAGGTAACCAGTAATCTCCACGGGACTTTCACACGAACTACCAGAGTGGATGTTGATACCACAGATATATCAGTGCCGGCCGGGGTATATCGTATCAGGGTAACTATAAACTGGTCAGATAAAGTAGGTAAAACCAGATCAGTAAACTATTATACATATAAAATGAGGACTTAAAATGAAATCTAAACTTAAAAATAATTCAATTAATAATCAGAAAGGTTTAAGCTTGGTTGAGCTTTTGATTGCTGCTACTCTGACTGCTGTAATCGGATCAGTTATGTTGGATTTCTATATATCCCAGCATAACCATTTCTTAGTACAGGAGGAGATCTCAGATATGCAGCAGAACGGTCGGGTAGCTATGGACGAGATCGCAAAAAATATAAGGAAAGCCGGATATGGATTAACCGGGCAGCCTTCGATCTCCGTTGGGGCTGATACTTTAAAGGTCTATTTTATGAACGGTTCTCAGACTGATACTGTTGTCTACTATATCTCCAGGGCAGTTGCCCTGCATCCCAATCTGATGAAAAAGGTAGGTTCAGGTTCGGCTCAGGTCTTTGCCGAGAATATAGATTCACTGAAGTTTAATCAAAGTGGTAAATTAATCTATGTCAGGATTGTTGCCAGAGAGGGGACAAAAGATGATTATTTCACCGGGGACAAATATCGACGGAGAATTTTAAGCTCTAATGTTAAGATGAGGAATAACCTCTAAAGGAGAAAAAATGAAAAGATTTATAAATGAAGAAAAAGGGTCAGCTTTACTTTTAGCATTGATAATAATGGTTATGCTGACTTTCGTTTTTATAGCAGCATTAACCACCTCGGTTACTGATATGGACATCTCAAAGAACCTGAAAGAGAGAACTTCTGCTTTTTATATGGCTGAATCAGGTTTAGAGTTAGGGATGGGTGTGCTGAAAGGTCACCCGAATATGCTGAATAATGATTCCTTAGAAGCATTGATAAATGCCAGCTCTAATCTGGGTAACGGAAGCTTTAGTGTAGACGTTACCGGCACAGCCCCATATAAAACCCTGACCTCTGCTGGGAATTCATCTGAAGGGCAGAGTCAGGTTCAGGTAATGGTAAAGAGGAAAAAGAATCCATTTGATATCTGGAATAACATAGTTTTTGCAGGCGTAGGTCAATCCGGGCATTGTATTAATGGAAACGTCTCTTTTCATGGACCCGTTCATATCTTAGGAGAGGGTGAGTTGTTTACTGACGCTAATGGAA
>Ga0315291_10005556_pt1 | contig 15802 bp, 13 predicted proteins | sample YL17G12_20_MG_FD_203070 | JGI IMG/M metagenome (GOLD analysis project Ga0315291, IMG submission 203070) | Sediment microbial communities from Yellowstone Lake, YNP, Wyoming, USA - YL17G12_20 | ecosystem: Environmental > Aquatic > Freshwater > Lake > Sediment | place: USA: Wyoming | collected...
AGATGCTCCCAGCGCGAAGGAACTCTGGAGGAAGGCAAACGAATCGCTGCTCGAGGCGAAGCGCCCTCCGAAAAACAAGACTCTGTTCTGGGCCGAGGTGGGATTGGATAAAGAAGACTATCCTGGGACCGAAGAGTCAATCTAGGACCGGGGAGACGTGAAGCAATGGAACCCGAAGCGTAGCGGGAGAATCGGTCAAACACCGAAGAGTCAATCTAGGGTCTCTTACCAGGCTTGTCAATGCCATCACCCGTCATTCGAACGATTACCGTCACATATCGCTAAGTTCTATCTTGAGAATCTTGTCATCCCTCTCGATCCGATCCACCACATCCATGCCACTCACTACCTCACCAAATACGGTGTATCGGCCGTCGAGGTGCGGCTGTGGCGAATGGGTTATGAAGAATTGACTGCCGCCGGTGTCTTTGCCAGCGAGCGCCATACCTACGGTACCGGAGAGATAGTGCTTTCTGTTTATTTCGCACCTGATCGTGTATCCTGGTCCTCCCCAACCGTCTCCCCTCGAACATCCCCCCTGAGTCACGAAATTGGGAACTACCCTGTGAAACGTAAGACCGTCGTAGAAGCCCTGCTCTGTGAGTTTCACAAAATTCTGGACCGTGTTGGGGGCCTCTTCGCCGAAAAGTCTGATCACAATGTCACCTTTCGCGGTTCTAATGATCGCCTTCCCCGTGCGCGAACGAGTTGATACTTTGTAGCCTTGAGGAATCTCCGTGGGCGCGGGAAGGGACAGAAGACCCAGATCTCGAAGGCTGTCAGCGAGAGCAGAACCCCAGAAGTGCTTTATGGCAGCGTAGGCAGCGTCCCTGACCCTGTAGTCAGTATCAAATAGTGACTCTCGGTATATCGGCAACGCAGCCACGGCCCCCAGGTTCTTCAGAGCCTCGATTGCAGTGAGTCTCACGTCAGGCTCAGGATGATTCTTCCACTTCTCGTAAATGTCACGTACCACCCCCGCAGCTCTTGGCTGTCCGATTGCCCCAAAGGCCTCGCACACACTCACTACAACAACCATGTCTGTGTCTGCAGCGGCGTCCTTGAGAAAAGAAACTGCGTTCCCGTCCTTGGATTTTCCCACGCCGACTATGCAAGAGGCCCTGGCCCGGCGGTCCTTCTCATTCGCGTAGGCGTTTTGCAGTATACCGGAGACGTCCCGGACTTGCGTCTCGCCGATTGCTTCATACGCCGAGGCCCTCACAAACCACGCCTTGTCCTGGAAGATCGATTCCACGAATCTCAAGGCAGAAGCCTTACCGCAGAGAAAGAAGGCCCTCACGGCTTCAGCTCTCACGGAAGGAGAAGGATCGGCCAGGACGACCCGCAGGAAATCTGTTGCCTTCTCCGAGCCGATGACTCCCAGCGAGGCACACACGGCCGCCCTCACCTGGAAGGATTCGTCGCCCAGTGCTGAGACGAGGGAGGACACACTCTCCTGCTCTTTGAAAGAGCCGAGACTTTTGGCGGCGTTGACCCTTACGTGCCAGTCCTTGTCTCTGAGAAGTTGTCTCAAAGCCGACAGTGAGTTCTTATCGATGTTCTTTCCGAGCGCTCTCGCGGCGAAACTCCTTACGAGCCAGCTCTTGTCATGCGCCAGCCTCGAGAGAACCGCGATTGATTTGGTGTGCGGTATGTTCTCAAGAGCATAGGCGACGCGCCACCGTAGCTCCTCGTCTCCGGAGCCAGCAGCCGTCCGGAGCGCGGTGAGTGCCGTGCTGTCACGGATGAAGGCGAGCGACAAGGCTGCCTGCCGTGCGAGCTGTCTGTCGCTTGTCCCGAGAAGTCGCGAAAGCGGGCGGACTGCCTGACGGCTCTTCGTCTTGCCGAGCGCTTCAACAGCAGCAAGCTTGACGTCCGGCGATGGATCGGAGAGAAACTTGACAAGAGCGTCCGAGACAGAATTAGCCGCGGAGAACGTAGCGAAGGCAGGAGACGAACCGATTTGTCCGAGCGCAAACGCAGCAGAGCTTCTTACTTCAGGGGAGGCATCCCCGGCAATGGGGAGCACGTCGGGAACCGAATTCGTGTCCTGGATTCTACCCAGTGCAAGCGCAGCCCTCGCCCGGACGACGGGATCTTCATCAATCAGAAACTTGGCAACAACCGAGGTTGCGGCGCGAAGATCCTCGAGCGAGGCGATTTCCTCCAGCTTTTCAGGGGTAGTAATAGCACATAGCGTCCCTGGTCGTATCAAGGCCAGGGAGACAAGAACGGTGAGAGCAACAAAGATGTTGATAAGGATAGGACGGCGGCTAGTTCTATTCCAACAAGTATCGCCTTGCGTTTTCCACATATTGTCTGTCACCCCCAGCATGCGCTTGCCCTCTCTCACGTGCCTTGTCCCTGAAATGCACTAACGAGCAGGTCGCGTGCGCCAGCAAACAGTTCTCCAGCAAACAGTTCTCACAAACGCGCAGTCTTTCTACTCCACCTTTACGACTTTGCCCAAGAAAGAGTTTGTCTCGCCTTTGACGTCAGTTGCCGTGAGTTTGTATATGTACAGGCCGTTCGCGATCCGATTTCCTTCGGCGTCTCGGCCGTCCCAGATAACGCTATTGTAGCCGATTCTGGCGTCTCCACTTATGTCAAGTATCTTCCTGCCAGATACCGTGAAGACCTCTATCAAGACCTTTTGAGGCGCCCCCGTGAGCTCATAGTTGAAAGAGGTGACTTGCGCAAAAGGACTCGGGTAACAGAACACATCCATGAGATTGAATTCCGAGGTCACTCGCACTGCTAGCGAACGCTCCACGTCCCCCACCTTGACGGTCAGAGTGTCCTCTCCTTGCGGCAGGAAGAGTTCGGCGTCAAGCCGCCAGAGCCTTCCAAACGGGTCAACCTGTTGCTTGCTCGTTACTACAGGCGCGCCGTTGACGAGGAAGCCGATTTCATCCTGAGACAGAATCACCGGGCTTGAGACCAGGGCGCTGACCATCAGGTTCGATGCCACCCAGTCTCCCTCGCGTATGGTCCTTCCGTTTGAGCTGAAGGTCGCCTTCAATTCAACTTTGAGCAGAAACACGGTCTCGCGGCCGTTGACGTCCGTGGCGTGAAGCGCGATGTCGTAGCTGGCAGGACGTAGGACAGTAGGCCAGTATAGGTAGAATCTCCTGCTCGCACCTGCCGACGTGTCTGCTTGCGCCACGACCGTGAATTCGCTGCGCGGGATGATTCCCCTCCCCTCGGCTCCTGATTCCTCGATCCATATCGAGTTCTCGTTCACCGCAACTTCATCACTCAGGTAGGCACCGACGCGGACCGAATCGTCCGCCGAAGAAGCATAGAGATTCGCTCCCCCAACATACAGAGAATCATTGACTCTGACTGTCAATCGAGGGGGCAATGCATCCATGCGCAGGCCAGGGTCGCCCAGCAAAGCGTATGTATTTGCCGAAAATTTGTTAGAGTAGTCGCCGGCCAGAAATCTGATCTTGGCCGAGGTGACGATCTCTCCAAGTATCCATCTTGCTCCCCTCTTACCCCTCAAGTCGACAGTGGGTGGGGAACCGAAAAAAGCGTCAAATAGGACGACGTTCATGTCTGCCCGGCTGTTGAAAGGAAGATTCTCAAACGCATTGCTGGAGAAAGCCGCAATAGCTCCCTTTTGAGGTAGAAGCAAGAACTTTTCAGCAAGACTCTCACCGTTGTTTTTCTCGGTCTCGGTGTCGAAATCTCCGATGTGGCAGGAAAACGCCGTGAAGAACCACGGCTTGTAATAGTTGAGCACCGAAGGTAGATCATCAGAGTACAACCAGGAAAAGAACAGTTCCTCATGTGTCAGTGTTATCTGGTTACCATGCCCCTGAAAGTTCACGAAAAGCGCGCCTTTCGAGAGTTCGGAAACGAACTTTGGCTTCACGTTAGCCACGACGTATGCCTTCATGTCTGCGAGGGGAACGCTCGAGGGCTTGGGGTAAGAAGGAACGGAATCCAGATAGGTACTAAGATAGAAGGTGTCGGCCGCAAAATCCGGTGCTGCCGGGCTGTGGTCGATGATCCATTTTGCCTCATTTGATATCGTTTCAAAGACGTGCTCGCTGGGTCTCAAAAAGTCGTTTATCCCGTCGGTGCTGGAATACGCGTCGTCCGCAACGAAAAGCCCCCTTCCTCTGAAGTCCTTCTCGGGCGTGAAGGCTTCATACGTAAGGATCTTCTGTACGAGAGTGGAGGTTTCCTCATTGCCGCCAGCTGTCAACCGGCCCAGATACATGTCCGGATAGTTGTCCTCTATTCCGTCCAGTGCCGTCACGTACCACTGTTCGTTCGATACAAGCTCCCTTCCCCCTGGCCCTGCTATTGAACCGAGTATCAGATAGGTGGGCAGAAAGTCGGGGTCGCTCCTTGCCGCTTTGCCCTTGTAATCTTCGCTCGCGTCACCTACAAGAAGCAAGAAGAGCGGCGTTCCCCAAGTGTTGTATGCATACTTCATATAGCGCCGTATGGCCCTCGGGGAACGTCTACCGCCGTTGAATTCATCGAAGACATTGCTGAGATTAGCCAGCTCCACCCTGTGTCCCTGTGCTTCCCTGTGGGAAACAAGAGGGCCGAGTTGAGGGGCGAATTGATCGTACGTAACGATGAAATAGTCTTTTGAGGCGCCTGAGGTAGCCAGAGAAGATGGAGTGTCCAGGGAAACGCCTGGAACGGGTCTCACTGCGGCGGGGGCCGACGCAACGTATCGTCTTGGAACAGAGACAGAGTCCCTGAACACCAAACGGTAAGCTCCACCTTGATAAGTGATCTGCGAATCCTCCACGTTGAGTCGCACAGGACTTAAGGAATCAGTCACGTCGTAGAGAAATATCTCACGCGTGGGGAAACCGTCGATGCCGATTTCCACCTCGCCAGAAGGAAACCCACTGTTGAAAGCGAGCCTGCCGTCCTTGGCAACATACTTCTTGTAATAGCTTATCTCGAACCAGTCCAGGTAGGCCCCGCTCCCCGGCGCGGTTTGGCCAAAGAACTCCATCTCTCCCACGTACCTCAAAGTATTGGTACCGCTCGCAAGAAGCGAATCAGAAATAGTGAAACCGGTGTCGAATGTGACTTCGGGTTTCAACAGCGCGCTCAACGTGACAAAGGTTGTATCCAGAAGCGTGGCAACCTGGCCACGACTGTTTTCCAGAATATCTACGATATGGTGCGTGGCCGCCAGGCGACCCAAAAAGTGAGTCCTGAAACGCCACGACCGCGTAGTATCCGGGGCAAAGATAGAGAAAGGCAGACGAGCTTCAGGGACGCCGTAGTCCATCCAGAAGTAGTAATCCATGTCCTCCCTGGGCGGCACGTTCGTGTAGACGTGGTCCTCTTCGTACTTGTCAACTTCCAGGAACGATTGAGGCTGTTGGGGGCTTGAAGCAGAACGCCAGGAGCTGCGCACGCTCATAGTATCGCCACTCGCTCCCCCCACGGTGAGCCAGTAGACATTGCTGTAGGAATATCGCAATTCAATAGGTTCATTCGGAATGCGGTCGCGAAGACTGAGCCCATAGAACACGCAATAGTCGGATCCGTCGAAATAGCCGTTGGAGTTCTGGTCGACCACTTGAATCGGCACGTCGAGTTGCTTGAAGGGTGAAGGGTCACCCTCTTGATAGAACTTCTCGAAGAGACGTACTTGCTCGACGGGATACGCGACGGCGAGACCCGGTATGTCGGTGTAGGAAACCTTGTACAGACCGGTTGAATCCGTGGCAATCTTGTACTCGTTCTGTGCCTGGGCCACGGGAAGGCCAGTTTCCCTCGACTGCGAGAGAGGCTTCATCCGCCAGCCCTTTGCCTGTTCGTAGTTAATGAGCAGGCCCTGGTAGAGTCCTTCCGCATTCAACTCGAAGGAAGGCGCCGCCTGAAGATTGATTCTCTCGGGCTCGCGGGTCTTCGTGAAATCCAATCTGACGACCAGCGTCTTGGAATAGATGAGCTCGCGGGAGGCGGGGTCGTACCTGAAGGGAAAAAGGTAGATCGACACCACCTTCTGATGACGTAGAGTCGACGGCACGCCAAGCCGCACCACCTCGGAGGGAAACAACTTGTCACCGGCGTAGAAGCTCTCGTCTATGGCAAACTCCAGCTCGGGAGTCGGGAACGCACCGTCCGAGATGAAGGGCCTGGGAGCAGGCATAGGTATGATGCCTGGTCTGACGGCTGTCTCATTCGTAACGACGCTGAGCTTCGCACTGGTTCCAAAAGGTACGGCAACCATTGCGCTGGTGAACGGAAGTTGTGGAAGGCCTTGTTCTTCGGTCGTGAGAAAACCCGGAACGTCAATGGAATAGAATGTCCTGTTGCCTTGTAGAAAAGGCTTCACGGAAAAGCTATCTATTTCGACCTTGAGAGTAATCCCCGACTCGTCGCTTTGGACGACCTTCATCCCCGCGCCCAGGCCAGCGACGGCTACAGTGCACGGAATGATCGTCCCAAGAATGAAAATGGCCGGTATGACCCAGCTTCTCATAGAACCCCCTTCAACCCTGTCCCAAGCTCGTCTACAACTGCCAGAGGCCAAGCCGCCTCACTACAGTTCTAGTATATCCAATGACAACGAGCCGGGTCAACCTGAAACAGTGAAAATAACGGCACGGTGATGTGAAATGACGGATCTGTGCATGTAGACGCTGGATTTCTTCGAGGGTGACCTACACCTGTTCCCGTGGCTGGAAAGGTTGATTTATCAAACCAATTGCCGGCTTTGCACGCTGGGCCGTCGGTATGGGCCGCCGGCTGGGTCATCGGCATGGGGCGCCGGCGTGGCCGTTGGCATGGATCACCGGCTGCGAGAGCTACTTCAACTTGGGTAGCTCCAGTGTATCGAGCAACTCGTAGTTTGCCGTGACGTTCTCTTTTGACCGGAGCTCTTCAATCAGCCTGGCAACTCCCTTGTCAGCCTTGAGCATCTTGAATCTCTCAACCATCATCGGGGTGGCTTCCTCCAAGGAAAGAAGTCTTGGGCTTTCTCTGCCGAGTAGCTTTACGACATGCCAAGCGTATTGCTCAGAATCATGCACCGGCCCGGTAACTTCTCCGATCTTCTTATCTGCGATGGCACTATAGACCACCGGCATTTGAGAACCGTCAATGAAATCTGTCGTATCAAAACCCGTCGGACTGGACGTGTAGACGGACAAGTCCACGGCCACTGACTCAAAGCTCTCGCCATCGGCGATTCTCTTCACGGCCTCCTCTGCGACCGATTCGGAACCTACGGTGATGAGGGCAACCTTAATGAGCATCTGGGTGATAAAATCATCCCTGTGTTCGTCGAAGAACGTCGTCACCTCGTCCTTGGTGACGGTTGAGGTATCGGTCATCTGAGAGAACATCTGGTCCGCTATCAGTTCTTCCCTCTTGTTAGTTATCCTCTCTACGAACCAGGGCTGCTGCCGCAGGTTTCTCTTTTCGAATTCTACCTTGAAAACTCCCTCGCGCGCCATTAGCTCAATAGTGTCTACGATCTCGTCGGAATTGCCCGCTGTGGGTCTGGCGAAGCTAGGCGTGTTGTCAACTTCCGTCGCAAACTGACCGATCGTAAACTGCCCACCTGTAAAAACGGCCACAGGAAGCTTCTTCTCTTCGTCCGTGAAAAGCTGGCTCCAGCGGACGATCGGCCGGCCTTGCTTGTCTGTAGGCGCAGTCTTGAGCAACCCTACGCTCTTGTCTGCAATGAAAATGACTGTTTTCTCCTCGACCTTGACGTTGTACGCGGCGTAAAGGCTATCCACAAACTTCATGCCCAGGCCCGCGAGTGTTACGGCGTTCGATTTCCAAGGCTCTCTGGCCTCTGGAAGAGCGTCGCGGTAGAGAGCTTGAATGTAAATAGACTTCTCGTATTCAGCCAGAACCTGCCCCCAGACTGCAAGGGTGTCCCAGCTCCTGGAACGAAAGTAATGAGACAGAAGACGCTTGGCTATCATGGCGTCAAGAAAGTCTTTCTTTCCCTGGAACGTTGTGTCAGGAGTCTCTCGAAGCGGAGCCACGTATCTCCAGTCTTCGATGAATTGGTCCGACGTTATAACGTCGCTTCCGACTCTCGCCAGCTCGACGGCATGCGAGACGGATGAAGAAAAGACAACGAACAGGAAAAGCACGAGCATCAGAGCAAGAATCTGTGACCTCATTGTGAACATGCCTCATCTGCCGCGAAAGACCGCCCACCTATCACGCGGCACGCTTTCAAGCTCAAAGAAAACCCTCGAACGCTACAGGCGATCACGACCACCACTCCGACGATCTACCAGGCCGCGACCGTCAAGCGTCGTTACAACCAGTACGGAAACGAACACAAAAGAGAAGAGAGGAAGCTGCGAAATCGCAACTTCCTCTCTCCAAAAGGCACAACTACACTCTTACCTGTAGAGTCCCTTGATTGCGCCCCAAGTAGTCAGGTCGACTGCCGTGGGACCAAAATTGGCGCACTGAATAGTCTTCGTGCCGCCCCACTGAGCGCCGTGGCCAGCCGTCAGTATGGGTCTCTCACTGATGGCCTGGCAGTTGATCAAGTCGAGCGTGTTCCCATCCTCAATGTTGCCAATGATCGCGAAGTTAGTCTGAGTCATGCTCGAGGTCGCCATGTACTTCACGTAGCAAGCATGGTCACACCAGTCGTGGCACCGTGTAGTGGCTGTAGCGAGAATCGCGTACGGAGCAGTTCCGGGACCCTGCAAGAAGTTGGGGCACATAGTAATCCCAACGTAGTTCGCCGCACCGCCGCTCTTCTGAATGCCCAAGCTCACTAGTACCCATCCACCACCAGGGCCGGCAGGAAGCGGCCAGCCTTGGGCTAGCGGAGGCGTCCACAGATTACCAACGTGGATCGGGATAATCCCAAACGCGTACGGAACTTTCACGTCGTAGCAGTGAAGCTCTGGTGTTCCCGGTACGATCCCCGGGCAAACACCTTCCGGTGTGCCGTGGAAGCAGAGGTAACTAGGCACAGGACCAGGATCGTCCGGATCCTCTTCCATCATGTAGATCTCAAGGTAAAACTTTGGGGCAAGGTTGCCAGCCATGGTCACAGCAGGCGCTATACAGAAGCAGGCCGCCATGAGCAGTATCAACAGAGTTCTCATTTTATCTCTCCTATTAGTTGAAAACCTAGATGCAAAAAACGCTCTCGAAATGACAGTGAACACAGACATCGATTTCTCAACCGTCTGATCAACATCACCTCCTTGACTTCAGTCGTAAACTCCAGTCGTACGAGCCACTGCAAATTCGGACTGACTTTTCAGTACCAAGCGCGCGTCCCGGAAACACTCCTACCAGATTAGGGAGTCGGGAATGTCGCGTTATGGTGCCAGTGAGACCCGAAGATCGCGTAGTCGGCGTTCTCGACACGCGGATTGCCCCTTGAGTAATCCGAAACGCAATCCTTCATGCCGCCCGGGTCGAGGATGTGCCAGTGAGACCCGAAGATCGCGTAGTCAGCATTGTCTACATACTGGCTGGCATTGTAATCTGGCGAATACACATACTTGCTGTCCATAACTTTGATAGTGACAGCGCCAACCTTTACTGTGGCCACCGTGCTAAGAAGAAGCGGGCCAGCGTTGGTAACGCCGCCCTTAATCCTGAGACGCTTGAAACCTGCTACGTCAGTAATGCCAGTACACAATGAGCCCAGTACGACAGGGGCAGTGAACGTGGCGTCTACAACCTGGCCAGACATTGGCTGGTTGAACTGATCCCTTATGGTCACATCGAGGTAAGTATAGTCCCCGTTAGGACAGATGCCAATAGCACTGTCGTCTACGGGAGCGTACCACGCGACCGTGCAATTTGGCGGCCAGGGAACAGCCGCCTGAGCGGGCGCAGCCAAAAGCATCGCGGCTACTGCAACTATCATAACATAAAAGAGTCTAGTCATTGTTCGACCTCCTCAAAGCGCACTGCGTTATACCGAAAGCTGTGAACACGAGAAAGCAGTACCAAGGAAATGTAGCTAACTAGCCGCGACACACCTCCTTTCAATTACACTATGCATGATGCTCGCTTTCAACACAAGTGAGTATAGCACAAGCCAGTAATCGATGTCAAGCAAAAAACCTTGAGCGCCATGCTTGAGGGCCACATCGGGAAAACACTACCTTAGCCGATCTAAGAAAAACCAGTCGCGCAAACGATACACCTGGGCTTCTAAAGCTCTTAAACCTCTCTTGTGCCTTTAAGTTCCACAGAAAATTGGGTTGAATGCTCTTCGGGCGAGAGGTCAGTCATGCTAGAAACGAGAGCCCTGTCATGTCCTAACGGTTAACTTTAAATAGTTCAACATGTTACGTGCATTTCAATGGGTCAAGTGGCGCATCCTATCGTGTGGTGGGCGAAACAGGACTTGAACCTGTGACCCCCTGCGTGTAAGGCAGGTGCTCTCCCAACTGAGCTATTCGCCCACGCTACTTTACGAAGATCGCGAGTGGGACAAGGACGCAGTAACCGGCGACCAACAGAATCGGCGCCAGTGTAATCGAGCCCGTTGAAAGCATGATAAAACCAACGATTATCGACGCAAAAGCCGCTCCGAAAATCCAGTAGCTCTTTGTCGAGAAAGCTATGGTGTCGCTCGTGGCTTCTTTTGCCTTACGCCCGTGCGCGCCCTTTCTCGTTCGTTCTGAAGATTTCATATCTGATCCCTCTTCTCTTGACCGTCGCCTCCCGACTCAACAACAGATACACCAATGCGTTCGATAAGTTCGTTCATGCTTCCGGTCCTGTAGCCTTCCAAGTCTATTGATACAAAAACAAAGCCGAGTTTCTTGAGATCGGCAGCAACCAACTCCCTTACCTCAGATGAGAGTATCTTGTCAAGCTCCTCCGGCAGTACCTCTATTCTGGCCACGTTACCGTGGACCCTGACCCTGACCTGGGAGAACCCTTGACGTCTTAGGCTCTCTTCCGCAGCAGCGACTCTTTCCAGCTCCTTGCGTGTGATCCTGGTTCCGTAAGGAAACCGTGAAGCAAGGCAAGCCTGGGCGGGTTTGGACCAGTTTGGCAGTCCGACGGTCCTGGCAAGCTCCCTGACCTCCGATTTTGTGAGACCCACGTCTTTGAGCGGACTCACGATGCCCATTTCTCTTGCCGCACGCGCACCGGGTCTGTAGTCGAGAAGATCATCAGAATTGGAGCCGTCAGCGACCCATCTGATACCTTTGCCAGCCGCGATTGCCTTTAGCTTTTTGAAAAGCTCTTGCTTACAGTAATAGCATCTTTCCGGAGGATTTTCGCTGAATCGCGAGTCCGAGAGTTCTTCGGTATCAATGACGAGAGGGTTGGCGCCAATGAGCTTCGCCAGCTCGACTGCTTCTGCGAGTTCGCTGGGAGGGTACGTTGGCGAGTTTGCTATCACGGCCTGGACTCTGTCTCCGAGCACGGACACGGCCACCCTGAGGAGAAGAGAGCTGTCAACGCCGCCGGAATAGGCCACGAGAACGCTCCCGAGTTCGCCTATCAGCGCTTTTAGTCTCTCAAGCTTATTTGCCAGTTGCGGTTCCATAGTTTTCGCCTTTGCCCCCCGCGCGAGCTGACTCTCCTCAGTATCAAGCGTTGTCGCGCTCGGCACACCCGAATCTAACTAACACCTTGCTGTCTAGCGTCATCCCGCGGCCCGGCATCGCGACGGCCATTGACATCTACCGAATCCGTGGATTGACGAGTGCCTCTCACGCTCTCTATTGCCGCAAGGTGTTCTTGTATGGTTCTGCTAAAAATGTGAGTGCCGTCACCCCTCGCGACGAAATACATGTCCTCACAATCCTTGAGTGGACATACAACCGCGTTCACTGCTTCCTTCCCGGGATTACAAATGGGACCGGGCGGAAGCCCTGTCACAACATACGTATTGTAAGGAGAGCGTACCTCGAGATCCCTGTACACAATTCTCTCCTTTCGACGGCCCAGCGCATATGCGACAGTGGGGTCTGCCTGAAGCCTCCAACCTTGCCTGAGCCTGTTTATGAAGACGGCGGCTATCCTCGGGCGTTCGCCATCGATCTGCGCTTCGCCCTCCACGATCGAAGCAAGCGTCAGAACCTGGTGCCAGCTGAGGCCGAGCTGCGCAGTTTTCTGGCCGAACTCCACGCCGAAGGCATGTCTTCCTTTGCTAACCATTTCCTTGATGATCTCGCCGGGTTCCATACCTGGAACAAAACCATATGTGTCCGGGAAAAGATATCCTTCCAAGGAGGATACATCAACACCAACCGAGTGAGCAAACACGCTATCCTGGACGAGTGACATGAAAGCCCGCGGATTGAGACGGATCTCACGGTAGAGAATATCGGCAATCTCTCTAGACGTGAGACCCTCGGGAATTGTTACGAGATCCTCGGGTTTCATTCCTTCGGTAAGCTGTCTTATCACCTCGAAAACGCCCAGCTTTCTGTCTATCGCGAATCTGCCGGCCTTCATTTCCTTCTCGGCACCGATGGCCTTGGCTGCCAAGACAAAAACTACATTGCTCCGTATTACCCCACTCTCTTTAAGTATGGCGGCTATCTCCTCAAGCTGAGCGCCCCTGGGAATAAGCACCATGATCTTTTCCGGCATACCTTCTCGCGGCAACGGCGGAAAGGCCAGACTCACGGCAAAGACTATGAACGCCAGTGCCAATACGATAAGCGCTTTCCGTCCTGTCGCTGTGAGTTTCTCTCGTTCCATGTTCCTGTAGAAGACGATTGTTACAGAGAAGCAGGGGCAGCCGGTTTATCGTGAGCCCTTCTGTCCAGATATGACTGGAGTATCAAGACCGCGGCTATCAGGTCGCGCTTTTCCTTCTGTTTCCTTATGCGTTTGCTTAACCCCAGCAACAGTCGTTCCGCCTCCACCGTCGAGAGTCTCTCGTCCCACAGAACTACGTTCACGCCACAGACCGACGAGAGTTGGGAAGCGAAGCTCTTTGCCTTTTCTGCCTGGGGGCCCGAAGCGCCGTTGAGAGACAAGGGAAGACCTACAACAATCTCGGTAACTGCTTCCCTGTTCACAAGCTCTTTTATTTCTGTAATTGCCTGTTTTTCGCTTCTTACGTGGATAACGGAAGGGTTCCCAGCCACCACCCCGCTAGGATCGCTTATGGAGATGCCGACTCTTCGTGTCCCGAGATCTATTCCCATCACGCGACCCATACACAGTGTTCCAGCTTTTCTAGGTTCCAGTTTTCTCCGAGGCAGGGCTTTTTCTCTTGATCATCGTCACGGAGGTTCCACCTTCGAATCCAAACGCGACCTCGTCCATGAACGATCTGATTATTGCGAGACCCCTTCCTCTGGGCTCCGCGGCGTCCGCGTCCAGTTCGCATTTGGTACAAGTGGGATCGAACCCGGCACCCGGGTCCAAAACTGTGACTTTTAGAAGATCTTCTTCGATCTCATACGTGACAACCACGTTCTTGGCCTGGTTACATCCACAACCGTGCTGAATGGCGTTCGTGCTTGCCTCGATTACGGATATGGCGATCGCGTTCTTTTCGTCCTCGCCAAATCCCATGTGGTCGGCCACGATTTCGCTCGCCCTGTCAACGACACGGAGGAAATCGAGAGTGCCAGGTATTATTATCTTTATGGAAGGATCAGAGTTCGCGTTCACGCGGTGGCCTACTAGTTTCTCCTCATGGCTTCAAGGAGCTCCAAGATGTCGGCATGAAGAGGAGCTTCGAACGACAAAAGCTCCCCGCTAATCGGATGCTTGAATCTCAGCGCGGCGGCGTGGAGCGCGGGACGCTCTATCAAATGAAGCATATGAGAAGCTTCCCTTCTCCTATCGCCGCTAAGCCTGGAAAGGGCTTTTGTCCTACCCCCGTACTGAGGGTCACCGAAAACGGGATGGCCCAGATGTGAAAAGTGTACTCTTATTTGATGCGTTCTTCCAGTCTCGAGCGAAGCCAGCGCGTAGCTGGCAAAACAGAATCGCTCCAGAACAGAGAAGCGCGTGGCGGCTTTCTTGCCCCTTTGCCAATCTACCGCCATCTTCTTTCTGTGCACTCTGTGTCTCGCGATGGGAGCTTCGATTCTTCCGGAATTTTCGTCGAGAAGACCCCACACGATGACGTGGTATTCCCTAGACACCTCTCTTTGTGCAATCTGCCTCGAAAGTAAGAGATGCGCCTGGTCTGTTTTGGCGGCAACAATCAGGCCCGAGGTTCCTTTATCGAGCCTGTGCACTATACCTGGACGCAGGACGCCGCCGATTCCGGAAAGGTCTCCACAGTGGGCAAGAAGCGCGTTTACGAGGGTACCATTCTTCACACCAGCTCCTGGGTGAACCACCAGTCCAGGAGGCTTATTCACAACCACAATGTACTTGTCCTCAAAAACTATGTCAAGCGGAATTGGCTGTGGCTCGTGCACGCTGACCTCGGGTTCGATCAATACCAGTGTCACTTCTTCGCCGATTCTAACCTTGTGGCTACTCTTGGCTGTTTCGCCGTCGACTCTTATGTTGCCCTCTCTTATGAGCCTTTGCGCCTGTGAGCGAGTAACCTTAGGGAAAAGCAAGGCGATGGCCACGTCAAGTCTCTTTCCCTCAAAAGTGTGAGGTATGTTCTTCTTTACTGTTTTTGGCATGGATCAAACCCAGAAAGGATCACTCCGCGGAATATCGTTGGTCACTCTGCGGCATGCCGCTGGTCACTCCGCGGGACGTCGTTGAAGCAGGGAATGATACAGAAAAAGCAAGACCCCCACGGTCACGGCAGCATCGGCGACGTTGAAAACGGGCCATCTCACATTCTTCCAGCCAATGTCAACAAAATCTACAACCTCTCCGAGCCTCAGCCTGTCTATCATGTTGCCGACTGCTCCTCCAATAACAAGGACGAGGTAGGAAGATAGGGCAGCTTTAGTTCTTCTTGACCGGAAAAAAAGAAACAGAAGGGCAACTATGGCGAGAAAGCCCGTAAGCAGAAAAGTGATTCTGCTTCCTGAAAGAAGCCCGAAAGCTGCGCCGGAGTTCCGGACAAACGTGAGTCGAACAACGTCTGAAAGGATGGGGATGGATTCGCCTGGTCGCATCAAATGGAGTACGGCGAGCTTCGAACCCTGGTCGAGCAGCAGTGCGCACAGCAACACCAACAAGAAATTTCTCAACGGCCCTGCCTCGCTTTCACTGCCCGGCTTTCTCTTCTCTCTCCTTGCACTTTATGCAAAGCCTTGCGTGTGGGACCACCTCGAGTCTTTCCGTGGAAATGGGCTGGCTGCACGACTCGCAGTTCCCATATTCATTCTTGTACAGTCTCCTCAGGGCTTCGTTGATATGATACAGCAGTCTTCCTTCCGACGACGCGAAGAGAAATGCCTTTTCTCTCTCCATGGCATCGGTCCCTAGGTCGGCCATGTGGGACGTGTATGCCGAGAGGTCACCTGTAGCTTCCTTCAGTGTTTGGCTCATCACATCTTTTTCCAGATGAGCCAACTGTTCCAGCAGTTTCTCTCTTTCGTCCATCAGTCTCTTCTCGAAGTGCTTGAGATCTTTCTTGTTCACGTTTCTCACCCTTCTTGAGCGTGCCTTCTGGTTTCTGACCACTTGGGTCTGTTGCTTCCCAGGTCCTTTGACGTCTTTGACTCTCTTTGAGTCCTTTCCTATTATCCGGGTTGGACCCTTTATTCGGATTGGACCCTTCCCTACTATTCGGCCCTTTTTAGGGCGACCTTTACTTTCTCTCCGTCCAGGACCCATTCTTCCATGGCTCCGGTTTTGGGTAGCACCGGCTCAATCCGTTCGGCGAGAGCCTCGCTTGCTATGTAGCTTCTGAAACTCTCGAGAATCGAACCCAGGTTCGTACCCGCCTCATAGTATA
>Ga0315291_10005557_pt1 | contig 15800 bp, 14 predicted proteins | sample YL17G12_20_MG_FD_203070 | JGI IMG/M metagenome (GOLD analysis project Ga0315291, IMG submission 203070) | Sediment microbial communities from Yellowstone Lake, YNP, Wyoming, USA - YL17G12_20 | ecosystem: Environmental > Aquatic > Freshwater > Lake > Sediment | place: USA: Wyoming | collected...
GCGAATCGTTCATTTGCAAGTGAAATTGAGTTCTCTCTGTCACGGGCTGTACGTTTTTTGAAATTTTCAAAGTCTGCAGCAAGCCTGAGGAGCTGATCGTTTAATTCGGCAAAAGCTTTCTTTTGCGCTTCGAGCTCAGCCACGAGCAGCTGAGATTCCGGCAGGGGATTTTCTGCCGTACCGGAATCCTGCACTTCGTTTTGTTCTGTACTGTGTTCTACGTCGTGCATAGTACATCCCATTCGATGTTCCAATATCTATTGTATTGTGGTTCTATATATAGTTTTACATCATCCCCCCAAGGAAACCGTTGAATATTACCTGTTTTTTAAAATTGGGCGCAATTATTCGTTTAATTCGATATTCAAGCATTTTTATGAGATTTATTTAAAGCGGTTTGCAGGTACCAGTACACCAGATGATAGAAGGTTCAGGTTTTTTTTAATTCCAGAATAGGGTGTTGTCATTTTCTCTCCATGAAATAATCTGCATACATTTTTCTTTCCTGTTCTGCATACACTAGACCATGAAGTGGGCACTGCTCTCGGTCTGGGACAAGACGGGTATCATCGAGCTCGCACAGGTGCTTCGGAGACATAAATACAGCATCATGAGTTCGGGCGGAACCGGAAAGGCACTTGCTGATGCCGGAGTAAAGTTTACTGAGGTTTCCAGTTATACCGGCTTTCCCGAGATGATGAATGGACGGGTCAAGACACTGCACCCGAAAGTCCACGGCGGACTGCTAGGGAGACGGCAAATCGATGATGCCGTAATGGCAAAGCACGGTATCAACCGGATCGATCTGCTGGTAGTAAACCTGTACCCATTTGAGAAGATGTCCGGGCAGCAGCTGAGTCTTGAAGCATTAATCGAATTCATCGATGTCGGCGGACCGGCGATGATCCGTGCAGGGGCAAAAAATTACAAACAGGTAGCAGTTGTTGTTGACCCTGCGGATTACCCGGCGGTAATCAGCGCAATTCAAAGCGGGGAAATCTCCCCGGATCAGCGTCTCACGCTTGCAAAAAAGGCATTTGCCAGAACTGCGGCCTACGACGCGGCGATCAGCAATTACCTGTACCGGCTCGATACCTTATTCCCCTCAACGTTCACGGTGCAGTTCGATCATGGCAGGACCCTTCGGTATGGAGAAAATCCGCACCAGCAGGCTGCAGTCTATGGTACTACCGGTATTGCGGGAACGGAGCCGATCCAGGGAAAGCAGATGTCGTATAATAATTATCTTGATGTAAACGCCGGTGTCGCACTTCTCCGCGAGTTTGAAGAAACCGCTGCCGTAATCGTCAAGCACAATAATCCCTGCGGGGTTGCCATTGGTACAGACCTGCTTGATGCATACATCACAGCCCGTGAAGTTGATCCTGTTTCTGCCTATGGATCTGTTGTCTGCCTGAACCGGGAAATTGACAAAAAAGTGGCCGAAGAAATTGCCGGGACGTTTGTTGAAGTCCTTGTCGCTCCATCATTCTCAAAAGATGCTCTTGCGATCATGGCAAAGAAGGAGAATATGCGTGTGTTTACAATCCCGCCGAAATCTGAATCTGATGAGATCCGGTCAATCGATGGCGGTGTGCTGGTCCAGCGAACGCCCCGCTATCAGGAACACTGGGAAGTGATCACCGACCGCGATCCAACACCAGATGAGATGCGTGCAATCCAGCTTGCCTGGAAGGTGTGCAAACATACGAAAAGCAATACAATCATATTTGCCGACCAGAAACGCACCCTGGGAATCGGCGCCGGGCAGATGAGCAGGGTGGATTCTGCAAGGATTGCCGTCGAAAAAGCCTGTGCTTCACTCAAAGGTTCCGCAGTGGCTTCAGATGCGTTCCTGCCGTTCCCGGACACACTCGAAGTTGCCGCTCAGGCAGGAGCTACTGCACTTGTGCAACCGGGGGGATCTATTCGCGATAAAGATGTGATTGATGCTGCAAACCGGCTGCACATGGCAATGGTTTTTACAGGCGTACGCTACTTCAGGCACTGAAAAGAAAGATCATTGTATTTTTAGGAATTATTTCCATTAATTGGTTGAAAAACAAGTGCTTCTTAGTTTAGTTATTAAAACTTATGACAATGCAAAAACAAAACAGAAAAATACGAAAAAAGGATCATTTTTTCATTTTTTTAATCTTACAAGAAAAGAAAATTAAGATATCTTTTTTTACTTCACCTGGCTCTCTGCAATAGCTCCGACAATCGGCACCAAAAATTTCTCCCCCTGATATGCTTTGTACATCAGGAAAAGCCAGAGCAGGAGCATAATAATCCAGATCAACGTTGTGAGGACACTGAATATTGCCCAAGCACCCAACAATCCAGCACCAAAAACCATCATACCAATTATAGCACTAAAAATCCAAATCAGAATCATGAGTGGCAGGAATGTGAGAATCGATTGCATTGCATGGAATCTTACTGTTTTGTTATCCTTCTCCATTACAAAGAAGATGATTCCAGTCACCCATGTAAGCACATAACACGCAGCTGAAGCTACGTTCTCATCAAGACCAAAAGTTGCTTTTTCCATGTCATTTCTCCAAATGATGATTAGGTAGGGTCTTATTCTATCTTCCTATATAAAAGTTTCTATATAAAATTTTTATACCCCAACCCGAAATCATTTGACATCACATAAAAAATATCGATTTGAGTAACAAACCCATATGGAATTGAGAGAATCATCAAGCGAAGGCCGAACGGAAAATCAGTTGCAGAGATCGCTCGGTATTTTCAGATAACACGACAGCGAATCTACTGAATTATCGGGAGATACAAAGAAAATCAGGAATATTCCGAACTCAAACAACCAGGAAGAAGACCCCCATCCATTGACCTGGACTCGGAAGGATTGATTCTCGAATCCTATCACGATAACAACCTGAGCCCCATTCATCAGGAAAAGAAAATTGAATATATTATGGAATTCATATCCCCAACAAAAGGATCTACAAGGTTCTGCTGTTCCACGTCCTGGTGGAGATCAGCATGAAGAAACAGAAGCATTCAATTTCGATTATAGTTTTGAAACCAGAACACTGGGACTTGTCGTTCTACTCATTTCAGATGTAGTTATTAGTTATTTAGTTAGTTGTTGTCTTGATTATTTATCAAAAGCAGGATTATAAAAATTGTTATCTACTCTTACAGGTTTGAAATCGATAATTTTTGGCTTTCTTTTTATTCGAGGCATGACGATGGTGTGCGATCCTGTTCACAAGCCCAGTGAATATGAATCGGTTTACAGGGAAATTGTCAGTACAAACGAAACGATGCAAAAATTTGAAGAATGCATGCAAATTGTCGCTCATAATGTTCTTTTGATGTATCTGTTGAAGGTTCAAGGAACGAGAAATCGTTTCATGAATATTGAAACCACCCTGCGACACGGTTAATGCCGACGGCATTCCCGTGTCCTTTTTTATTTTAGATAATATATCTTTATAAAAATATTTATTATCTCACCAGCGTATTGCCATGTAGTACCATAGCACTACAAAAATTGAGATGTAGTGCACGTGGGGGGATGAACGATGAGAGGGTCTGGTAAGAGAAAAAGTTGGATTATGTACACCATTCTTGCGATTACGATTGTTATAGGGCTTGTTTTCGCGAGCGGATGCGCTGATGTATTTTTTGGGAGTCAGAAACTTGGCGATTTCGGCTCCTCGGTGAATGAGCAGCAGGCGGTCAACTGTTTTATCGGGAAGTACGGCGATCCCCAGACGAATGCCGGACCGGCGCGGTTCCTTGAACCAATGATTACTACCGGACTTGTCAACAACACTCCAGTGGACACAGTGATGAAACTCAACAAGGATACCCCGAAAGTTACCTTCTGGGTCTTCTATGACAACTTTGCAAAAGGCGATGATCTCGAGCTGAAGTGGACCTATCTTGTAAGCGGAAAGGACGTCATGACCCTGCACCAGCAGGCTGGTGGGGATTTTGGCAGGGCGTTTGCCGAGTTCCTGAAACCTGACTCCGGCTGGCCAACCGGGCAGCACAAGATTTCTATTTCCGGCAAAGGAGCAACTGCATATGTAACAATCGAAGTGATTGACAGTGCGACCGTTACCGGGACGCTTCCCTGCTCACAGGAGGGGGCAACGATTAAACGGGAGGAGGGAAAGACGAAGGTAGTGAAATATGATGGCTCACCACCACAGGCCATTCTCTCTTATATCACTGATAAAACCAAAACACAAGGGGTAGCGAAGATACCGACACCGTCAGTAGGAACACAATATGAGATTTATGTACACACAGGTGATGTGGAGGGTGCGGGTACTGATTCCGATGTTTGGATCACAATATTCGCGGAAGGTGGGAAGACGGAGTGGATCAAGCTTGATAACGCAGAAGATAATTTCGAAACAGGAAAAGTAGATGATTTCTATTTCTTCTCTCCTGATATTGGTGAATTAAGAGAAATAAACCTTTCAATCAGTTGTTTTGAACATTGTTCAATGTGGTGGCTGGCATCTATTTTCGTAGTAAATACTAGAACAAATCAAGCATGGGTTTTCCCGTATAATCGTAATATACAGCCTCATGAAAAAACATATTATTTCCTCATACCCGGGTATAGATGGACTGAATGGCCTTACGATACGGACTCACCGGCATCTACTCCAACAACCCCACAAGGATCAATGACTCCAACCCCAACGCCACCCCTCGTGGTTCCCCTCCACACCACACCGACCATCGTCTATGCGTGCTGGACACAGCCGAAGATACTAACCCCTACTCTCATTATCTCATTAAACCCAACTCCAACACCAACGACAGTGCCGACAACACCCCAAGTGATCCACCTGAACATAACGCCCACCACACCCATTCCTCGCTACAAGGGTAGTTCAATCTGAAGCATCAAAATTTTTAAAAAATAAATCTAATTGGGAGAGAAAGCGGATCAACGATCCGGTTCCTCCTATGGATAATGGTAGGGGAAGATGAGAAGATGATAAAAAAAATCCTGCAGAAGGCATGGGAATTCCTGCAACATCCCGTTGAGACATTCCGGATATCGAAGGATGATCGCTTCACAGAGGTCCTAACTTATTACCTGATACTCTTTTTCCTGGACATTGTTTTAACCCTGGTTTTTTCTTCAGGAGACCTCGTAATGCTCGCAAAGCGGGGCTTCCCCAATGTCGGGGGTACGATAGATCCCTTCATGTTCTTTTTGATCATTTTCGGAAATGACCTTTTCAGGACCCTGTTTCTGGGAACCCTCGGGCTTCTCACCGGCGGGATTTTGATCCATATCGGGGTGTACCTAACCGGAGGCCGGAAAGGAATGAAAAAGACCTTCATGGCACTCATGTACGGGCTTACCCCGTATCTGGTGACCAGCTGGATCACCAGCCTGGTGAGCCAGGTAGGTATCGGGGGGGATATTATTGCATTCTCCGGTGTTGTTATCATCGTTGGATGGACAATCGTAGTAATTTTTTATGGCGTCAGGGAATTACAGGAAATTTCCTCCGAGCGAGCCGGGGTCGTTGTCGCAGTTCCGCTGGTAGTCCTCCCCTTCATTGCCGTTGTTCTGTTCACGCTGGTTGTGCTTCTGTCCTGGGGGCAGGGGATGGTATATTCCCGGGAAATGATGGCCCCCCCGATTAAGTTCAGTCTTGACAGGAATGGTGATACAATCACATTGAAAAATCTGGGACTTCGTACGGTAAACCAGATACGTCTTGATGAAATCTCCCGGCTGGAGGTTAGGTTAAACGGCGTTTTGAATGGTACAATCGGAACAGCCACGGGATCAGAACGTACGTTCTTTGCACCGTCCTGTCCGGCGAAGGTCGCCATTATTGCGGTATTTACCAACGGGACAAGACGTGAAATCACAACTATCAAAGATGAGTGTATCAACAATTTTACGAACATCACCATGAAAAAATCCGGTAAGACTGTCACCGTCAGGAACAACGGGGGCCCCCGTCTCGGTGAGGTAGCAGAACTGTGGGTTAAGTCTGGCTTGCAGGCTAATCAATCTCTGGGAACAGCTCCCGGATCTGAGATCTCATGGACTGACAATACCAAGAGTTGTTCATTCCAGGTGACAGTGGATGCACATCTTAAGAATGGCAGGACCTGGCGGATTGTTGATGAAGAAGTGGATACTAGTGTGCCCTGGGGCCCAATCCGATCCTGCAATTAATAATCCCTTTTTTTCTGACAATTCCTCTTTTTTCCCCTCATTAAAGGCATTATTTGTCAGTGTCCTGCATCACCCGTGCAAATTAAAAACACTGATGTGTCACAATGCACGTAGTCAAATCAACCGCTTTCTACCATCAGTTCCCGTGCCTTGTCAACCATGCTCTGCGCAGCAGTCACCTTGGGTTTGATAGATGAGAACTCCTTTTTATTAAAGGCAGCCTGTGCTTCCCGGTACAGCTTTTCGGCACGGTCGAGGCGTGCCTTGGGTTTTTCCATCTTTGCTCCCTCGCCCTTTGCAACGTCGAGTTCTTCCTGAACGGCAAGGATCTGTCCGTACAGCTCCTCTAAGAGTACACGATATTCCTCTGCCGTCCCTGCATCTTCTTCCATCTTTTCGCGGGCTTTTTCCCGTGTCGCCTCGCGTGCCTCTTCCAGGTCCCGCAGTATATCGCTGAGTTCTGTTTCCACGGTTTCTATCGTCTCTGCCAGAAGCGCGGCAAACTCCGTTCGCTCGGTTTTTGACTGCTCATATCCATAGTATGCCCCGGTCGCCCCACCTGCAGCAGCACCGCCTACTGCACCGGTAATTGTGTCCTGCAAGCCTTCCCCCTTCCTGAGCACGGTGCCGAGAATACTGCCAAGGCCAGCGCCAGTGACTGCTCCCATGACACCGGTGGAAATCTCTTTTTTTACCCGTTCAACGGTGTATATCACCTTTATGTTCTCTCCTTCAACAGCAAACTCAAGCGATCCCGTTTCATCACTACGTTTGACATGCATCTGGGCTGATGTAGGGTTGAGCACCTGCCGGGTAATTTCAGTTCCTTCCCGTGCAAGGTGCGACATCAGATGTTCAGTAAACTCATTGTAGAGGGAGGCCACCCCCTGTCCATAGTAGATAAATGGCATGATTCCACGAACTCCATAAAATTAATTTGATTGTTATTATTAACATTAAATTACTTTTATATCTTCATAAGGATTAGTATACCTTACTGAGACGGAGGAGACCTGATGAAAATAGTGAGGGGGGCTGCAGGTTATTATGTACTGAAACAGAGCAACCTCAACAAGTCATCCCGAGCAGCTCTACAAATGTACCACAAGTCAAATTCTGAAAACCGGGGAGGAGGCAATAATTTCTAATCGTGGTCAGAAGTTGGCTGTCACAGTGAATTCGTTTAAAGAGTATAAACCAACTATTCGTGCTAATGATCCTTGTCTTAAACTCAAATGGTATATTTTGGAATTCTATTATACCAACGTGGGAAATGAAGAAATCCGAAATCCAAAACAATATCTTTCAGATACTATTGATGAAATTAGTGCATTCACTTTGGTAGATTCAAAAGGAAATGAATTGAAACTAAGAATGGGATATTGCCCAGAATATCCTGTTGAGACCTATGATCCTCATCCTCCAGATGAAATATTATCGCCGGGAAAGACGCATGTCTTGACGAGAACATATCTATTTTCTGATAATAATACCGTGGAACCGAAATGGTTCCAATATTACACATCTAACATCCTTGATATACATAATGGTGCAGTTGTTCACTATAAACAAATACGTTGTCTGGATGATCGCTATGACAGTAATAATTGCTGGTTTAGCAAAACTACTGCAGATGATATAGCATGGATTGTATATCAATAACGCTTAAAGAAATAATTTATTTTGTCCTTTTTTTGCTTTCTTTTTCGACTGCCACTTAGGGAGTCACATCTAAAGATGCAACAAACATAACAAGCAAGGTGAAGCAAAAATTTGAAGAGTGTATGTAAAAATTGTCGTAAATAGTGTTCTTTTGATATATCTGTTGAGTAGTTGGTACACGGGAAGTCATTTAATGAATATTGAAACCACCCGGCGAGACGGTTTATTCCGATCCCATGCCCGTTTTTGTTTTATCTAATATATTTTTTTATAAAAATATTTATTATATCACCAGCGCATTGCTATGTATCCTTATCGTAATACAAAATTTGAGACATTATCCGTCGGGGGAATGAAGGATGAGGCAGTTTTGTGAAAGAAAGTTTTGGATTTTGTACATCATTCTTGCGATTACAATTATTATTGCACTCGTTTTCACGAGCGGGTGTTCCACTCTATTTGGAGAGAGAAAAACGGGTGGTGAGACTTCACCAACCCCAATGGAGACCCAAACGGAAGATATTACACAGGTAACCCAAGCGTTGGGAACATCTGAGCCGGGAGCTGGTGGTGTGAGTTCTGGAGCAGGAAAACCAGGAAGTGCCAACGGAAGAACTCTTAAAAATATTTGGGATGTTGAATTCGATGGAGATATCGTTGTCTGGAAGGATACCCGGAATTTTGATGATACACTCAGTGATATCTACATGTACAATATCGCAACGAAGCAGGAATCTCCACTTACTGTTGCGCCTGGCCGCCAGGAGAGCCCGGCAATATCAGGAAACCTGATCGCTTATTCAAACTGGACAGATGGTAAAAAAATCCATGTCTATGATTTGAATACACGGAAGGATATCGCCATACCTACTGTTCATCGTGCAGAGACGGTTGATATTGATGGCAAACGGGTTGTCTTTGAGGATTTTGTCAAGCAGAGCATTGTGATGTACGACCTTTCTACAGGTGTAGAAACACTTATTATGGCAAATGGGGGATGGCCCAGATTTTCCGGCGATCATGTCATCTATCTGAAATCCGTAAACAACAGGGACGATATGTACCTGTACAACATTCCCAACAAAAAAGAAACCTGCATAACGTGTGGGATGGAATCTCAGGTTGGGGACTACAGAATTGATGGGGATAATATTGTCTTTGATACTAAGACTTCATTAGGACCTCTTTTCCTCTATAATATCCAATTAGGTCTCAAATTAAAAATATTGCCAGCTACTATTCCACCTGATACAAAAATTTTCACAGACTGGGATAATAATTTTGATATATCGGGAAATAAGGTAGTGTTTGTTGCAAGTATTGTTGATTTCGCGGATAAGCCAAATGCATATGGTATATTTGTTTATGATATCCCGTCACTTGAAACATTCAAGGAGGCTGCTGTCGCTGCTGTATTGAGTGAGAAAGGGTACTATTCATACAAAGAATTAGCGAGATCCGATATGTACTCCGATGAGGAGATTGGTGATCTCGGTCATCAAATTCTACGGGTTTCTGGAGATAATGTTATTTATAATATTCGTGATGATTTTCATATCACCGAACTCTGATCTATTCATTTTTCCATTTTTTATAAGAATTCCGTCAATGAAAAAATAGTAATCATATGAGTGATGCTACAAAATATTATTCGCGTTTTATTAGCACTTCTAAAGACAAATTTTGAATTAGTCAATCTTCGCGATGTGGCATTTTGGACACATCCAACCGCACGGTTTGAAAGTCCGATTTACTCTCTTGTATACTCTTGCCATTTTTGGTAGATTGTATTTTGGATGTTCTGCACTATCACAAACCGGGACTAATGGACCGCCTGCGGGGTGACCACAGCTTTTATTGGCAGCCCAGGTGCCACCGGCCCGCAGAGCGGGAACATATCCGTGCGGAGTGCTTTGTCAAGTGCAGAGGGAGACGGGATTTCATAGGGGCTGTCGCAGATACCGGAGTGGTTATCATCCACGCAGGTCTGTGAATATCCACTCCAGTAGTTACCACCAATTTTTATACCGCCGATAATGTTTGTCCCGGCTTGTAATTTTGTGTTCAGGGCAAGGGCGGTTGTTCTGTAATCGATATCAACAAGCGAGAGGTAATTATTATAGATATTGATTCCTGATGACGGGTGGTTCGATGAAATGGTAATGTCAAAGGGAGTCCTACTCTGGAAATAATTCGATGAGATAGTCGTCCCTGTAGCATTATCCACCACAATCCCATTGGTATTGTCGATAAATGAACATCGGGAGATCAAGGTATTTTTTGCACCGTTCAGCACGATCCCCCCATGATCATGATTTGCATAGGCAGGATCGGGGATGTAATCAAAATTTTTTAAAAATACCGAGTCTTCCACGGTTATATCTTCCGAATTTTCAATGATAAGGCCATCCTTGATTGTTTCGACAATGGTAACATTGCTGATCCGGGCGCCCTGAACACCCTTAACCAGGATACCGTTTGCGGCCCCCTCAATCCAGATGTTTCTGACAGTAATGTCATGTATCGTTCTCCTACTGCCATCTCCAATTGTGATATAACCGCCGTCAAGCAGTATATGACCCCCTCCATCGAGCGTCACGTTGGAAACACTAATGTCAATCACACATTTTCCCGACGCATCGGAATTTTTACAGTCGGATGTAAGCATATAGGTGCCAGGAGTAGTGATTGAGAATGGTGCCGTGATCTTCTGGATTGTTGTAAAAGGGGTTGGTAACGTAGATTGTGGTACTTCAGTAATAATCGATGTAATTGTCGTTGGTGTAGATGTAGCGGTCTCTTTATTTTCACTATCACACCCGGCAGTTATCACAACTGCCACCAGTAAAACGATGATAAGAAGATATTTCATACCCGTCCTTTTTATCTGAGTGATGATATATTTTTCCTAATAAACAAAAGTGTTTGCAGGTTCCTGTTAGCAAAATTGCAGCAGGGTCATGATGAGCATATCAAAAATAAGTTGGCCCCCTGTTTCCAGGGGCCTCATTGCCAGTTTGCCGCATTGAAACGTACCAGACCCTTTCGGATCTGCCATCAGTTCCCGTGCTTTGTCGACCATGCTCTTCATAGCTGTCACCTTGGATTTGAGGATAAGAACTCCTTTTTATCAAAGGCAACCTGTGCTTCCCGGTACAGCTTTTCGGGACGGTCGAGCGTGCCTTGGGTTTCTTTACCCGTTCAACGATTAGGTCCCCCTTATATCTTATCCTTCAACTGCTAACTCAAGCGTTCCCCTTTCATCACTACGTTTGACATGCATCTAGGCTGATGTAGGGTTGAGCACCTGCCGGGTAATTTCAGTTCCTTCCCGTGCAAAGTGCGACATCAGGCGCTCGTAAAATCCTGATATTGGGGAAGCAACACCCAGTCCATAGTTGATAAAAGGCATGATTTCGCGAATTTAAAAAAATTAATTTTATTGTTATTATTAACATTGAATTACTTTTATATCTCATAAGGATCAGGTTATCTTACTGAGACGGAGGAGACTTGATGAAAATAGTGAGGGGGTTCTGTGGGTTAACCATTCAGACATTGGTTATTGTTCTTATTGTGTGTGCTTTTGTCTTCGCGGGTGGGTGTTTTGAGGATGTATTCGGAAAAACGAACGATACGGGAAAGACTGTCACAATTGATAAGTATAAAACGAACGATACGGGAAAGACTGTCACAACTGATAAGAAAGACGCAAACTATGCAGGACCTTACTGCACACCCCCAATGTGTGACACTCCCGATACATGTCCCCCAGATTGCTACCCCTACAAATGTCCCTCAAATAATTGCCCTGGCGGATGCGGGATGTCCTGTATAAAAACAATAGCAACCCCGCCCCTCAACTGGAAAGAACCAACAATTCCATTAAAATTTCAGAATCTGAATATAGGGGATGAGGCAATAATTTCTCTTCGTGGTTCGAAGATCGCTGTCACAGTGAATTCGTTTAAAGAGTACAAACCGGATACAAAATCAGTTCGTCCTGAATGGTGTAATCAGGCAACATGGTATAAGTTACAACTCAAAGTTATAAATGTTGGAGAGGATGTTATAATTTATCCGTATACAATTGGTCATCTGACGGATTTAAAAGGGGATTATATTTCCGGTTCCTACTGCAGAGAAATTTATGGGGAAGAAAATAGCAGCGATATCTATCCCCTACCCCCGGGAGAAACGCGTTATTTTGATATCACTTATGTATTTTCTGATAATCAAACGTTATTAGATGCGGATAAAGGGTTTTTTCAATCGTACACCAAAATACAGAATGGTGCGGTTTTTATTTATACCACAGAAGTTTGCCCGGTTGAAAAAAGCGGTTGTCGTCCCTACCCTAACGTGTATGTGGATCAAGCGTCCTGGATTGTGTTTCCATAACATCCCAAAAAATTATTTAAAATAAATTACTTTTTTTAATATCATCTCTATTCATACCATTCTTAACTCCTGCACCAAATAATATTTCAAGAGCTTTTTTATCGAGGGGGGTTAGTTTTGTATTGTTGTTGTCCTCTATATAAAATAGACTATCCGGATAATCGAATGTGATACCTTTAGCGCCATTCATATAATACAAACTCCATAAAATAGTGTGATTTCTCTGATCCCCACTGAGATCATTATTTATGGATATAGTATCATCGGGTTCATCGATACTTGCTGGGTACACCAAATGCGGAATAAATTTAATTGTTAAAACATATTGACCTGTTGCGTTTCCTATATTTTCACTAATTCCATTCGATTTTGATAAATCATTAAAATCAGAAATAAAATTATGTATTACTTCTATATCGCTATCACTTGCAGAATCTGTACTTATTTGATAAAAAAAAATTTTACTAATTCCTGGCTCTTTCTCTCCAAAAGCTATATCGATAAAATGTGCTTTAACATCATCTGAAGTAAATGCTCGAATTGTTTGAATTGTTGTAAAGGGGGTTGGTAACGTAGAGGGTGCCGATCTCGTAGGATGGGGATATGAACCCCCGCTCGCGTCCTGCGTATGTGGTGTGGATGTAGCGGTCTCTTTATTTTCACTAACACATGCAGCAGTTATCACAACTGCCACCAGTAAAACGATGAGAAGAAGATATTTCATACCCATCACTTTTATTTGAATGGTAATATAATTTTCTTATTTTGTATCACACAATAACAACAACTAAAACAACAACATCGATAAACGCGATTTAAAAAAAGCGGGTATTCCAACATATTATTGCTCATGTTAATGCCAACAAAATCGCAATGGTGGGGTTCAGTACTTCACTAAATTTTAGCCCGGCCTAAAGAAAACTGGAAGATCTAAATAGGCAGCGGGCGCCGCATATGGTCAATAAACGGCAAATTGCCCGCCGAACAGAGAAGAAGTTACGCGCAGAAGAATGTTCCGAAATTGCAATTGATGCAATAAACCGGAGCATCACCATTTCCATCAACGGTACACTAAAACAAAAGATGATCATTCGATCACTTGTCGGGATGTCAGCGAACAAACTCTTTGTACATTCAATCAATAAAGTCGTAGAAAAAATCTCTTGTGAAACGTCGGTCAGATACCATTTGTCCAAAATAGATCTGGACTCACTTCAGGAAGTACAATAGAAGATCCTGACGCATTCTCAAGATCAGATCCTTGTTCCTGGAAAATCATACCATTTTGCCATAGATTTCACCAACGATCCGTATTACGGGGAAATTGTCGAAACGAACAAAGACTATGTCATTAAAAGCAAAATGGAAGACTCCACAACAACATTTTACTCGTACGTTTCACTCTACATCACCACAAAAGGCAAACGGCTGACCCTCGCAGTTTTCCCTGTGAAAAAGGGAGTGTCTAAAGTTGGATACATTCGAAAATTCCTGGCAATCCTCAATGACCTGAGCGTGAATATCGCCGTTCTCTGTCTTGATCGGGGATTTTACTCAAAGGAAGTGTTCTCGTTTCTCCAGAAAGAGAACATCCCGCATATTGTTCCAGTGAGAAAGCACGGCAAAGAGCTCAAGAAAATACTCCGGGGTAATCATTCCCGTTATGCGCTGTACACGATGGTAGGAACCGGTGAACCTCTTGATCTTACTCTGGCCATCAATGTCCAATACCTTCAGGGAAAAAATGGGAAATTCGGGAATGTGAATCTCGGTTGCGTGGTTTACGGTATTGACTGGAATCCCCGGAGAGTCTATCATGTCTATAAGAACCGGTTCGCAATCGAGTCTTCGTACCGTATGAGGAATATCGTGAAAGCCAAGACCTCTTCCAGAAATGTTGCGATCAGGTACCTTTTGACGATAATCTCATTCCTTCTCAAGAATGTCTGGGTATCCCTTCAATGGATTTTCTTCACCCGTGTTCGACGAGGACCGAGAACGATTGATGAAGATTTGTTCCGTTTTGCCCTCTTCCGGCTCTTCATTTGGGAAGGGATTCGTAAAAAACTCAAATTCGTTACATTTGTTACTGTTCTTCGAAGTTGGGGTTGATCGAAGGTTGGTTAGGATTGATGACTATAGGACTTACGCACTTGGTTCCGACCGAAAGATCTAAGAGCTAATAACACCCATTGAGGGCTAGACAAACCCGGAATGGAGATCGAACGAGCGTGAATCCCCCGAAATGCACGAGCAGCAATTTTGTCAACTTTCTCATATCGACGTATCAAGCGTGCTCATGCTCGGAAGCATCCCGGTGTTTGCCCGGTGAACCAGAGTCAATAGCTCATGATTCTGTCAAGCGGTTGTTAGAGAGACAGCCTCACCACACGGAGGCGTTGTATAACGAAGCAAAACGGTTAATCCGGCCTGATGAAGGTGTACTCGTAATCGACGATAGTACCCTGGACAAGCCCTATTCACATCAGATCGAACTGGTCACCCGACACTGGAGTGGGAAACACCATCGGGTTGTTCAGGGGATCAATCTGATATCAACTATCTGGACCGATGGCTCAGGGATAGTTCACGTAGATTTCCGGATCTATAATCCCAACAAGGATGGGAAGAATAAAAATGACCATTTCAGGGATATGCTCCGGGCAGCTGATGAACGAAAGTTTCAACCAAATTGCGTCATCTTCGATTCATGGTATTCAAGTATCGACAACCTGAAATTGATCCGCTCTCTGAAGTGGCACTGGTGCACCCGATTCAAATCCAATCGGTTGGTAGACCCGGATCACTCGCATAACCGCCCGGTTTCTGATATTGACATCCCTCCCGAAGGAAGAGTTGTACACCTGCGTCAATATGGTTTCATCAAGGTGTTCAGGATTGTTCATTCCGACGGGGAAACAGAACACTGGGCTACCGATTTCCTTAATGCATCGGAATCCGACAGAAAATCGTTCAAGGATCTTGGATGGAATATCGAGGAGTATCACCGCGGTATTAAGCAGTGTTGCGGGATCGAGAGATGCCAAGGCCGCAAAGAGGTTGTCCAACGAGGCCATATTTTTCTTTCGTTGCTTGCTTTTCTTCGCTTCGAATCTCACCGTTTGAATACTGGTTCCAGCTGGTACGAGTCGAAACGCTCGATTCATCGATCGGCAAATTCACGATTTATCGCTCAACCGGGTTTCTAATCTGGCTCCTTTTGGCTGGAGTTATTACGGTAGATGCTCGCTTGAACCGTTTTCAACCGCGTAAGTCCTAGACTATTCTAGGTTCGTGGAGGAAAAATTAGAGAAGTACTGGGGATAATGAATTTGAGGACAAGCAGATAAAAATGGATGGAAAAAAATTCAGAATGCAACAAACACAACAAGCAAAGTGAAGTATAAATTTGAAAAGTGCATGCAAAATTGTCGTAAATAGTGTTCTTTTGATATATCTGTTGAGTAGTTGGTACACGGGAAGTCATTTAATGAATATTGAAACCACCCGGCGAGACGGTTTATTCCGATCCCGT
>Ga0315291_10005558_pt1 | contig 15800 bp, 16 predicted proteins | sample YL17G12_20_MG_FD_203070 | JGI IMG/M metagenome (GOLD analysis project Ga0315291, IMG submission 203070) | Sediment microbial communities from Yellowstone Lake, YNP, Wyoming, USA - YL17G12_20 | ecosystem: Environmental > Aquatic > Freshwater > Lake > Sediment | place: USA: Wyoming | collected...
TCGCCACCTTTGGGGTCTGCCGTGAACACAAGCTGGACAAAAGGCCCAGAGTGATATACAATGGATAGCGCATGGGCATCCTGGAGCACATCCGTGAGCAGGTCAGAATAGATAACTATGAGTTCTCACTGCATGCCGAGCATGAGCGCGAGGATGAGCATATCCTTACCGAAGAACTCGAGCAGAGCGTCATGTCTGGCGAGCTGCTGGAGGATTATCCAGATGATCCCCGAGGACACAGCTGTCTTGTCTTGGGATTTGCACGAGCCGGTCGGGCCATCCATAGCGTCTGGGGGCTTCTGCCGAATGGGCGGGTTCGTGTAATAACCGTATACATTCCGCTGCCGCCCAAGTGGATCGATCCCCGAACGCGCAGGAGATGAGAAGATGACGCCTTGCAGTTTCTGTGGTGGTGAGCTGGAGGAACGACTGGTACAGCACGACTATCGCTGGGAGGGCAAGCTATTTGTTTTTGAAGAGGTCCCAGCTCTTGTGTGTCGTCAGTGCGGGGAGAAATATCTTGACGCCAAGGTCGTAAAAGCGATGGAGAAGGCTGTGCTTGAACGGCTACAGCCAAAGCGACATCTTCACGTACCAGTCTTTTCCTACTCCGAAGTAGTTGCGGCCTGAAAGGTCAACTGTGTATTCAACCCCCCCCGCTCCCGTATTTGACCGCCCTGACTGTTGAGAGTCAGGGCGGTTTGCGCTTGCCTTTTGCGCAGAGTTGGGCTATACTATTCTCCTATTTTGTCTCCCGCTCGAGTCGTTTCTTACCCCAGACGAGCTCCGCGCTTGATCCGAGGCGCTCGAAGGGTTTTCATTGCCAGATGAATGAACCAGGCATCACAGGAGACCAAGGGTGAAGGTTGCGATACTGACAGAGGCAGAAATCCGAGACTGTGTGTCTATGGATCAAGACGCCGTCGAGGCGGTCGCCGAGGGGTTCACCTGCCTGGCGCAAGGCCAGGCCACCATGCCCCCCGTCATGCGCATTGACGTGGCAGAGAATCACGGCGAGGTGGACGTCAAGACTGCCTACATCCATGGCCTCGATCACTTCGCCATCAAAGTTGCGTCTGGATTCCTCGACAATCCCCTCCTGGGCCTTCCGTATGGCAGCGGGATGATGATCGTGATGAGTGCCAGGACCGGGTTCCTGGAAGCAATCCTGCTGGACAACGGCTACCTGACCGACCTCCGAACCGGCATTGCCGGCGCGATCGCCGCCCGTCACCTGGCCCGCCAGCCCATCGAAACGGCCGGTGTGATTGGGTCAGGCATGCAGGCTCGTTACCAGATTAGAGGACTGAGGCTCGTGCGCGACTTTCGACGCTTGATGGTTTATGGGATCGTCCCGGACCAGGTCCGGCGCTACGCTGAGGAAATGAGGCAGGAACTGGGGGTTGAGGTAGCCATAGCCGGGCATCCTGAACAGGTCGTCAGGCAAAGCGATTTCGTGGTGACCACCACCCCCTCGCGTGAGCCGTACTTGAAGGCAGAGTGGCTGCATCCCGGCCTGCACATTACCTGCATGGGATCCGACGCAGAGCACAAGCAAGAACTGTACGCAGACGTTTTTGGGCACGCGGATCGCCTGGTCTGTGACCGCAAGTCGCAGTGCTTCCGCCTGGGAGAATTGCACCACGCCCTGGAGGCAGGGGTGATTTCTGAGCAGAGCCAGATTGCTGAACTGGGCGAGTTGACCTCCGGCCGCATCTCTGGGCGGCAACGGGACGACGAAATTACCATCTGCGACCTGACCGGCGTGGGAGTGCAGGACACCGCTATCGCGCTGCTGGCCTATGAGCGGGCGCTGGGGAAGGGGCTGGGAATCGGCATTGAAGTTTGAAGAAAGGAGAGCCCGTTGAGCCAACCATTCGTACCCTTTGAACTCGAACGCCTGATGTCCATCTGGGAGAACCAGGTCCCCTACAACCTCTCCGAGAGCGGTGTGCATCCCATGTCGGTGACGGAGTTGGTGCAAGACCCCCGGTTCATCGGGGGACTGCTCTCTACCGAATTGCATTACCCGCAGAGCAACGGCCTGATCGAATTGCGTGAGCGGGTCGCCGCCCTCTACCCCGGTGCTACGCCCGACAACGTCCTCATCACCACCGGCTGTGCCCAGGCCAACTTTACCTCGCTCTTGACGCTCATGCAGCCCGGCGATGAAATCGCCATCATGCTGCCCAACTACATGCAGATCTGGGGCATTGCCCACAATTTCGGGTACCAGGTCAAGACTTTTTCATTGAAAGAAACGCTTGGCTGGGGTGTGGATCTCGACGAACTGGAGCGCGCCGTGTCCCCCAACACCAAACTCGTCTCCGTGGTCAACCCCAACAACCCTACCGGACACATCATGACGCCAGAGGAAATGGACGGCGTCGTGGCTGCTGCCGAACGGGTTGGAGCCTGGCTCCTGAGCGACGAGGTCTACGCCGGAGCAGAGCGCGTCACCGACCAGGTCACCCCGTCCTTGTGGGGGCGCTACGAGCGGGTGCTGGCGATGGGCAGCATGTCCAAAGCCTACGGTCTGCCCGGCCTCCGCATCGGCTGGGCCGTAGCGCCCGCCGGCGTGATCGAAAGGATGTGGGCCTGGCAGGATTACATCACCATCGGCACTTCCCTTCTGGACAACAAACTGGCTGCCTATGCCCTATCGCCTGAGGTTCGCCCGCGCGTGCTCCAGCGCACGCGCGACTACATCCGCAAGGGATACCGCCACCTGGAGGCGTGGTGCGAAAAGCAGGGCCACCTGTTCACCCTGGTCCCGCCTCAGGCCGCCGCCATCGCCTTCGTGCGCTACCATCGCCAGATCAATTCCACAGAATTGGTCAAACGCCTGATCCAGGCCGGGGCCTTCGTCTTGCCTGGCGATCTGTTTGGCCTGGACCACTTTTTGCGCATCAGTTTTGGACTGCCCGCCGCTTACCTGAATGAAGGGCTCGAGCGCCTGCGCCAGGTGCTCCATTCTGTCGAGTAAAATCCCCCTCCCGCAGGTTGGAAACTGGCCCGGCTAGCATAATATCACCTTCAAACCTGCGGGAGGGGACAAAAATTGAGGAGGAAGAGAACCATGTGTCTGAAGAAAGTCGGGTGGGTTACCATATCGCTCTGGATGATCGGCAGCCTGCTGCTGGCCGCATGTGGCGCACCCACCACCACAGCCACCACGGCTGCCCCCGTGGCAACGGAGCCCGCTACACAGGCACCCCCTACGGAGGAACCGCCTACACCCGAACCCACGGCACAGGCCGCACCCAAGAGCGTCACCATGACCTTCGTCGGTGGAGACCCCGAGTCCCTGAACCCCATCTATGCCTATTCGTGGACCGCCGAATGTGTGTTCGACCTCAACCTGGCCAGCCTGTGGAACATTGACAACGATGGGAACTATATCATGGACCTGGCGGAGGAACTGCCGGCCCTGGAGAATGGTGGCGTTTCGGAAGATGGGTTGGTCATCACCATCAAACTCAAGCCGGACGTCACCTGGTCCGACGGCACCCCCCTCACCGCTCAAGACGCCGTCTTCACCTACGACATGATCATGGACGAAGGCAACAGTTCGTACAGTCGCTATCCATGGGATACCTACGTCGAGAGCCTCACGGCGGTGGACGATCATACCCTGCAGATCAACATGACCGCTCCCTACGCCGACTGGTCTACCAGCCTCTTCGTCGGCATCTCCAGGATCATCCCCAGGCACGTCCTGCAGCCGGTGTTCCAGGCAGAGGGCACCCTCGACAATGCCGGGTGGAACCGCCTTCCGACCGTGGGCAGCGGTCCATTCATCCTGACCGCATTCGAACCCGCCAGCCACATCGCCCTCGCAGCCAACGACCGCTACTGGCGCGGACGCCCCCACCTCGACCAGATCTATATGCGGCTGCTCGAAGACCGGGCCGCTCAATTGGCAGCGCTTGCTTCCGGTGAGAGTGACATCGGCAGTTATATCACCGGTGCCGAGCTTCCGACCATCAATGGCATGGGGAACGTAGATATCACCTCTTCGATCAACGGCTATCAGGTGGTGACGTTCCTCAACGTGGACCTCAATACCGCCCATCCGGCGATGACCGATTCCCGCGTGCGCCGCGCCATCGCCCTGGCGTGGGACCGCCAGTTGATGATTGACCAACTCTACTCTGGCCTGTACCAGATACCCGCCACGTATTGGCACGGCACGGTCTACGACAACCCTGACCTCGAGCCGTATCCCTATGATCCAGAACAGGCCAAGGCCCTGTTGGACGAGGCCGGCTGGATAGACACCAATGGGGACGGCGTCCGCGATAAGGACGGTGTGGAACTGGTGCTGCGCTACAAGTACGTCGGTGGCGACGAGACGACGGACACCCGGGTCGCTTCCATGCAGCAGATGCTGGCCGACGTCGGCATCAAGATGGACATGGTCGCGGAGACGTCGGAAGTGCTGTGGGCCTCGTACGACGAGGCAGGGCCGCTGGCCACCGGGGACTATGACATGACCCACTATTCGGACGGCCTGTGGTATTTCCCCAGCCCCGACACCTCCTATTTCCTCTGTTCGGAGATTCCTACGGCGGACAACCCCTGGGGCTATAACTGGTACGGCATCTGCATACCCGCACTGGATGAACTGTTCACGGCCCAGGCGGTAGAGATCAATCCAGAAAAGCGGGTCGAGATGTTCTACCAGATCGGCAAGATCATGTACGATGAGACGTTGATCATCCCGATGTACACCGATCCAGACGTGTGGGCGGTCAACAGACGGTTGAAGGACGTCAAGTTCTCCGGTGTGGACCCCTTGATGTTCGCCTGGGAATGGGACGTGGCCGAGTAAATGGATGGCGTTGAGATAGCCGAATGGTCCGCTACGTGCTCCGGCGTCTTCTGCAAGCCATCCCCCTCTTGCTGATCATCAGCCTGATCCTGTTCATCCTGATCTCCAACCTTGGCGACCCGCTGGCCTCTTTCGGCGGCACCCGCCGCCGGCTCCCCCCCGCCGACCGCGAGCGGCTGACCCGCCAGTTGGGCCTGGACAGGCCGGTCATCGTGCAGTACTGTATCTGGCTGATCGGCAACGACTGGATGAAAATAGATGCCGATGGGGATGGCGTTTACGACGAGTACGGCACTCGCCACGGGGTGCTGAGGGGAGATTTTGGCAATTCCTTCCAGGAACGCCGGCCCGCGCTCGAGGTCATCGGGGAGAGAGTCTGGAACACGTTGCTACTGATGACGACGTGTGAGGCAGTCGTCCTGATTTTCTCACTGCTCATCGGCATCTATTCGGCCCTGCGCCAGTACTCGGCGTGGGACAACGTGATCACCGCTTTCTCGTTCATTGGGTACTCGATGCCGGTCTTTTGGCTGTCGCTCATGCTAATCTACATCTTCGCCGTGAATTTCAAGCGCTGGGGATTGCCTTACTTCCCGGTGAGCGGCATGTATGACCTGGGAGTGGGGCCAACGCTGGGGCAGATCGTGTGGCACCTGGTGCTGCCAGTCGCATCGCTATCCATCGTCAGTATCGCCGGGTACAGCCGCTACGTCCGTTCCCAGATGCTGGAGGTGATTAACCAGGACTATATTCGTACCGCCTACGCCAAAGGGCTACCCGGACGGATGGTGATCTTGGGCCACGCCCTCAAGAACGCCGCCCTTCCTTTGGTCACCATCATCGGCATGGATCTCCCCCTTCTTCTGGGAGGAGCGGTGGTCACCGAGGCCATCTTCGGCTGGCCTGGCATGGGCCGTCTCTACTTCAAGGCCACCAACGCCGCCGACATCCCGGTCACCATGGGCATCCTGGTCATCATCTCGGTCCTGGTCGTCCTGTTCCAGATCATCACCGACGTCACCTACACCTTCCTGGACCCCCGCATCCGCTACGGGTGAGGTGAGCGAGCGTGACAACCACGCCGGCAACTGGCAACCTGCTGCAAGCCGAGATTGAGCGCCCGCCGTTGACGCCCGGCCAGGTGGCCCTACGTCGCTTCATTCGCCACAGAATGGCCCTCGTTGGCGTCGGCATCCTCGTCGCCCTCGTCCTCTATGTGACCGTGGGCACCGTTTTCTTCTCGGAGGCGGATGCGAATTACGTGGACCTGAGGGGCAAACTCTCGCCGCCGTCGTGGGAACACCCCTTCGGCACTGACCTGGGCGGGCGCGACGTCCTGGCCCGCACGGTCTACGGCGGCCAGATTTCCATGATCATCGGCCTCCTGGCCGTCGTCGTTTCCGTCCTGGCGGGGGTACTGATTGGCGCCATCGCCGGCTTCTACGGTGGGCTCGTGGACAGCCTGTTGATGCGCTTTACCGAGGCCACGTTCAATATCCCCCAACTCTTCCTGCTGATTGCGCTGGCCAAGTTCTTTGGCACGCAAATGCCCGCCTTTACCCTGTTCGGCCGTTCCTTCAGCGGGAGCGTGGTCATCATCGTCGGCGTCATCGGGCTGACCAGTTGGATGTACCTGGCCCGCATCGTGCGCTCCAACTTCCTCTCCCTGAAAGAACAAGAGTTCGTGACCGCCGCCCGCTGCGCTGGCGCTACCGATTTCTCCCTGATCTTTGAACACGTCCTGCCCAACACCATGGCTCCCATCATCGTCTCCGCCACGCTAGAGATCGCCACGGCCATCCTCTCTGAGGCCTACATCAGTTTCCTGGGCATGGGCGTTCAGCCTCCGACCGCCACCTGGGGCAACATGCTCAACGAGGCCTACAACCACCTGGAGGGAGCCCCCTGGATGTGGTTCTTCCCCGGCACCCTGATCTTGCTGGCCGTCTTGGCCATCAATTTCGTGGGCGATGGGCTGCGCGACGCCTTCGACCCCCGCTCCCTGGCCGCCACCCAATAGGATCACAAATCTCTGCGTTCCTCTGCGTCTCTGCGTTGAATCGTACTGCCTAGCCCGGCCCATTCCTGACCTGCGGGAGGGTGGGCTGGCTGCCGGTTTGACTTTCTGGGCAAAGGTGGTACAATACGTCTTGTGGTAGGACGAAGTAGGCTTTGACTGTACGGAAAGACTGTCCAGGCTTGCGGAGGCTTGGGCGGTCTTTTTGTGTTTTTCGGCCGCGCCGCTTCGCCCGCAGATCGTCTAGTTTCACAAATCTAAGGAGTACAGAAATGTCAGTGAAAGAAATCGGAACCGTCAAGTGGTTCAACGACGGCAAGGGATACGGCTTCATCGCTCGCGAGGCCGGAGGGGACGTCTTCGTCCACTACACAGCCATTGAGGGAGAAGGCTTCCGCACGTTGCGCGAAGAGCAGCGGGTCGAATTCTCCGTCGAGCAGGGCCCCAAGGGACTGCAGGCTATCCAGGTGCGAGCGCTTTAGCCACGTGCAGCAACACACTGCATCAGGAACAGGAGAGAGAAATGGGAAAAAAGTTATACTGCGGTAACCTGGCCTACGAGACAACTGAGGCCGTGCTATCCGAGCTCTTCAGCGCGATTGGAGAGGTCGTCTCGGTCAACCTCATCACCGACAGATTGACGGGCCGCTCCAAGGGCTTCGCTTTCGTTGAGATGGCGGAGAATGACGCTGCCCAGCGAGCCATTAGCGAGCTCAACAGCAAGCAAGTGGATGGGCGCGCCATCAGCGTAGCAGAGGCGCGCCCGCAGCGGGACAACCGGGCGGAGGGCGGAGGCGAGCGCCGCCGGCGCTACTAGGCTCCCCCAGCCACGATGGCCGAGCGCACGGCTCCTCCGTAGGCCATGCGCTCTTTGCCACATCGTCGTGATGAAAGCCCCCGCCAGACCTGGCGGGGGCTTTTGATTGTCCGCCATCTGCCTTGACATCTGCCCCGCTTCGCGGCATAATGATGCCGGGTGTCGGGCATCCCCGAAGAAACAAACGTGGTGAGAGGAGCACGATGAATGAGATCATCTTTCTTGTAGAGCCGGATTCCGAAGGTGGGTACACAGCCCAGGCGTTGGGACACTCCATATTCACCGAGGCCGACACCTGGGACGAGCTGGTACTGGCCGTACAAGACGCCGTACGATGTCACTTCGAGGAAGATGAGCGGCCGGCTATGGTGCGGCTACACGTAGTTCAGGATGAGGTCGTGCCGGTATGAGGCTGCCGCGGGATTGGGGCGGGGAGGAACTGGCCAGACTACTGAGGCGGTACGGTTATGAAGTTACCAGGCAGACCGGTAGTCACATGAGGCTCACGACTGAACAAGGCGGCGAACATCACGTGACGATTCCTCGCCATTCGCCGCTGCGCATCGGTACGTTGAACGCTATTCTCAAGGATGTAGCCCAGCACCTGGGGCTTGATCGAGACGAACTCCTGATGGAGTTGATGGGACGTTAGCTTATGGGGTCTGCCCCCTCAACACAGGACTACGGCGCACCCAGGTCGCCGGCCCACAGCCGCCGCATCTCCTCACACCTCTCCAGCAGCCCGTCCAGCGTCCCCTCCGCCACTACCCGGCCATCCTTGAGGACGATGATCCGCTCGGCCCGGCACAACGCAGCCCGGCGGTGGGAGACGACCAGGCACGTAGGGCCGATTCGCGAGCCGCCCCTGCTGGCGAACAGCCGCTCCCACAACGTCTGCTCCGTCTCCACGTCGAGTGCACTGGACAGATCGTCAAACACCAGCAACTCCGGCTGGCGGACGAACATGCGCGCCGCCGCCGTGCGCTGCACCTGCCCGCCGGAAAGCCTGAGCCCCTTGGGGCCGACGACCGTATCCAGGCCATCTTCCAGCTCCTCCACGTCCTGCTCCAGCACCGCTGCCCGGATCGCCGCCTGCAGGTTCCCCCTCCGGGTGTACGCCGATACCTCCCCTGTCATTCCGAGCCCAGCGAGGAATCTCGCCACTCCGAGCCCAGCGAGGAATCTCAGCCCCGCTTCGTCCGGCAGACCCATCAGGATGTTGTCGCGCAGCGACTCGCTGAACAGCAGCGGCACCTGGGGCGTGTAGGCGCTGCGCGGCGGCTGGAAAAAAGCCGCCGGGTCATCCACAGGGCGGCCGTTCCACCGCACCTCACCCGCATCCCTGGGCAAGAGACCCAGCAACACCCGCAGTAGCGTCGTCTTGCCCGCGCCGATACGCCCGGTGACGACGGTGAAGGAGCCACGCTCCAGGCGCACATCCACGTCCACGATCCCCTTGTCCGAGTTGGGGTAACGGTAGGTCAGGCCACGTGCCTCCAACGTCTCCAGGGGATTGATGAGTACATCGGTGCCGAGATTCCTCGCTGCGCTCGGAATGACATCGAGCGACACCAATGCCTCAGGTGGGGCGTCGGGTTGCAGTTCGAGCATGCGGTCAATAGACACCGCCTGATTTCGATAGTCGGCGACGAACCCGCCGATCACCTCTGGGCCGTCCATCACCAGCCAGACGTAACTGGTGAAGAGGACAAAGTCGCCGACCGTGAACGTACCCGTCTGTACGGCCCGGGCGGCCAACAGCAGTACGATCGCAAATCCCAGGTCGCCGATGTTGGCCCACACCCCTTGGAGCAGTTGGAGAAACAGGCTGTTTTTCAGGTCAGCCTTGCGGCGCGCCTCGTTGAGCGTGTGGAAGTGAGCGATCACGTCCGTCTCGGCATCGGCAATCTTGACGGCCTGCACCGCGTCCAGGACCTCGCCGAGGAAGCCGGTGACGGCACCGGTCGTCTCGCGGCTGGTCCTCCAGTAGCGTACCAGGTACCTCATCGTGTAGCGGCCGACGATAAAGGTGGCGATCAGCGGCACGACCGTGACCAGCGTGATGGTGGGGTGGATGGTGAACATGATGGCCGCGGCGACCACGGCGGCCGAAACCTGCCCCAGGACGTGCGGCAGCCAGGTGGGAAAGTCAGCCACCTCGGCCACGTCGTCCCGCAGGCGGTTGATGGCATCCCCAGGAGAGACGGGCAGGGCCTGCGCCCCAGGCCGCCGCAGCACGCCCGCCACGATATTCTTGCGCAAGAGCGCCTGGGCGACGTAGCGAAAGGTCTCTTCGCCATACGTCTTGGCAAAGAATGCGACCATTCGCGCGACGTGGACGCCCGCCAGGACAGCCAGCAGCCCCCACAGCCCGATTCCGGACGGGGTCGCGCCCGTCAGATCGTCGAAAATGGCGCGATCAACCATGCCGTCGGCTGTCCTACTGGCCAGAAAGAACCACCACAAAACGGCATACAATAGAAAAGGCCGCCGCCCTGCGCGGATTAGCCTCCAGGTCGCCGTCCAGGTTGGTAGCGTCTTCATACGGCTGCCTCACCCAGTCCGGTCTGCAAGAGGCTGTGGAAACGCGACGTGGGGTCAGCGGCCAGGGCCTGGCGATCCCCATGCTCGTGGACGCGCCCGTGTTCGAGCACCAGAATCTCGTCGGCGCGCTGCACGGTGGTCAGCCGGTGAGCCACGATGATCGCAGTCCGCCCTTGCAGCAGGCGGTCAACGGCCCGCTCCAGCAGGCGCTCGGTGGCGGGATCCAGTCGAGAAGACGCCTCGTCGAGGATCACCAGGCCGGGCTCTTTGAGAAAGACGCGGGCAAAGGCCAAAAGCTGGGCTTCGCCGGCGGAGAGGTCCTTACCGCCGGCCTCCAGCACGGTAGCGAGCCCATCGGCCAGCGACTCGTACCACGCCCACAAGCCCAGCTCCTTGAGCACGGCCAGAATCTGCTCGTCGGGCACTCGCTGATTGAAAAAGGTCAGGTTGTCGCGCACGCTGGCCTTGAAGAGTTGTACGTCCTGGGTCACCATGCCGACGCGCCTGCGCAGGTCGCTCAGGCCCACGCCGCGAATGTCTGCGCCGCCCAGCGTAATCGCACCGCTCGTGGGATCGTACAGCCGGAAGAGCAGCCGGGTGAGGGTAGTCTTGCCGCTGCCCGTGTGCCCCAGGAGCCCCAGCACCTGGCCGGGTGCCAGGCTGAACGAGACGTCGTCGAGGACGCTGTCCGCCCCAAGGCTCGCATCCCCCCCAACGCTCGCATCCCCCGTCCCGGCGGCAAAGCTCGCAGCCCCCGTCTCGGGGGCGTCCCCCCTGTTGCTCGCCGCCCCCGTCCCGGGGGCGTCCCCCCCGGCGCCGCCGTCATCGTAGTGGAAGGAGACCCCCTCGAAAGCGACGCCCAATGGCCCGGGCGGGAGCACCGCCCGCACGCTCTCCACGACCCTGGGCCGCGCTTGCAACAGCTCACTCACCCGCCCGACGCTGGCCGCCGATCGCTGTAGACCAGCGATCTGCCTCTGGACCTCTTGCAGGGGCTCGTAGAGTTTGTTGACGTAGCTGAGCAGCAGGTAAACAGTGCCGATGGTGACCAGGCCCCGCAGAAAGAGGACGGCCCCCATGCCCAACGTGGTGATCACGACCAGCATAAAGGCCGAGTACCCCAGGATAAAGGTCAGGCTGCCCATCAGGGGCGCTCGACGCCCCCGCTGAAGCAGAACGCGCATCAACTGGTGGAGCTGCCGCATGACGTAAGGCTCCGCCCCGTTGGCGCGGATGTCTTCCGTACCGGCCAACCTCTCCCCCAGAAAGCCCATCAACTCGGCGTGCGCCTGGCGCGAGTCGTTCCACGCCTGCGACGCCAGCGTTTGCACCCAGCGCAGAAGCGCGACGGCCAGCAGGATATACGTCGCAGCCACCAGGCCCACTCGCCAGTCCTCCCTGAGGAGCAAGAGCAGGACGCCCAACACCAACAGGCCGTTGCCCAGCAAGCGTATGACCAACTGCGAGAAAAAGGTCGCCAGCTCGGTCACGTCTCCGTCAATGCGCTCGATCAGTTCGCCCGGAGCGTGCGCTTTGTGGAACGGCATATCGAGCCGCAGGCAATGCAGCGTCAGGTCGAGCCGCAGCGCGTTGGTGGCCGTCCAGGCCACGTTCTGCCCCAGGTAGGCCACCGCCAGGGATACCGCCTGGCCGGCGACCGCCACGCCGAGGAACAGCAGCGCGGCGCCGGTCAGTTTCCCCAGCGCACCGCCCGCCTGCGCCGTGTCAATGAACGTACGCACGATCTGTGGATTGACGAGTTGCAGTCCAATGTGACCCAGGATCAGCGCTGCGAGCAGCAAGACCCTGGACCACTGCGGCCTGAGATAGCCGGCCAACAAGCGTCCGTGTTGCTTGAACGAAATCTTCATTTGACGTGTACTCGTGTTTATACGTCAAATCGAAAAACTGTCAAAGGCCGGCGCCAGCCGGCCGCTTGCTTTGACTTCCAATTTGACACCACACACCAATTGTTCTATAATCTGTACATCAACATGTACAGAAATCCAGTGAGGTGAGCCATGGAAACGACGGTTAGCATCACCCAGGCGCGCGACAATCTTCCTGCACTGATCCGCCAGGTCAGCGGCAGCGCTGCCCCGATTATCATCACCAACCGCAGTCAGCCGCAGGTTGTCATCCTGGACTATGAAACGTATCAGCGCAGTCAGCGACTGGCGTTAAGCGGCGCGCGTCATCAACTCACGGCATTGGTGACGCAAGTGCAAACGCTGTTGACAGAGGCGCGGGAAGGATTGGAGCCTGGCTCCGTCGAGAACGCGGTCTTTCTGGATACGCTTCAGGAGGCCATACACCAGGTGTGGGAAGCGGCGCGTCTGTTGAACAAGCCCTATCGCCTCCTGGGCGTCACGATTCTGAACGCCGTCTTGAACCACCGCGAGAGCGGCCAGGTGTTGTCGGGGCCCCAGGCGGAGACGTTGAGCCAGGTGTTATCGCTCTTGCTAAAGGACACCCTCGATCTGGAAGAAGCGGGACAGGCCGACCAGCAACTCCTGACCGCTGGACTGAACGCAGTTTTTCCGGTGGAAGGGGAGATGGCGTCTTCGTACGAGGTCGCCGATTGACGACGAAACCATCTCTTTTCCTCGATACTACCATTCAGATCGAGCGGGTCGTGGGCAGCCGGGCGCGCCAGGCGGCCCTGCAGCGAGAATTGGCCGACTATCGCTTGATCACGTCAACCTACGTGCTGGGCGAATACCTGCGCACCCTGGTGCGAGATGCGCTCTATTTGCACCGGCTGGTTCTGGAACAGCAACACCTGGACGACGTGGCGACGGCGATCGCGCAACACGTAAACAAACGCGAGGCCAGCCGCATGTTGCTGTTGTGGGCAAACGTGTGCCGGGAAGGCATCTATGGCCGCGAACACATCGCCGATCAACTGGAACTCTACGTCACGGGCGGCCTGGTGCGCCGGTTTATGTTCGGCCTCGAAACGCTGCTGGATGCGACCGGGTGCGGCCTGGCGCGGGAGCGGGCCACGCCGGTGACGGTGGGCGGCGTCCCAGACGCGCCGGACCACTACCGCCTGCGGGCGCAGTGCACTCGCCGTATCCAGGAGTGTGTTCTGGCGGAGAGGCTGGTCGAATGGCAAGAGCACGTCCGGCGCATCGGTGCAGGGCTGCGCGACAGCGAGGAGCCCGCATTGAGGCAGGCGGCAACCTTGGCCGAACAGCTTCTCGCCGACCCGTCCCTGGCGCGCGGACGCAACTGTACGCGGTACCTGGGCGATGTGGTGATCGCGTTGGAGCTTCCCCCGGACGTACCTCTATATACGACCAACCGCCGGCATTTCGCACCTTTGCTGGGGATTCTCGGTAAACAGCTTCATATGCCCCGCCAGCATGCGCTGACGAACCAACAGAGTTGACGTGGCCTACGACAAGAAGCCAAGTCGCCCCGCCTCTGGACGTGCTTTGACTTCCAAACAGTTTTGCATTATACTAACGCCAGTCGCTACTACTCAGGCAGGTCACGCAGTAGGACACGGGTCAACACGGATCGTACCGATTGACACGGATATTGCCCGGAGAGTCCGTGTCCCAATCAGGGCAGCCTGAGCAGTTACCGCCTCGCCCAGTCAAGTCGCGCAGTCGCCGGGGCGGGCTTTCGAATGTGGAGATAAGGAGCTGCCGATGAGCGAACCGCCTGTCCCCGACCGCCACACCTTTGTGGGCCCCGTGCAGGAACAGCGCCAGTTCCGCGCCGTGCTCAATGCCCTCGTGGATGGCGCGCCAGACGGGGAGCGCGCGCTGTGAGCCGCCTCGAAGACCTGACTCCCAACGCCGCCCTGCGCGGTATCCTTCCGGATGCGCTGGTCACGGTGGTGAATGTGCAGTGGTTCGGTTCTGAGGCGCTGGAACTGACCTACAAGACCCCCACCGGCAAGGTTGCCAACGAGCTGCTCTACCGCCACGATGAGGCCCGCCTGGAGGTGGTGGAGCACGGACGCCCCTGGAGCTTTGACGGGGACGGCGCGCTGTTCCGCCTGGTCTCCGAGGCGCACCGCATCCGGCTGGCGCACCTGTTTGACCCGGTGCTGGCCGTGCATACTTCCTTGGTGGAGCCGCTGCCGCACCAGATCACCGCCGTCTACGATGCGATGTTGCCGCGCCAGCCGCTGCGCTTCCTGCTGGCCGATGATCCCGGCGCGGGCAAGACGATCATGGCCGGGCTGTTGATCAAGGAGCTGATCGCCCGCGGCGATTTGCAGCGCTGTCTCGTCGTCTGCCCCGGCAGCCTGGCCGAGCAGTGGCAGGACGAGCTCTACCGCCGCTTTCACCTGCCCTTCGAGATCCTCACCAACGACAAGCTGGAGGCCGCCCGTACCGGCAACTGGTTTCTGGAGGCCAACCTGGTGATTGCCCGGTTGGACAAACTCTCCCGCAACGAAGAGGTGCAGCAGAAGCTCGCCGCGCCCGACTGCCGCTGGGACCTGGTGGTCTGCGACGAGGCGCACAAGATGTCGGCCTCCGTTTTCGGCGGCGAGATCAAGTACACGAAACGCTACCGGCTGGGCCAGCTCCTCTCAACCCTGACGCGCCACTTTTTGCTGCTGACGGCCACGCCGCACAATGGCAAGGAAGAGGACTTTCAGCTCTTCATGGCCCTGCTCGATGGCGACCGCTTCGAGGGCCGTTTCCGCGACGGGGTGCATACCGCCGACGTCTCCGATCTGATGCGCCGTATGGTCAAGGAAGGTCTGCTCAAGTTCGATGCGACGCCGCTCTTTCCCGAACGCATCGCCTACACCATCCCCTACAAACTCTCCGACGCCGAGGCGCAACTGTATAAGGAAGTGACCGCCTACGTGCGCGAAGAGTTCAACCGCGCCGAGGCGCTGCAGAACGACAAGCGCGTGGGCACGGTCGGCTTTGCGCTCACCATCTTGCAGCGCCGCCTGGCCTCCTCGCCGGAGGCGATTTACCAATCCTTGAAGCGCCGCCGGGAGCGACTGGAGAGCCGGTTGCGCGAGCTGGAACTGCTCCAACGGGGGGCCGGGGTCGCCGGCATCTTACCGGCATGGATTGACCTCGATCCCGACGATCTGGAGGATCTGGAAGACGCGCCCGACAATGAGGTGGAGGCCACCGAGGCCGAGGTTCTCGATCAGGCCACCGCCGCGCGCACCATCGCCGAGCTACAGGCCGAGATCAAAACCCTCGAGCGCCTGGAAGCGCTGGCGCTGGCCGTGCGGCGCAGCGGCGAGGATAAAAAGTGGCGCGAATTAGCCAGCCTGCTCGGCGAGATCTTTACCCCGGCCGCCATCGCCAACCGGGTGGCCGAAACCCGTGCCCCCTACGACGCCGGCGCGATTCCCCGGCCCACGCCCTCACCCCGCCAAAAGCTGGTGATTTTCACCGAGCACCGCGACACGCTCAACTACCTGGAACAGCGCATCACCACGCTGCTGGGCCGCCGGGATGCCCTCGTTTGCATCCACGGCGGCATGGGCCGCGAGGAACGGCTCAAGGCGCAGGAAGCCTTCCGTCACGATCCCCAGGTGCAGGTGCTGCTGGCGACCGACGCGGCCGGCGAGGGCATCAACCTGCAGCGCGCGCATC
>Ga0315291_10005559_pt1 | contig 15797 bp, 13 predicted proteins | sample YL17G12_20_MG_FD_203070 | JGI IMG/M metagenome (GOLD analysis project Ga0315291, IMG submission 203070) | Sediment microbial communities from Yellowstone Lake, YNP, Wyoming, USA - YL17G12_20 | ecosystem: Environmental > Aquatic > Freshwater > Lake > Sediment | place: USA: Wyoming | collected...
CCCGGCTGTGCAACCGGCGCAAGGTCCCCTATAGCCCCGGCTGTGGCAGCGCCTCCGAGATCTCGCAGGCCGAGGAACTGGGCGTCGAGATCGTCAAGGTCTTCCCCGGCGACTCGGTCGGTGGGCCGGAGTTCGTCAAGGCGCTGCTGGCCCCTTGCCCGTGGACGCTCATCATGCCCACCGGCGGGGTGGACGCCACCCAGGAGAGCATCCGGGCCTGGTTCAAGGCCGGAGCAGCCTGTGTGGGGATGGGCTCCAGGTTGATCACCAAGGACCTGGTGGCGGCCCGCGACTTTGACGGCATCTCCAGCAAGGTCGCCCAGGTCCTGGCCTGGATCAAAGAGGCTCGCCAGGGAAACGAGAAGTCCGCATGAAAGCAGGCATCATCTACGACGACCGGGACATTCGCCTGGGCGATGCGCCCGATCCGCGCATCGGCCCGCACGAGGTGTTGGTGGCGTCCAGCGCCGCAGGCATCTGTGGGACCGACCTGCACGTCTACCGGGGCGAGTTTCACGCGCGGGTCACGTATCCGGCCATCCTCGGCCACGAATTCGGGGGTGTGGTCCAGGAAGTGGGCAGGAACGTAAACGACGCCCCCGGGACGGGGGCTGCGAGCGCTAGAAACGTAAACGACGCCCCCGAGACGGGGGCTGCGAGCGCTAAGAGGCTCAAGGTGGGAGATCGCGTGGTCGTGGACCCGATCATCTCGTGCCACCGTTGCCCCGCTTGCCTATCTGGGCACCTCAACGCCTGCCGCACGCTCAGGCTGCTGGGCATAGACCTCGACGGCGGGTTCGGGCAATACGTCGCCGTGCCCGCCGACCGTATCTACCCCCTGCCCGACGAGATCCCGCTGGCCCACGTGCCAATGGTCGAGATGTACGGGCTGGGGCACCACGTCCTGCAGCGGGGGCAGGTGCAGCCGGGGGAGAGCGTGGCGATTCTGGGGGCAGGGAAACTGGGTCTCGCGGTCCTCGACGTCCTATGCCACAGCGCCAGCCCCGCCCTGACCATCGTCGCCGACCTCCAGCCCTTCCGGCTGGAGACGGCCCGCAAATTGGGCGCAGATTACGCACTCAACATTGCCCAGGAAGACCCGCTGGAGCGCGTCCTGGAGATCACGCATGGTGTCGGCGTGGATTGCGTGATTGAGGCGGTCGGCCATTATCACGTCTGCGAAGGACAGGAACCGCCGCTGGCCCAGGCGGTCAAGATGATCCGCACCGGCGGGCGGATCGTGACGGCGGGGCTCGGCGAGCAACTATCGGCCGTGCATTTCAAGACCCTGGTGATCAAGGAAGCCCAGATCATCGCCTCGCGTGTGACGTTGGGTGAATTCCCGCGTGCCCTGCGGCTGATGTCCCGCGGCCTGCTGCATCCTGAACTGCTGATCACCCACCGGCTGCCGCTGAGAGACGTCACGGCTGCGTTTGACCAGGTGGACCGCGAAGACCCCGGCGTGCTCAAGGTCGTGTTGGACGTCCAGGCGGTGTAGATTCGCCGGACCTGGTCCTCGTTCTTTCGATCAGTTGGAGCGTACTTTTCTGGATGTGCGACCCTGTGACGAGGAGTAACGCTGAGGCGGAGAAAGGTCAGGGGTCTCTCATTCGAGGCAGATGCACCGTGAACACGCTCCCCCGGCCAACGGTGCTCTGCATCTCCACGCGTCCACCGTAAGTCTCCACGATGCCCTGGACCAGCGGCAGCCCCAGGCCCGCACCGCCCAACTTGCGCGAGCGGGCCTTGTCCACCCGGTAGAAGCGCTCGAAAACGTGGCCGATCGCCTCTGGCGGAATGCCGATGCCGGTGTCCGCTATGGTGATCCGCACCTCGTGCGCCTCGCCCACAGCCCTGAGCGTGACCTGTCCGCCCGCCGGGGTGTATTGGATGGCGTTGTCCAACAGGTTGCGCAGGGCCGCCCGCATTGAGTCCGCGTTGACGGCGACGGGTGGCAGGTGCACCGGCACGTCTACCTGCAAGGCGAGCCTGGCCTGCCGCGCCTGGGTTCCCATTTCGTCGGCCAGCGCGTACAGTAGCGGGGCCAGGTCGAGCGGCACAGGTGGCGGCAACGCCCGTGCATCCAACGCTGCCAGGGTCAGCAGGTGCTCTGCCAGGCGGTTCAGATGCGCGATTTCCTCTTCCATTTGCGTCAGGTAGCGCTGGGTCAGAGCGGGATCGCTTTGCCCGTGTGCCTGGAGCATCTCCAGCCGCAGGCGCAGCCCGGTCAGCGGCGTGCGCAGTTCGCGGGCCGCGTGGGCGACGAACGCCTTCTGGTGGGCCAACGTCTCCCGCACCTGCCCGACCATCTGGTTGAACGCGAGGGCCAGGCGGCGCACCTCGTCGGGGCCGGCAGGGGTGACCTGTTGCGCCAGGTCTCCTCCGGCGATGGCCCCCGCCACCCGCGTCAAGGCCTGGATGGGGCGGAGAATAAAATGCGCCATCCCCAGGCTGACCAGCGTCGTCAGCAACAGAACGACCAGGCCAGCCGCGAGTAGATTGATCCAGGTCTGGTGGATGCGGGCGTAGAGCGGCGCCGTTGGGACAGAAAGTTGCACGTAGCCGGAGAGGGTTTGCCCGTCCTTGAAGAGTGGCAGGGTGACGAACAACCGCTCCGCCTGCGTCCATTCGTCCTGGCGGATGGCGCGCCGGACTTGGCCGTCGGGCGGAAACTCGATCGTGTTGTCCGTCCTATATAGCGGGATGGCCGGGTCGGAACTATAGACTACGCTCTGCCGGGCGTCGGCCAGCGTGATGCGTCCGCCGGTGTTCTGCGCCGCCGCCGCCACGAGCCGGACCAACGTGGGGTCCGGGGGCAGCGCCCAACGCCCACCTTCAGGCCCCTCGTCCTCTTCGCCACCCTCACTCTGGATGGAAGGGATGTACCCGTCCCCTTCATCGGCCTCGGCTTCCGCCTCGACCCAATGTTCCAGGGGCTCCTGGAGCCCGTTGGCGATGAGGCGGGCCTGAAGTTCCAGGTCGTTGCCCGCCTGCGCGAGCGCTGCCGCTTGCAGCCGCAGCCCGGTCCATACGATGAAACTACCGATGCTGAGGAGCATCAGCGCCAGGTACGTCGCTGGTAAGAGCAGCCGCAGGCTGCCGCGGCTCTTACTCGTGCGTGGTGGGGTCGGCGAAGCGGTAGCCATAGCCACGCACCGTTTGGATGTAGCGTGGGGTGGAAGGGTCATCCTCCACCTTCTCACGCAACCAGCGAATGTGCACGTCCAGCGTGCGCACGTCCCCGATCCACTCCACGCCCCACACCTCGTCCAACAAATCCTGCCGCTGGAGCGCCTCCCCGCTGTGCTCCATCAGCGTGCGTAACAGGTCGAACTCGCGCTGAGTCAGGTCCACGGGGCGGCCTCCGCGCGAGGCCTTCCGCGCCGTCTGGTCCAGGACCAGGTCGCCTGCCACCAGCCGGTTATGTGCCGCTTCTGTGCCGCGATCGAGTTGGCGGCGGCGCAGCGCGGCGCGTACGCGGGCGAGTAACTCGCGGAAACTGAAGGGCTTGACGATATAGTCGTCCGCGCCCAACTCCAGCCCCATCACCCGCTCCATCTCTTGCCCTCGGGCCGTGATCATCAGGATGGGTACCGTGGATTCCTGGCGCAGCGCACGGCACACGGCGTAGCCATCCATCCCCGGCAGCATGACGTCCAGCAGGACGAGGTCGGGCCGGGCTTGGCGCGCCACGTCCAGCCCGGCCTCTCCATTGACGCTGTGCAGCACCTGGAAACCCTCGTTTTGCAGGCCAAAGATCAGGGGTTCGGCGATCACTTCATCGTCTTCAACCAGCAGAATGGTGGCCGATGGTTTGGACATGCGTTCCCTTGAGCACAGTGGACTTGGACCGTACCGTGACCAGAATCCGGTAGACCGTCAGTACGTAAGTGGCCAGGCCGGTGATGCCATAGAGCGCCAACGCGAACGGCGTCCGGGCGTCGGTCCCGGCCAGCAGGCCGTGCGCGGTCACCAGCAAGTATAGGCCGAAACTGACATAGTGCAACCTGCGCCAGCCCTTGGGCCCGATGCGCTTGCGCAGGTAGAAACTGAGTGTCAAGACCACGATCAGATAGAAACCAACCTGGCCCAACCCCACCCACAGGGGCCGGTACTGCGTAGAGGCGAACGGGATGAGCAGGTTGGCGACGGTATAGCCCATATAGCGGTCGCCGAGCAGGATGAGGGCGTGGAAGAGCGCATAGACGAGCGCCAGGATGCTGATAAACTGGTGGATGCTCAGCGCCTGCCGTGCACCCGGCCAGCGCCGGGCGACCTTGCCGGTCATCAGCAGGCCGAAGGCGACGGAGAGCCACAGCAACGTGTAGGCCACAAATCCACCCACGCGGCCCAGGTACCAGTAGGCGGTGGCTCCGCTCACCGAGGCAGCCAGCGCTGGCAGCAGGCCAGGCGCGGCGACGACGGTGAGCCACGTGCCCGCTGCGCTTCCCAGCAGAAGCCACAGCCACGTGTCCAGGTGAGGCATCTTACGAGTTTCGACAGTCTCCATTGGATAACTCCTGATCAATCAGCGTGCACGGGCACTCAGGCCATATACGGTGCCATGCCGGGCGTGAGCCAGCGCTGCCCTTCGCAGTCCACGAGCAGCCCTTCCAGGTCAGGATGCGCAGCCAGCACGGCGTAGCCGCGTTCTCGCCCCAACAACACGACCAGCAAGGCGTAGAGATCGGCCTGCGTGGCGTCGGGAGCGATGACGGTGGCGGTGCGGAGGTCGGTAGCAGCAGGGCGGCGGGTCTTGGGGTCAATGATGTGATGCTGCTCGACAGTCCCTCGCCGCCAGCGGCGATGATCTACGCCCGAGGTGGCAACCCCGCGATCCTGCACCGTCAACTGTGCCAGGATGGCGTCCGGGTGGTCGGGATCGGCCACGCCGATAGGCCAGCCATCCAGGCCAGGCAGCGCGCCGCGCACCGCCAGGTCACCGCCCCCGTCTACGAGGCAGGGGCCAAGACTGGCCAGCATGTCGGCGGCGCGGGCGGCGGCCCAGCCCTTGGCAGTCCCGCTCAGGTCGAGCCGCAGGCCCAGCGGCAGTGTGACGGTGCGGGTCAGCGGATCGCATTGAATGTCGCGCCAGGTATAGCAGGGGGATGGGACGGCAGCGGCCGGCACGTCGCTGTCGGCAACGGCTGCAAAGTCGCGGTCATACCCGGCGGCTTCCAGCCCGTCCAGCACCGTCGGATCGTAAAGCCCGTCGGTCGCCCGGGCCGCATCCAGCGCCACGGTCAGCGCATCCCACAACAATGGGCTGACGCGCACCGGCAGAGCCGGTTGCGCGTTCAGGCGGCGGAGTTCACTGAGCGGGTTGAAGCGGGAGAGCGTGGTATCCACCAACGTCATCCAGGCCCCCACCAGGTTTAGCCGCTCCCGAGCGCAGGCGACGTCGCCGGTCAATATCCACGCGCCCATCTGGCAGCCCATCGCGCGAAATTCGACGTGATGCAATTGCGGTTCAACGCCGGCGACCATGATGCCATCCTCACTTTGACGAGCGGGTGGTGGTGACCGGCGGGGCGGGTTGCGGCTGGGGTTGAGGCTGTGCCTGGGGTTGAGGCTGTGGCTGGGGTTGAGCCTGAACCCGCGGAGCCGGGGCGCTCACGACCGGAATCTCGGGTAGATCGAGCGCCGGGACGTTCACCAGGCCGGGCGTAGCGTACGCTTTCAGGGCTGCCACGCTCGGAACCGGCGGAAGCGTGGCCACCACGCTCTGTACGACGGGCGCCGCTCCCTGCGCCAGCGTGGCAGCCACACTCCCGATGTACTCATCGGCGTTCCCCTTTGCCTCCCGCTGGGCCAGGAACGCCCATCCGCCTACCGTGGCACCCAGGGAAAGCGCTGCAATCCAGGGCTTGAGGATCGCCCTAGTCATCGTTCTCCTCCACCTCGTGAGCCTCGTCACCCTGTGGCGTCGTCTCACGTTCACCGTCATCTCTGTGGGATGGTGCGGACGGTGCCGGAGCCGGAGCCGTATTGGGCTGCGCCGGTACCGTGGTGGCGGGGGCAGACGGTTGTTGCTGCAGCAGACCGTTCGCGATTGCCAATTGCTGGCGGTAGGCCGCTTCCCGCTCTAACAGCGTCTGGTTCTGCGATTGCAACTGCCCCTGGCCGGCCTGTAAGCCCGCAATCTGGGCATTTGCCTGCTCGATGGTGCGGTTGGCCCCTTCCAGCCGTTCCTGGTAGAGCCGCTCGCGCGCCAACAGGTCGTCTACCGTAGGGTCGGCAGTCCCGGAGATGGGGGCGATTGTCGTCGCCGTCGCCGTGGCACTCTCTGCGCGCTGGCTGCGGCTCAAGTTGACCGCCAACACTCCTCCCACGCCCAAGACGAACACAGTGAGCCCCGCAGTGATCAACAGGGCAAGTTTTTGTCCCATCGTAAACCTCCCAAGTAGCAGTATGCTTGATCTGACTTACACTCTTATTATAGCCAGTTTGCAAGCGTTGTGGTTAAGTGGGACTTAGGGCTATGTTAAGGGTAGGTTATGTGTTAGGCGCGTCGCCACGCACTACGGGGAAACGCGTCGCCAGCGCTGGCCTTCTCAACCTCCAGTGACGCTTGCGGGCCTATGCTACCAATTGGTCACCGACCCATCGAGCCGGTGCAGGTGGGGCAATTCGGTCATCTGGAAGGGGTGGCGTGCGGCCGCCTGGCGGTCGAACTCGATGCCCAGGCCGGGGCGGGTGGGTGGGAGCAGATAGCCATCTTCCCACTCCGGTTGCACCGGCACGACGTCGGCCAGCACGGTGCCGGGCCGGCTGGGCTGCTCCTGCACGCCAAAGTTCGGGCAGGCCAGGTTCAACTGCAGGCAGGCCGCTGTCGAGATCGGTCCCAGCGGGTTGTGGACGGCCAGCCTGATGTAATGGGTCTCGCACCAACCGGCGATCTTTTTGGCCTCTGTGAAGCCCCCCACGATGCACAGGTCAAGGCGCGCATAGTCAATCCACTCCTCCTCGATTAGTTGGCGGAACTCCCACTTGGAACTGAACTGTTCGCCCGCCGCCAGCGGGACGGCCGTCCGCGGGCGCAGCGTTTTGTAGGAGTCGGGATTCTCACACCGCAGCGGGTCTTCCATAAAGAAAGGGGCAACCGCCTCCGCCTCCCGGCACAGCCAGACTGCGTCGGACAGGTCCAGCCGGGTGTGCACGTCGAAGACGATCTCGACCTCGTCGCCGACGGCTTCGCGGACTGCCTGGAGTTGCCGGATGGCGGCCCGCACGGCCCGGCGTGGCTCCAGAAGCGCGCCTTCTTCCGGAAGGCCCAGGCGCACGAACTTCCAGCCCTCCTCCTTCGCTTGCAGACAAGACCCGACGTCGCCGGCGTTGTGCGGGTAGCAGACCACCCTGTCGCGCACGCGGCCGCCCAGGAGTTCGTAGATCGGCACCCCCAGCGCCTTGCCCTTGATGTCCCACAGCGCGATGTCTACGGCCGAAATGGCGGCGCTCAAAATGCGCTGAGCAGGGAAGAACCCGCCGCGAAAGAGCAACTGCCAGATGTGCTCGATGCGAAACGGGTCCTGGCCGATGAGGAGCGGTTTGAAGTGCTCGATGGCGCCCACCTCGGCCAGTTCGCGGCTGGTGATCCCGGCCTCGCCGACGCCGTAAATCCCCTCGTCGGTATCCACGACCACGAAGAGAAAGTTGCGGTACCCTCCCCACACCGGGTATGCCTCGACGTTCGTGATTCTCATGGACCTCCCTCCATAACGGGTCTCCGCTCCGGCCGCTGCTCCGGCCGGTGTGCCGGCCGGCGTGGTGGCTGCCTGCCTGGCGCACCCGGCCAGCAACCCAACTGCCGCCAGGCTGAGGAATTCCCGCCTGCTAATTCCGCGCGGGTGGGAACTTGAGTACTCATCCGCATCGTCACGACAGCGTTCATCCGCCACCGATCCCTCCTCTGGCCTCGGAACCTATACGTTGGCCCCATAGTGCGCGATGGCCTGGCGCAGAAAGGCCTCGTCGAATGGCCCGGCCGGGGCGGGCGTCTCCAGGATGCGCCCGGGGATGCGCAGCCCCTCGAACGTGAACCCTTCCCGCTGCTTGAACGCAACCTTGCGGCGCAGCGTCTCGACCCCCAGCCGCTCCAGGTCGCTCTGCGTCCACGCGTACCCCGCGCACGCCAGCGCCTGCAGGACAGTCTCTTGGTCGTACACGCCGCGCGCGAACAGGCACACGACCAGGCTCGTGAGCACCTGCCGCCAGCGTTCCTCGGCCAGGAGCGCGCCGGCCACCCCTTCGGGAGTGAGCGGTTTGCCCTCGCGCGCCGCCTTCTGATCCAGGCTGTACCCGGCGCTGTCCAGGTGGCTGTGGCGCGCGCCGGTCAGGTAGCCCAGGTGGCAGCCCGGGCCGGTGTGATAGCCGGGCATCTCCAGCCCACCGAAGGCCAGCGCGAACTCCGCCCCCCCGTAGACCGGCGCGGCGTGCTCGACCCCCCGCGCCAGCGCGCGGTAGAAATCGGTCGGCTGGCTCACGATGCGCCGGACCGCCTCGACGTAAGGCGGCGCTTCGCCAAAGGCCAGCCCCAGCCCGTCGGTTTCCTTCGTCGTGATCAGGCCGCGCGCCAGCGCCTCGGTCGCCCAGGCCAGCGCCACGCCCGTGCTCATCACGTCCAGCCCCTGCACCTCGATCTCGTCCATCAATTGCAGCATCCCCGCGACGTCCCCCAGCCCCAGCATACTGCCCGTCGCATAGATCGGCTCGTGGTCGTAGCCCAGCATCATCGTCTTGTAGAAATACGGTTCGCTCGGGTAGGGGATGCGCAGCGCCGCCAGGTGGATGCAGGCGATGGGGCAGTGCGCACACGCGATGCGCCGCCCCAGGTAGTCGGCCGCCAGCCGCTCGCCCGAGATCGCCTCTGCGCCTTCAAAGCGCCCGGCCTGCAGGTTGCGCGTCGGCAGCGCGCCGATGGCGTCCAGCGGCACGACGTTCATGGACGTCCCCAGTTCGTGGTATTTCTGCATCAACTCGGACTCCGTCGCCGCCTTGAAGATGGCGTCGTAGACCTGGCGGTAAGCCTTGCGGTCCGCCACCGGCAGCGAGCGCTCCCCGCTGACGACGATGGCCTTGAGTTTCTTGCTGCCGAACACGGCCCCCAGCCCCAGCCGGCCAAAGTGGCGGTACGTCTCGGTGACGACACAGGCATAACTCACCTGCCGCTCCCCGGCCCGCCCGATGCGCATGATCGTGCGCATGCCGCTGCCCTTCTCTCGCTGGCGCAGGACGGAGCCGACGGTATAACTGCTGCGCAGCCCCCACAGCGCCGAGGCATCGCGAAAATGTACCCGCTCCCCCTCGACCACCAGGTAGATCGGGCTGGCGCTCGCGCCACGGATGACGAGCGCGCCATAGCCCGCCATGCGGATGGCCACCGCGCTGCGCCCTCCGGCGTGGCTCTCGCCCAGGTTGTGGGTGTGGGGAGACTTGAACATCGCCACCGTCTTGGACGCGATGGGAAAGAGGCCCACCAGCGGCCCCACGGCAAAGATGATCGGGTTCTCCGGCCCCAGTGGGTCGGCCCCCTGCGGGCACTCTTCCTCCAGCAGCCGGATGCCCGCGCCGGTGCCCCCCAGGCTCTCGTCGAACAGGTCAGGGCGCTCTTCCACCCACGAGCGGCGGCGGGCCAGGTCCACGTACAGCACGCGGTGGAGCGTATCATGCAGGTTCACCGGCCACCTCCTCGATCTCCTGCAACTCGATCACGTCGTAGCGGCAGTACGGCGCGCAGTAGCCGCAGTATACACAGATTTGCGGCTTGTCCTGCTCCCGGTCCCACAGCACCGCGCCAAAGGGGCAGGCCTGCGCGCAATTGCCACAGCCGATGCACAATTCAGGCCTGAGGCGCACCCCGCCCCCACCCCGCAGCACCAGCGCATCGGTGGGGCAGACGCGCGCGCAGGGCGGATCGGCGCACGCGCGACACACCACGACGACGAACCCCCGGCGGAAGCCGCCCGCCGAGTGGACGTGAATGCACGCCCCCTCCAGCCCGCCGTGTCCCAGCCGCCGCGCGCAGGCGAACATGCACACCTGGCAGCCGACGCAGCGGTCCACGTCTACGACCGACAATCGTTTGGCCATTCGTCCCTCCCCCCTGCGCGAACGCGGATTAACACGGACCAACACGGATCAACACGGATATTTTCTGCTCTGGTGGTACAAGATGTGACGGACGCCCCGCTTCAGCGGGGAACCCCGGCACATTTCACCCACAGGGGCCTGAATGAGCAACGGACGCCCCGCTTCAGCGGGGAACCCCCGCACACTTCACCCAGAGACCTGAATGAGCAACGGACGCCCCGCCTCAGCGGGGAACCCCGGCTGAAGCCGGGCCTCCAATGCTAGCGCAGGTATTTGCGGTTGATCTTGGCCACGTAGGTGTACAGCGGGTCCACGAACTGGGTGCAGCGCGCCTCGAGCACCTGGCCCAGCAGGAGAAAGGCGTCCCGTTCGTCCATTTGGTAGTCGTCGGCCAGCCAGTAGATGAGTTGCTCGGTGGCGATGCGGAAGGCGTCTTCGGCCGGGCGCGCGCAACCGACGGCGGTCAGGTGCGTCTCGTCCACGATGCGCGGCCACCCCATGCGGGCGGGCCTGGGCGCCAGGCTGACCGTCAGTGTGACCTCTGACCGGCACTCGATGCCGCCGCCGCAGTTGATCTCGCCGTCCCCCTGGATCGCGTGGACGTCGCCGATATGCAGCAGCGCCCCCGGCACGTGGACCGGCAGGTAGACCGTCGCGCCCGGGCAGACCTCTTGCGCGTCCAGGTTGCCTCCGTGCGGGCCGGGCCAGGCGTTGGTGAACACTTCCACGGCCGGCGCGGTGCCCAGCGTGCCGATCATGGGGCGCACGGGCAGTCTCAGGTTGTCGGACCACTCGATCAGGCCATCGCGGATGCGCACCGTGCGGGTGACGACGCCCCATTCCCGGTGGCGGATCCAGTCGGGGAATGGGTTCGTGCCGGGTTCGAAGCCGGTGTACCCCAACGCGTCGGGTTGGATCGCGTCAATGTGCACGGCCAGCACGTCGCCCGGCTGCGCGCCGTCAACAGCCACCACCACGGTCGGGTTGGGGCCAAAGCCGAGGCCGGGCTCCCAGCGATCGTCCATGCTCTTGAGCCAGTCGCCGGTGCACAGTTCGGTCTCGGCGACGAACGTTTCGCCGGGTGAGACGGTGAGCGCTGGCTGGTTAAAGCGGCTATGCGTACAACAGGTGACCGCGCGGGTCACCCGGCGGAGAGGCGCGCTGTTGCGCGGGTGGTCAACCATGGGTTCCCTCCTGTCCTGAAGTACTGCTGCTGCTCCATCTTCCTGGAGTTGCGTTGACCGATGGAACAGGCGTACTATACCAGTGTTCGACGATTTTCACCAGCAGGCGGGGCTCAGTTGCCGGCGAGCCACAACCGCGCGCTGAACAAAGATGCGACGCGCGGGGACACCGCTCAATCAGCGCCAGGGAGCACAAAGCAGCATCAGTGGCAGAACGGGTGTGCCATTGTGGGCTATGAGGCGGGCGGGGCGCGATACTCCATTACGCCCGTTGTAGTCGAGGATGGGCGCACAAAGGGGATCTCTGGACTTTGAATTTGGAACCATTCCCCCTGGCGCACTACCACTGTAACAACTGCTCCGCTAGACAATCGCGCCGGTTCAGGGCTGCGAACGTCTGCGGATTCCCGGACAATAGCCTCGGAGACGGTGACTTGGCCATAGCGTGGAGAGGAGAAGCGCTCCAACGTTGCGGTGGGAGTGGAAGCCGAGGTCGAAGTAGGCATATTGCAGGAAGAGCTGAGCAGAGTAACGGCCAACCATACGAGCGCTTGTGCGCGCAATGGCTTGCGGCTTCTTACGGACATAGATTCCCCAATCGTTCTAGGCGCTCCTGAGCCAGGTGCAGTCTCTCTGATGGGACCTTCTCACCCAGTTCGACAATGCGTCGGTAGAGAGCACATGCCTTTTCGGGTTTTCCATCTGCTTCGTACAGTTGTCCCAGGTTGAGCATGGTTTCGACAGGTATCCCTGGGTCGAGTTCCAGCGAGCGCTCCAGTTGGGCAATCGCCTCATTGAACTTGCCAAATTGGACCAGAACGTTGCCATAGACGCTACGGATGTAGTGTTCGTTAGAGCCTGGGTTTTTCAAAGCGGCCTCGAATTCGGCCAGCGCACGTGCTTCCTTGTCTGGAAACTCTCGTTCGTCTGCAGCAGCATAGGTCAGACCCAGATGGGTGTGTAACAGGGAGACGTCGTACCCTGAGTAGCGCAGGGCTTCTGTATAGTGCTCGATAGCCTGGTCATAGTCGCCAATACGATACAGGAATCCAGCGAATAGTTCATGCGCCCAGGATGGGTTATAGCTGGCTTCACTGATGCTAACGAGTTCTTGGTAATTGATATAGGCTGCATCGAGGACTCCCATCTCTTCGTAAAGGCTTGCCAGGTAAACGTGGGGTGTCACCAATGCAGAATCCAGGCTAACCGCCTGGTTGTACTCCTGGACGGCTGCTTCGCTCTGCCCCATTGCCTCGTACACCTTCCCCAGGTCCAGGTGAAGCCATACTTGCTTGGCAGGATCGCTCTTGGTCAGGGTTTGTGCTTCACGGAGCAGTTCCAGAGCAGCCTGTGGCTCATCAAGGCGCATCAATGTACGTGCGGCACTGAGATAAGCGATGAAGAAATCAGGAGCACGGCGGATGATAGCACGATACTCGCGTAGGGCAGCTTCGTCGTCTTCCTGTTCTTCGTAGGCAATGGCGCGGTCGTAGATGGCCGCAATATGATCGCTTGGCAGTTGGTTGCAGAGTGCAATCGCCCTTCCAAGTGCCTCTTGTTCCGACTCCTTCTGTCCCATGACACGATAGTTGTACATTTGCCCCAACGCGATAGCAGGGTCTTCGGGATGGAGCCCCGCGGCGAGGTTAAGCATTTCCTGAGATGCCTCAAATCTGCCCAACATCTGATAGCTCTTGCCCAGGTAGTAGTAGACCAGCCCCAGGTCGGTTGGTTCTGTAGAACCTGGAACCACCTGCAGTTGGTCCACCGCAACTTTGAACTGTCTGACGGCGTCCTGGTAATCGGGTTCAAAATAGTAGTAAAGTCCCAGGCTAAAGGCAGTGATGGCCAGACATTGCTGGCTGGCGATTTGTTTGACTTCAAGGCTGTTGACAGTTTCGAGATCTACGCTAGTTTGCAGCGATGGGTGTCGGGTAATCGGGATGACATAGGGAAATGCAGGGTTGTCGGTCATGGCTGGAATTTGGAGCACCTGAAGGTGGATAACAACACCTTCGCTTCCTTCCAGGATTTGTCCCCAGATGACCAGCTTGGCCCCAACACGCTTTCCATCCGCCAGTCCCTGGTCTATGGTGCGGACAACACCTATCGAGGTCAGGCCAACGTTCTCTGATGACTCAGGAATTGACCCGATGGTTTCTTCCAAGCGGTCGTGCAACAGGCTTGTGATTTCACGTCCACGCCGAGTAATGCGGAAATCGGGGCCATCACCAAAAGTAGCGACGGCGATGCCAAACTTGTATGGCGGGAGTCGGTTGGTAAACAGAGCAGCCCAGACCTGCAGGCCCAATAGAACAAACAGGGTAATGGTAAGGATACTGGCAACGACAAACGAGCGCCACCGTGGCGCATGCGAAGTTCGGGAACGAAAAAAGCGGACCCAACTCCAAGCCACGAAGACCAGCAGAATTGCCGTCGCCAGGTAGGCCCACCAGGAGAGCAGGAAGCGGTCTCTGTACAGGAAGAAGAGAATGCTCAGGAGAATTTCGAGTAGGACAACGAGGCCCGCCAGCCCACGATAGCGACTGAACAAATGTGTCACTGGTTCTCGACTCGTAACCGACGTAGCAAGGCCACACAATTCGTTGAAAGATATACCCAGTACAGATAGAGACAGCTCATTCAGGCGATCAATGATTTCGGAACGTTCAGCCTGACGTTCACTAGTATTCCCATATCGCCGAGACCGCTTCATGTTTTCGGTCAGCCGTTGCTGATAGATGAGGGCTTCAGAGTAGCGAGGATGATCCTGTCCCATGCGGTTCAGTAGTTCAGTCAGACCTGTTTCATAAGGGGTGTAGTTGTCAGGCTGGCCGACATTCGCGTTGGGATTGGTTCTTGTCATAAGTCTGGCCTCTCATGGCGGCGGCGTTGGCCTTGACGTTGGCGTTGGCATTGGCGTTGACGGTGGCAGCGGCGGTGGCAAAAACTCCTGAATGAATACACGCTTTTCGCTCTGAAGCAGTATCGTGTTGCTCTCCAATGTTTGGGGGTCGCATCCAGATGCCAGCGCGACAGACCACGCGTATGACCCCTTGGGCCACTTCCAAAGCTCCAGGTGATATTCTGTTTCCCTTGACAGACGGAACCCAGAGATAGCAGGGTTCTCTACCTGTTGGAACTGGATCAAGAAACAGTGTTTGTCATCGAGGGTTCCAGCCCACTGCCAGCGAACCCAGGTATGTTCTTGAATCGTCACACCATCCGCTGGTTCCACAAGCACAATGGCTGGGTATGATGGGGTAGAAGTCAACGTGGGTGGCGCAATTGGTGACAGCAGAACAGTCGTTGGTACAGGGGAGGGACTGGACAGAGGCGAGACTTCAGATGCGCTGCTCTTAGTAGGTGATGGGCGCACTGTAGGGCACAGGGTTGGACCAGGTATGTGTGATGGCGGAATGGTGGGTGTGAGTGTCGGAGGAATCTGCGAGATATTCAACAGGTCGGCGTATACCCATCCAGAGGGCTCCTCAATCTGGACCCATTTGCCCTGGCAGGCAAGGACGGTGACGATGGTTCTCTGGGGAAGCCGTGCAACCTCGGGTGCCTCGATACCAGGGGATTGCCGGACAATGGCTTCCAGGACACTGACCCGACCATAGCGCTGGGTAGCATAGGTTTCTGGGGACGGTGTGGCAGGTGCAACCACGGTGGTAGATGGTGCACATGAAGCGAGAGCCAGGGCGGCGAGGATTGCAAAGGTTGTTCTGACTGTCCGAGCCGTATACGGTTTTATTCTGGGTCTGCTGAGAAACAATCCTTGGCTCCTAACATCATCCAGAACATCCGCTTGTCAGGAACATCTGTTAGTTTAGCACAAATTTGTTCGGGAGGCAAATGCCTTCGGGCTAGAGTTTGACAGAATAGAACTTGTGTGCTAACATGTCCTCACGAGGAACTTGTGGGGAGGGCTCTCCACCAGGCTGACAAGCAGACAAGCTGTACTTGTCTTTCGCCTGCTTACCTCCATTCAGTGATGTTGCAGATTTAAGTATCTGGAGTATAATACTCACAAGACTTACTCTGGAGGAGTCCCGTGGTCCGCTTCGTAGACCGCGAACGAGAGTTGCGTTCCCTGGCAGACATGTGGGACTGGGCCGGCGCACAGTTCCTGGTCCTCTATGGCCGCCGCCGCACCGGCAAGACGGCACTGTTGCTGCACTTTGCCCAGGACAGGCCCTACGTCTATTGGATGGCCTCCCAGAGTTCTGCTGCCTCCCTGTTGCGCGGCTTCTCGCAGGCGGTGTGGCACTATGCCAATCCCACCACACCGGTGGAAGAGGATTTCAGTTTCCCCTCGTGGGAGATGGCCTTCCGCTACGTGGCAGACCTGGCCCGCGACTCCCGGCTGATGCTGATCGTGGACGAGTTCCCCTACGCGGTGGACGCCGACCCCAGCCTGCCTTCGTTGCTGCAGGGCGCGTGGGACCATCACCTGAAAGCCACCCAGGTCTTTCTGGCGCTGGCCGGCAGCCACGTGGGGATGATGGAGCGCTACGTGAT
>Ga0315291_10005560_pt1 | contig 15794 bp, 28 predicted proteins | sample YL17G12_20_MG_FD_203070 | JGI IMG/M metagenome (GOLD analysis project Ga0315291, IMG submission 203070) | Sediment microbial communities from Yellowstone Lake, YNP, Wyoming, USA - YL17G12_20 | ecosystem: Environmental > Aquatic > Freshwater > Lake > Sediment | place: USA: Wyoming | collected...
TAATACGAAAATAATTCATTATCTTGTATTGCTCAATGCTTTCCAACAAATTATTGTATTCATCACTAGTGAAATTTTGAACCTTTGATTCCCACTCACGCCCATCAATGGTATTAACTTTAACTCTGATATTCATATTAGTCCTTATTTGGAATTGCGTTGATTAGAGTCATCAACACCATTATAATCCATGTAGCAACAGAACTAAAAATAATCCAGCCCCAGCTAACAGGATGAATGCCCCAACCATAAATCATTGTAGCAATACCAATAAAGAAAGTCAGGCATACGAAAAATATACTAGATATGATTTTCAATAAGAGAATAGAGATATTCATTATGCCAATACCTCATCCTCAGCTTCACCCGTATCAATCGCCGCTACCACAGGCAGCGGAGCGAGCGGGTTCAACTTCACCCCACGCTGATACTTGTTATACTGCACGCCACGAACCTCACGGTTCTGACGCTTCCAATCGGTATAAGTCATACCGAGATTGTTTCGGATCCACGCCTGCAAACCACTTTTTGTTCCTTGATTCAATGTTTTATCCTTTGTTTACTTTGTTATGTTATATAATACTCGTTTTTATACTTTTGTCAACTACATTTTTTCAGAATTAAAATCCACACCAGCGATACAATCATACACACCACAAAGATTATTAAGTCTTTCTTAGGTGTCGAATTGTTTGTGTGGGAATGCACTTACTTGTGAACCAACCCAATAACAAAATCAATCAAAACTAACTTCGGTGCAACAAGCACCTTAACTAACGAAAAAGTATTTATAGCCAACCCAATCCAACCCAAAGCTTGAGAGCTAACGAGCGGTATAAATTCTTCTCCATCTGATTGAGTAGCCTTCATAACTCGATAGAGCATATATCCAACAAGCATACCAATCACACAAAAGCATATCCAAAAGATACTCTTACCAATCTCCCATTGTAGATATTGTTTAGCAACATCAGGAGCTTGTGCAAGTAACCAATTAACAGCACTGACAGCACCCGCTTCACCCTTATCTAGTAACTCAACCAATTTCTGTTTCAATATATCATTGACTAAATTCGTATCATTCATATTTTACCAGTATATACCTTTTTATATTTTTGTCAATACCCTTTTGTGCCATCAGGATAAAAGATATAAACCTTCTTACCACACTTCCGCGCATAACGCACAGTCGCCCATGTTCCACTACGCACTTCCTCTGTCAATCCCTTTGGACACGCAATCAAGAATTCTGTCGCATCAACAATGTCGTGATTTCGTTCGAGGTATTCCTTCGTCGGTAAAATTTTTTCACTAGCAAAAGCTATTCCACAAAATGCTCGATTGTATACATTGATAGGTGGATGAATGATCACAAAAAATCCGCTTTCCCTAGCAATTCGATGAGCCAGTGCATCTGCTCCTATACAATCGCCGTGATGTAGAAATGGCGCTGCGTGCTTATACATCCTATTAAGCTCTTCCAGAAAGCTGCGCAGCTTACCTTGCTGCTTTCGATTTAATCCAGTTTGAGTTCCTGTGAACCCAACATGTAACGCGTTCATACTTAACTCTTTACAAGAGAGTAAATCTTAGCGGGCTTGCCTCGAGCACCTGCAACCCGTTGTTCACCAACACATTGCACTACCTTTGCAGCAATCTTCTTCTGAAGGGCGACATACAACAGCGGTGGAGTGTAGGCTGGATTGAGAGCCAGCAAATCCTTCATAGTCCACTTTTCAGCCTCTGGAAAGGTCATTTCCGGGCGAATAACAGCCTTCCTGCCAGCCTTCCTGACGACAACGACTTCATCACCATCGGCATTAACTTCTGCCGGAGGCCGATTGCTGAGAGTAGTCTTTAATTCCTCATAACGAAAGTCGGCACGCTCTTGTGTATTAACACTATACGCACCCTTGCCGAAGGATGCCGCGCCGGGATAACGCTCATAATCCTCAGCGACAACCGCACCATTTGGGAGCTTTGCGCCCGCCTTAATTACCTTAACCTCAAAGACTTCGTAAGAATGGAGGCGGCCATCAGGATACTTGCGCTCATAACAAGCTACATTACCCTCACGCTTCTGCTCGGTGAACTGCATACTGCCAGTTTTATCGTAATTCGCTGTAAAGGTCTTTTCAAGTGTTTTCATTAACGATTAGTATACCGATTATTTTAAGAATGTCAATAACTATTTTTTAAGGCTATTATCCTTAAAATACAATCCCTTGTTACCGACAAAGGAATTATTATATAGTCGCTTGTCTAATCCAAGACCTCTCATGCGGTTAAGAATATCTGATGCATACTTTCGGGGAGAGTGAACAGGTGAACCACCGACTTGGCAAAGTATGGCAAAGAGTGTATCGGATTCGTCTTCGGTCAAGGCTAAGTTGATATTTTTCATATGACTATTATTATAACCAATTTTATATTTCTGTCAACAACAAAAATTTGGCAGCCAGTATAAGCGCTTAAGCTCGCTTACTGGCTGCCGTGGGTCGTTACAATGATTTGCACTCATCATAATTTCCCGTGTCCTTTTAGGTCAGACTGAAGTGAAAGTATCAAAGAAGAATTTAATTTACGAAACTGGAGCCTTCAACAGGAATCGAACCCGTGTCCCCTACTTACGAGGTAGAAATAATACCACTATACGATAAAGGCGTTGGTCGGAAAGACAGGATTTGAACCTGCGACTTCTTGCTCCCAAAGCAAGCGCACTACCAAGCTGTGCTACTTTCCGCGCAAGCTATAATTATCTCTGATATAACTAAAAAGTCAAAGAATATTTTTGATATATTGTACAGCTTTGCTTAGTGCTTAATTGCTTAAAGAGGCTCAGGGCTTATGCAGCTAAGTACTGAATAATATATGGAAAATTTTAATTTATTTTTTAGCAATTAACGGGATTATTTTTAAGTAATTAAACCACAACCACTTACCGAGCAAAACTATTTTAACCACTCTAAGATACATGACCAGAGTGATGGCCCTTGGTTGTTATTGACAATATATTGATTATGCGCTAGTTTCATTTGTTTATCAATTTCAGCTATCTCTTCCGGACTAGTTTCTTTAGTTATTGCCTTATGTCGAGCAAGCAATTTGCGTAATTCACATTCTGTAATCCATTTTGCCATATTATAAACTCCACAGTAGTAGTGCTATTACGATAAATAGCATAAGGTTAAAGGCTTTGCGGTCTAGCCTTTCCGCCACTTGTCGAGTCCACAACCTTACAACTGCGTCCGAATTGTTGACTTGTGGTCAATGTGGCAATCTGGTGGGCAATCTGAAAAATGTCCATCGGATGTTGGAGAGAAATGCTTCTTGAGATGAAGGAAAGCATCATGTCCTTCTTTTTCAAGTTTCGTTCCGAGTTCCAACCAGCACTTATCACAGTATTGCTTGCCAATTTTGGTAGTTCCGCCTTCATCGTAGACCGTGGCGTGTCCGCCTTCCGTGATAGTATTGCCGCAAGTATCGCATTTCTTCGGATTTGGCATGACAACATTCGGATGTCGCTTCGTCCACCAAGCGACATAACAAGTCGGACAGGCTATATCAGAATAACACATGTGCGTTCCGTTCCATCAACTATAAAAACATTTTCAACATCCCACAGCCAAAAATTCTTTAAGCCATCTTCGCTCATTACACAATAACGATCGAGGTATTCATTATAATCAAGCATACCAACGAGTATACTACGCAAACCAATCACAGGGTTCTGAACATAATCAACATCAACCTCTGTGCCTATTGCGTTTTGTAACATCCTCTCAATCTTATTACAGTCCATCGCTTGTCTTGTCATAAAATGGTCGGCATGTAAGGAATCGAACCTTAATGCAAGGCTAATCTAGCCTCAAAAGAGTTTATAAAACTCTGCCCCAGCCACTGGTCACGCCGGCAAATAAAATTGGAGCGGGTTCTGGGTAACGCTCAACCAGACCTCCTCTCGGGTAGAGAGGCGCTCTTCTCATTGCGCTAAACCCGCATCTGATTATATATAGTACTTCATTTCAGAAAACAATCAAGTTTTTATATTGTTACTTGAAAATAGCAGTAATCATAATGATACCAGCTCCAAATATCATCCAGCCAGTTGCTGCTTCCGTGGTATAACCTAACGCGAGACAAAATATCATAAGGCCCAGCCAAATCGACATTGATTCTTCCTCAGTTAATTGAATTCTACTCATAGTAACTCAACAATATAAATACTGTTGTCGGTTTCAAAGGTTGAATTACGAATTACTTTGACGGGACTTGTTACCATTATTCCGCCCACCTTAACACCATTGCGTTCATACCGGTCAATCATAACTCGATGACCTTGCTGAATGTTCTCAACTAAATAACCCTTAACTGTATAATCCGCAGGCAAACTTACTTCATCAGGATTTACCTGACCGGGAACATAATCCTGCATATCCGGCGTCGGACACTTTGCATCCGAACAAGCACAGAGTTTAGTAATCTTTACATTTGCGCCTTTTTTCATTTATTATCCCTCTTGTTATATACTTCACAAATAGCCTTTGCTCGTTCTTCCATCATATCGCCGTCCAATATAGGTCGGTCAACAATATAGTAATCGCCTTCTAAGTGAGCAATAAACCAACGCCCATTAGGAAGCTTTCCGTAAATGCATGCATCTTTCATAATTTATTTTTCAATCTACATCCACCCACTCTTATATAATCATTTTGAATCAAATAGTCTAATGCCTGAACAGAAGTCTTTTGCTCTATAGCATACAATGTAAAATCATTAGTCATAAACAGATACTTCTGGTCAGCCCACTTACAACTCACTCCATACGCAACTAATATAATAACACCAAACTTTTTCCCTTGTGGATCAGACCGCAAAGCAAATTTTACACCTGCATGAATATCAAACGATGTGGGATGATTTTGTAACCGCTCATATTCTTCACAAGTGATTTGACTATCAAATAGTTGACCATCAAATGCTTCGTATTGAACTTTTGTAATTGTTTTCATTGACTACAATTCTATCCATTTGTATAAAAATGTCAATCAGTATTTGAACTTAAATGATATGCCTTACAAGTATCACAATAGTAAATAGTTAAGTGAGCATCCGCTACAGAAGCATATGCATAAGCAATAGGATAGGTTGCATACTTGGTTTTTTTACAGACATAAATCAAGTCGGGAAACATTAAACGATTGTCTCTGTTATTTTTACGACCCATGCATCCTCTAAAGTTTTTGCGTATTTCTTTGCTGATAACTCATTGGCTTCGTTATACTTAGGCCTGCTATAATATGCTAGATATGGGTATTCAACAAAATATGGATAGTTACCATCACCTTTACTGCGCACTTCAAATCTCACCATTTTATTCTTTTTCATACTTATTTCCTTTGCTCATATTATCAGATGCCCATAAAGGTTGCAAGTTTGTATAATGAACTGCTTCCAGCAATTGATTTCGGTTAGATAAATCAAAAAATGACAGTGGTTTGATATGGTCTATATGCCATCCATCTTTACCCCAATTATTCCAATTCATTCTTGGCTGAAATTTTGATTCTAAATACTGCTTCAATTCTATTATAGAACAACCTAAATCTTTAACTGCCGAACCACGTTTCTGATTTCTATGTAAAGCTTTACATAGTCGTATGCGCAGATTAGTTGCTAATTTATCCGACAATTCATCGGATAAAATTTTCTTTTTCTTTTTGTAATATTCTTTCTGATGTTGTTTGATTTGCATTGTATTTTTTTTATAATATTCTTTTCTGAATTGTAAAATATTTTCTTTATTTTTTTGATAGTATGATTTATTCCAAAAATCCTGCTTTTGTTTTCTCTCTAAATCTATTGGGGTTTTTCGATTATATTTTCGTTTAATTTTTCTTTTCATAGCATTATTGTTATATAAGTAGTTGATAGTTAAGGGTTTTTAATACATTTAATTCTATTGACTTATTATAAAATATCCGTATAATAAGCATAGTTGGATATGACACAAGGCGGCGGCCGCCGGAAAGAGCCAGACTACCGGTAAATCGGGAAGGATAGGGGACCGGCGATTGGCGTGGTTGGTAAAGCGGTATCTTAATAATGCTTATAAATATTATTTAAAATTGGTGCTTGACTTTTTATAGAATCTCGAATAGAATTATTGGTTGCAGATATAGTTAGAGAAACTGTGTCAAAATGACGCTACCGCGTCATTTAAGTGTGACATTGTGCGTTTGTTGTTGACAAAATGACTCACTTCCTGTAAAGTGTGACATTATGACAGACCCACTAAAACTTTCGCTTTCCGATACTTTCTGGATTGTATGGGTAATTTTCATCGTCGGTATGGCATTTAATTTTGTATTCTATACCCTCTTTCATATGTGCGTTGAATGTTACTTCAAATACAAAACACAATTCATTCGATCATTTAAAGATAAGGTATTAAACGATGACTAAAACCGTCCACCAATTACGCAAAGAAGGTCATAAGGTAAGAGTAGAACACTTCCGCCGATACTTCGATAGAACCAATGGTTGCTATGTCTATTTAACAAACTATCAGTATTCTTTAGTTAATCCTATGTGGGTTACAGGTCCACTTGCAACTGGTGGTTATACCAACATTACACTGACCACACGTTCTGGCAGTGAATATCAAGCGGATGCGCGGTGCTCCACTAAAGAAAACTATTGCAAGAAGGCTGGTGTTGCTCTCTCCCTCGCGAGAATAATTAAGCTGATCTGCTCCAAGACTCCCGCCGGCGCGAACAGCTGCGCATAAAAAAAGCGCGGGGGGTACCCCCCGCCCGTAGTCACTTTTTTATTATTCTTTTAAACTTCTTTTAATGCAGATTTTTTTGTGCCCATTCCATTAAAAGCCCACGGGTCAAGTCACCTTTACCAATTACGCTCAATGGATTAAATCGGGTCGTGGTATTTGCGCCAGCATCATAAAATCCTAATGCTGACCCACGCGCGGGGATTGCGTCAGTCCGATTGCTTTGTTTATTTAACCAACCAATGAACTGCATCTTACCATTAACTAACATTGTTACTGATTCCATATCATTTATTCCTTTTAAGGGGTAAAAGTGGTTGGCCACATCCAGCAACCAACCACTCTCTCGCGCCCACCATCCTGCTCTCTCTCAATTACATTCTTCGTTATCTTCGTCCCACGATGCTTGGCCATCTTTGTAACCATCAAGATAGGCTTGAGCATCAAAGCTTTGATCATTACCATCATAACCATCTTGGAAGCCTTGCTCGTAAGCATCTTCGTCGTTGTCACACTTACACGGCGACTTCGGCTTCTGACAGCACGAATTGCGCCATTCCTTATCTTCACAAAAAGCATCTGTGAAAGTGTTGTCAAGAGGCAATTCATATTCACCGACAACCTTATACTTGCAAGTGCGGAGCTTCTGACAACTGCAATCTGTCGGAATACTCACAACATTTGTTGGGTCAATTTCGACGATTACGACACGACCACCGCTACCAAAATCGGTAGCATACTCAAGGCTTCCAGCGTGGATTCCCTTTGAGCAACCAATTTCCTTGTCGTCACAAACTTCGTTGCGCTTACATTCAACGACTGCGCCGACAACATTCAGAATGTGTCCTTCTGCGTCAACCCGACCTTGAATCATCGTCAACTTACCGCTGGTAATTGAATACCAATTCTTTTGGATTCCCTTGTAGGCAAGGAAATTACCATCAGGGGTAATCGGCATATTCTTGTGCTCAAGAAACTTATACAATTCCTCGACGGCACGTTTCGACGGGTTTTGCATCAACTTAGCGATGAACCGACATAGCGGCTCGGCCGGCAGGTCGTTGCGGATAAACTCCAGCAATCGGTCAACGATAATTCCTTCGAGGCGTTTGCCGTCATAAAGGACTTCGTTGCCACAGACGCGGAGGCGGCCGCTGACAAAATTAACTACGGAGCGTTTAACGTCAATCAGTTTAACCAGCAACGACTCGTTGTGGTCACGAACTGCTTGCAGGATTTTCTGCCAGTTTGGATGGGTGCTGTCACAACTATATACCTTGTTGTTGACCAGCGCCGTCAAACTGTTATTTCTTAATGATGTGGAGAGCATATTTCTTTTTTCCTTTGTTTGTTTGTTTCTACTTTTACTATTCTACTGGTTTTTATACTTTTGTCAAGCACTTATTTCAACTCATTGCGTCAATGTAATCCGTATAGGGTTTCCACGATTTTGTGCTCAATCGGCATTCCCCACTGCGGAAATCGTCACACTGCTGTAACAATGGATATTTAATACTAATTTCTTCAACCAATTCTTTAATTTCCTTATACTGACTTGACTTGGTAACTTGGGTCATCAGTTTTGAAGTCCGACTGATAATCTCATAGATATTGTCGCCGGTATCTGTATTGCAAGCTGCGCTGAACATCATCTTGGTAGAAATGTCCAACAACTTGTGAAACTCTGTATTCTTTTTCGACAACTTATCAACCAACTTTGTCAAGAAAGCCGGAGTTAGCGCCCACGAATTATTCTTCAAGATATGCACCCACGAGATGTAATAATTAAACTTATCATCAGTTAAATACTGGGTGAGTTGATCTTCGATGTATGTTTCAACATTGACCCATTTCTTAGTATCAAACAATTTGTTGCCGGTAACACGAATACCAAACCCATAAATCTTGTCAATCTTATTGGTTGTAAAGCGTTTGTTATATTGCTCAACGAAAGAGCACAAAGCATTCATGTGACCGATTGTTGAGCCGGCCGCAAACTTCGGCTCATTATTCTCAAGTGGAATGTAATACCCCTCATCAGTTGAAAGGTCAACAGTTGTGTTGTTCCAGTCGCGGTATGACTTGAATGAATGCCAGCTAGTAGCATGACTTGCTGGATTAACACTCTTACACTCGCGGACTGAAGAATCCTTTGTCTGCTTGGTATTCTTTCCAGCACGCACAATCGTCTTTTTGACGGCATCGTGAATGTCGGAATACTTAATCATTTCCAACTGGTCAAGATTCAGCATCTTGAAGGCAATATCACGCGCTGCCTTATTAGCGAAGCGAAAGACCACAATCTTTTTAATGTTTGTTGAATCTTGATTGTGAATGTAATGCACAGCCTTCCGAATGTAACTTTTCTTTTCGGTATCATACACCATTAGCTTCGTTGACTTATTAAATGAAAACTCCCGATTGTGTCGTGTATCTTTACGCAAATCACCACGATTAGTGCTGAATGACTGATGGATAGGTTGCCACTCACCGCTGCCTTGAGAATACCAACCATTTTTGTTGTAACCTTGCACGGCATCAAAGCAGTTTAGACCTTCCAAATTAGCATTGTTAATTGCGATATTATTCCAAAACAACTTGCCCTTGAAGTAAGGTGCGATACTATTCAGACCAGAGTAGTAATCAAAAGTCTCACCATAGAAGCAATAAGCTTCATTCAGGGTCTTTGACTTAGCAATCTTATCTTGAATACACTTTTGTATTTCCGCCAGCATCACACAAATCTTAGAAACGATTGCTTTGTTGGTGTAATCAGTGTATTGCAGAGACTCACGGCTCGGTGCAAATTGGACTTCACCAATCTTGAGCTTCAGCACCAACTTAGCAGTCTTAAAATACTCTAGCAAGGAATCAAAGACATTTTTTGTGACCTTGAAATCATCCGCGTTGATTGACTCAAACCGAATGTTTTCCCAGTTAATTGGATAGGCGATATTGCCCATAACTGCGTGGCCTTTTTCCTGACTGCGATTATATGAATACCGGTCGCTCCCGCCGCTGGAGTAGATTGTCCAATCGGTGCCACTAAACTGCACCTTATCTTTTTCTGTAAATTGTTTTAGCAATTCATCTTTGGTGAAGCCGACAATCTCAGGACAAGTATCCCAAAACTTGAAGAACCACAGAGCCTTTTCACGAAGGACATCAACATCATCTTTTTTGACGTTAATAGTAATTTCAATGCCTTCCTTCTCAGTGGGCTTCATCGGCTCAGTCAAGAGCACGAGACAATCGCCAACGTCATTCTTATCAAGGACACAATCATAAACTGTTTTGATACCATTGTTATAAGAGGTCACTCGGAAAGAATCGCCGTAACAGAAAGCGGATTTACTACCGATGCCCATTTGTCCGACTTGTGCATTGGTATTGCGTTTGGTGGATTCGCCATAACTGATGAAGGTGTCCATAACTTCTTCCTTCGAGAGTCCACAACCATAATCACGAATCTTTAATTCCTGAGAAAGTTTGGTTGGCAGAGTAATCTTAATTGGAGTCTTAGCACGACCCGCTTCAACATTCGCATCTTGAGCATTACAAGCGTATTCACGAATGATTGCAAGGAGTTTATCACTATACAAATCGTTTCGCAATAGACCGATGATATAGTGGAGATTCTTTGACTTGATGCCGAATTGGTGTTTCTCAAACGGAACTGAATTAACAACTTGATTTACGCTGGATGTGATTATCTTCATTATTCTCTTTCGTGTTTATGTTCGTTTCTGATATTGTTAATTATACTCATTTAATGATATTTGTCAACACCATTTTTATAAAAGTTTATAACTATCTCTGGAACAACAACTTACACCACAACTCTTTCGCTATGTAACTTATGGAGGATTGCAGCAACATCTTCGTCGGGAACGAAGTAACGTCCACGTAGAGAATCCTTTACGCGGGCTGCAAGAATGACAATCTCACGCCGGGAAAGGGTGAGTTTCTCTTTGCATACGGGACATTCATTTGGTGTAATCTTATCCATACTATTAACTATATTATAGTGAATATAATTAGTATGTCAAGGAGAAAATTGGTGTGGATAGTAGGAGTCGAACCTACACGCCCCCTTATAGGGCACAGACTTCTCAAGCCTGCTCGGCTGCCGTTACGACATATCCACAGCTTAAATTGGTGGCCATAGTAGGAGTCGAACCTACACGTCCATTACAGGCATTGCGTTTTGAGTGCAACGTGTCTACCGTTTCACCATACGGCCCCAAATTGTAGTGGATTCCCTCTTGAGGATTACTAATGGTCCACAGCCATTGTTTCGGCTATCCAGATTCGGATTGCTGGAATTTTTTACTGAAATTGGTACCCATAGAGGGATTTGAACCCCCACGCCCATTACAGGCGCCTGCTTCTAAGGCAGGTGTGTCTTCCGTTCCACCATACGGGCATTAAATTGGTCCCCGTTGTCCGTATCGAGCGGCCTCTCAACTTCTTCAGAGTTGCGCTTTCACCTGATTAGCTTAACGGGGATTAAATTGGTGGACTCGGTGGGAGTTGAACCCACGATGGCAATTACGCTACGGATTAAAAGTCCGTTGGTTTCGGCCTCTTACCTACGAATCCACATTGAAATTTGGTGGGCCGTGATGGATTTGAACCACCGATGTTAGCTTTCGCATCATCCTGCTCTACAGGCAGGCGCCTTCGGCCAGACTCAGCACAACGACCCACTTAAATTTGGCACGCACCCAGCGAATCGAACGCTGCCACAAAGTTTTGGAGACTTCGTCGCCACCTTGGGACATTGGCACGTACTAATTAAATCAAAGAACAATTAAACCAGAGTGAATTTCACCGTGACAATTATTACATACTAGTTCACACTTATCAACTTCCTTTTTCAATTTTTCAAATGAGCGAGTTGAACCGCTAATTCGCATTTCTTTTAGAAGTGGGTCACGATGATGAAATGTTAAGCTGCTCAAACATCTATTGTAACCACACTTAACACATTTACCACCCTTATATTCAACAAGTTTTTGTTTATTTCTAATTCTCCACTTTGTTACATTTAGAACTATCTTTTTACGTCTTTCGTCAGATACTTTACTTGTTTTCTTTCTTAAAGGTTGCTTGCCTTTGATTTTCATTATTTCGCTATATGTTATCATTGATTAACTCTTGTTGTTAATAAATAGTATTCAAATAGCTCAAAAATGGCTCCTGTCCCAGGACTCGAACCTGGAATTGCCCTTGCGGGACGTCGCATTAACAGTGCGATGGGTCTACCAATTCCCCTATACAGGAATCTAAATTTCATCTATTAAATTGTCAAAAGAACAAAAAACCCACCGGAGTTTTTCCAGTGGGTGTTATCACCTAAAATGCCTATAAAAAGTAGTTAGGCATCACTGGAGGCTTTATTAAGCCACAAGTTGCTAAAGCTTTTATATAGGTTCTTAATCATTACAAACATAAGTATATGCAATTTTTGGAAAATGTCAACTATTTTTTACTTTTATTTTTACGATGTTTATCTGATAGTCTGCGGATGCTTTTTATAGATTTATGGTCAGGTCCCAAGGAACTACCATGGTAAATATCCGCTAATACACGACGCATTCCTCTACACAATTCTTGAATTATTTGTTTATCTGTCATCGTATTCCATGTGATTTTAATTCGACTCGCACATCTTCTGGACTAAATCCAATATTTTCGCTTGAGCGATAATGAACGAAATCTCCCACAACAATTTTCTTTAACAATCTATCATAGACTTGTTTTAACCGTGGACGTTTTCCAAGATAACTCAATGCAAAATATTCACAACAGCCTGCATCAGCTACAGGGAAACAGCCGATTTCTAAAACCTTCCATCTTCCTTTAGCCGCATCTTGCTTATCATAAATTTCGTGGTAATCCGAATAATGCTCTATTCTAAATAATGTTTTCATTTTTAATCCTTTAGAATGAATTGTCTCTCTTTTCATCGGCTTCTTGTTCAGCGTCCAAAACCTTTTGTTCCTTGCGCAGCTCCTTACCATTTTGTGCAAGATTTTTCAAATATCGGCGAAGAGGCGTCACTTTGTAACCGATAGCATCAACGCCAATATCAGAAATCATATCGTAGCTTAGAATGTCAGAACACATTCCTAATACTGCCTCCCGTGTGCCCTGTGCAATCGCTCGTGCCGGCAGCAATCGTTTCACATCCACTAGACACGTATGAACCACTCGCGTATCCATTTCTTCATCAATGTAATGTTCAATTATAAATTTCATTGCTTAAAATTCCAATTCAACGTTACCGTGGACTTCAATGAAGTGTTTACGGAAGGCTTCGTAACTTTTATAACCGATGCCATAAATGTTCTTTTTAATCTCATCGTGCTGTAAAGTAATATCCATAATACAGCCAGCAGGCGTGTCACACCAGAAATTATTTTCGGTATTAACAACGGCTATACCGTATTGTTCATTTAACATCAAAACAACACGACCAGAGTCCTGATGTTTTACTAGGACGGGAAATACATTCAACTTTGTAGAGGATTTCTCTGTGAATTTAGTTTTCATTGTAAATAATTATACCGACTTTTTATACAATGTCAACAACTAAATTTGGCGGTGTCGGTAGGGCTTTAAACCTACATTCCAAGTCTGTGCAACTATTTAGCTAAGATTTTAGCATAACGACACCATAAAGTGGCGGCGCATCCGAGACTCGAACTCGTGCTGGTTTTAAGGCCAGACTACCGCTTTCCAAGCGGGTACATTACCACTCTGTCATTGCGCCGTAAATTGGCGGAAGCGGAACGATTCAAACGCTCAAGCCAGCTTTCGCCAGCTCCTATTTTCGAGATAGGTGAGTTCGTCAATACTCAGCGCTTCCATATTAAAATTCAAATAAACTGGAGGATAGTACAGGATTTGAACCTGTGGCAGTTTTTAGGCTGCACCACGTTAGCACCGTGGCGGTTTAAACCGGACTCACCCAACTATCCATAAATTGGCGGTAGTAAAGGGATTCGAACCCCTGAAGGTTTTTAGGCCCCGCTTGTTTTCAAGACAAGTTCCTCGACCAACCGGACCACTACCACTTAAATTGGCTGGTCTACAAGGAATCGGACCTCAGCCTGATGGTTCAAAGCCACCCGCGCTACCACTACGCCATAGACCAATTTATTTTAAAGAACAAAAAACCCCCAGCCAGATTGCCTAGCTGAGGGCTTTCGAAATTATCGCAAAGCAAATCAGCCAGTCATTTGACTGGAACTCGATTGACTTTGTGATTGCTTAATCATAAACATATATATTACAGGTTTTCAGAAACATGTCAACTATTTTATGCCAAATCTTTAACGTTAATTTTCAACTTGATTGGCTGAATGCGTATATCACTAGACATACAACATTCCTTATTCATATCTTTCAAGGTAACAAGTTTGTAGCCGGGATGACCAGTGTCACTAGCAAACACAAATAACTGGTTCTGGTTCACTTCAATATACAGATAGAATCGTTTGTTGTCTTTTTTCATAGTGCCTGAACTATACGACTTTTTATATTTTTGTCAACTCTTTAATAATCATCCATTTAGAAAGTTTATTATGTCTACCGCATTTTGTTCTGTTAAACCTGTGTCGCTGTTGATGTTAAACATATTTGCGGCCGGTATACCATTACATCTTACATCATCTAATACCGCATACTTACCTGTAAATTTATTGTCAGCAATCCATTTAAGAATTTCATCGCCACGCTCGCCTATGGATGCTGTCTTGCCTAAATATCGTGTGGACCATTCATGAATTCCTGCTTTGACCAGATAATTAAAAGTAAACTCATGCTTTCTCCATGTGCTTGACAATACAATATTAGCGTTGGTTGCCTTGAGAATTTTATTGAGCGTGTAAATGTGCAGAGAAGAAAGGCCCATCAATTTAGATAGTTTCCCATTCTCACGCGTAATACGGTCAGGACAATATTGATAGTTTAATACACCATCAACATCAAGAAAGATTATTTTATCCATGCTTTATTATACCACTTTTATAATAAATGTCAAGTTTAGAAATTGGAGCGTTAGATGGGAATCGAACCCACTTGCGGGGATTAACCCTTCCTGTTTGGAAGACAGGTGCCTATCCAGTCGGCCACTAACGCATTGTGTCACCCGTGCGGAACATACCCGCACTTGGAGTCGGTGACACACATATATATTACTACTTATTATTTTAATGTCAAGAATATAAAATGGAGCCCCAGTTAGGAATCGAACCTAATCCTCAGCTTTACCAAAGCCGTATGCTGCCATTATCACTACAGGGGCAATGTTGCCTTAAACTGGTGTGCCCATACCGACTCGAACGGTAAACTTAATCTTCGTAGGATTAAATGATATCCAGTTTCACCATGAGCACATATTAAATTGGTCCGTAAAAGTAGAATCGAACTACTGCTTTAGGCTTATGAGTCCCACGTCCTACCACTAGACGATATACGGATTAAATTGGCCGCTCACTCCTGAATCGAACAGGATTCATTGGCTTCAGAGGCCAAGGCACTGCCAATATACCAGTGAGCAATTTAAATTACTGCCGATATTTTTATCGACGCGTCGGCTTTACCACAACTCGCGTTGTGTAACGCGCCATTGGAATTGGTCGGAATGACAGGATTTGAACCTGCAAGGTCATAATGACACCCGGTTCCAGGCCGGGAACGCTACCAAGTTACGTGCCTACATTCCGATGGTGGGGTGCTGCAGATTCGAACTGCATACTTGTCCATGTCACAGACGAGTTTTACCACATTAAACTAGCTCCCCAAATTGGTGCGTTCGACAGGATTCGAACCTGTGAGTAGGTTTCCCTATGCTGGTTAAGAGCCAGCTGGTTTCGGCCGCTTACACTACGAACGCATTAAATCGCGTGGTGATTTTGATTAGATTGTTCACCACTGGAACGCCGTAGGAATTGGCGTCCACACTGTCGAAGTTTTCTATTTTTTTAAAGAGCTACTA
>Ga0315291_10005561_pt1 | contig 15792 bp, 20 predicted proteins | sample YL17G12_20_MG_FD_203070 | JGI IMG/M metagenome (GOLD analysis project Ga0315291, IMG submission 203070) | Sediment microbial communities from Yellowstone Lake, YNP, Wyoming, USA - YL17G12_20 | ecosystem: Environmental > Aquatic > Freshwater > Lake > Sediment | place: USA: Wyoming | collected...
GCGTCTTTTCCTTGACGACGCGGATGCCTTTTTCGGCTTCCTTGGTAAGCTTTTCGAAACCCACTTTGGCCTTTTCGCTGGTCTTTCCGACCTCCTCCTGGATCTTTTTGCGCGTTTCTTTTCCGGGGGCCGGAGCGAAGAGGATGCCGAGGACAAAGCCTGTGGCTGCTCCGATCAAGAACGAGACCGCGACTTCCAAGGCGGAGCCTTTGTTGTCATTTCCCATGTTGTTTCTCCTTTCGTTTTTTTAGTTGCCGCCAGACAAAACGGGCGATCGGGATAAGAAAAGGCAAGTACTTGGAGGATGGGCGGATGATCCTCGAGGTGACGAGGAACGAGGCTTCGGAGAGGTTGACGGCCGCCTTTTTCGAGGCTTCGAGAGTTTTTCCCAGGTCTTCCACTTTCTCTTTGACCAGGAGGTCGAGCTCGCTGAGGTTGCGGGCCAAAACGCGCATCTCGGCGAGGGTTTTTTCCCCTTCGGCCGCCGTCCGGCGGAGCTGGGCGAAGAGCCGGACCAAGAAAATGACGGCGATGACGATGGCTAAGGTGATGACGAGAAAGAGGAACTGGTTAAGTGTCAGCGGCATAATTACGTAAGATAAGCGAAAGCCAGGGGGTTTGTCAAATGCGATATTCGAGGGCGGCTCATAGTCGAAAGGCGACGTTCATGAGGACCATCGTCAAGAGGAAGAAGAAAAAGAAAGTCGCGGCGGCGCCTTCGAAAGCGAGGCGCCGGGTTTTTTTCCGCGAGGTAAAATGTTTTGAATAGGCCTGATAAAAAATAAGATATGCCATCGCGGCCGCGAACACGGAGAAAAAAAGCGCGCTTATTAACGAGAAAAGGAGCATCGCGAGACCTTATACCCCGGCTCCCTTTCCCTTCTGAGACCCCGCGGGCCGAGCTTATAAGTTACCATTCGTTTTTACAATATCCTCGCTATGGGCGGGAAGGGACTACTCTCGGGTCATGAGGCCGAAGTGGGCCGCGCTCGCGCCGAGGAGAATTTCGATAATGGCGACCGATAAGCCAAGTTTGAGGGAGACAAGACTGGCGATAAAAACCAATCCCCCGATCATCAGGGGGGGCGAGGTCCGCTTTCATGCGAGACTCCTTAAAAAAAAATTCGTAGGAGTTATCAGCTTACACGAAAGCGGTTCTGGCGAACTCCATCGCCTCTTCAGGAAGAAAATTATATAGAATATCGGCCTTCGCGTCAATGTCGCGCTGACGAGGTTTTATGGGGGCGTTGGGGCGAAATCCTTGCCCTCCGCGCATCCGAGTTGTCCGCAATATGAGATTGAACTATAATGCTTTCAAGAGATTACAGGAAGAAAAAGCGTTTTTCGGCGGACCCGAATTAAATAGGTTATTTGGCTGAAAAGCGAGACACGCGGATGCCCGGCGATAAAACGGAACGGGGCGTTTGATTATTTTGCTTTGACGCACGTCAGCCGCTTAATCCATAAGAACAGCGGGACGGAAGCAAGCTGAGCTGTGACGGAGAAAGCAATCATCGACGGGAGCGAGAGGTCATATAATATTCCCATCAGAGCGCTTCCAAGAAACCAAAATACACCGAAGCCCGTATTGAAGAGGCCGTAGGCCGAACCTCGCCTGTTGGCGGGAACCATTTCCGCAATCGCGGCCCGCATGATGGACTCCTGCGCTCCCATGCCTATTCCCCATAAGACCATGCCCAGGAGAGCGAAATAAAACCCTCCCCAAAAAACCAGCGGGGCAAAAAGCGCCGAGATGAGAGCGGCAAATGCCATGACGGGAATGCCTTTCCGGTCGAACAGGCGGCCGAACACAAGAGCGGCAAGCGCATCGACTCCCATGGCGATGGCATAAAATACGGGAACCCATTCATCCGAAAGAACGGACGCTTTATTGAAGTGATAAGCGATCAAGGGGAAGTCGGCGAATCCGGCGGCAAGGAGGGCAACAGCGGCAAGATAGATCCAGAATATCCGCGGGAAGCCCTTATTCCCCTGCTTTTCCTGACTCTCTTCGAAATCGCGCGGACGGGGATATAGAAAACGCGCCGCGGCCAGGACTGCCAAGGCTAGGAGCGCCGGAATGAGCAAGAGACCGAAAGCGACTTTATATCCGCCTTTGAGATAAAGGACCAGCGCGACCACGGACGGACCGAGCATGGCGCCAATCTGGTCCATGGCCTCGTGCAGGCCGAACCCCCAGCCGCGTCCCATCTGAGCCGTCGCATGCGATAGCATAGCATCGCGGGCGGGCGTGCGGACGGCTTTTCCCATTCGCTCCGTGATCATGAGAAAGGCGGCGATTTCCCAACGCCCTGCCAGCGCAAGAAGGGGCACGGCCAGCAGGTTCAGGGCATATCCCAGGATGGTCATCGTCCAGTATTTGCCCGTCCTGTCGCTTATGTAGCCGAAGAGCGAGCGCAGGCCATATCCGACAAGCTCCCCGAAGCCCGAGACGATTCCGACTATCGCGGCGCTGGCCCCGAGGACGGCAAGGTACGGACCCGCTATGCTCCGCGCACCCTCGTAGGTCGCATCCGCAAAGAGGCTCACAACGCCGAGCAAAATGACGAATTTGAGGGCGGTTCTCCGGGACAAGCGAGTGTTTTTCATCCAGCTCATTATTATCTTATGGAGTCGCTTCCGATAAATATAAATTCGACGGCGAGAGGCATTCGCTTTTAGAATAGATTTATCACGACCATCAGCAACACTGACACAAGCATGAAGAATGCGAACGCGGCCAGCGACATCCCCGCGGCCATTTTTAATGGCCTCCGCTTGTCCGGAAAATGCTTCAGGTATTCTCCGTACGTAATCACGAAGGCGCAGAGCGCCGCTAGTGACGAAAATACTGCGGCGAGCACAACGTAAAATAGGAACATTCTATCCGGGGCTCATTTTTTGTTTCATTGTTCTTTGGACCCGTTCTTCCCGTTGGCGGTTTCGTTTTTGACGATATCCTCGGAGTGGACGGGACGGAACCATCTTTGCGCGATGAACGTCGGGATGACCGCGCTGGCGATGACGACCCCCACTAGGATGGAATACTGGACTTGGTTGATGAAGCCGGAATTCAGGCCGAGGTTCCCGGCGGCGGCGCCAAGGGCGATTTCCACGATGGCAACCGAGAGGCCAAGTTTGAGGGAGATGAGACTGGCGAGGAAAACGATGGCCCCTACGATCAGGGGTACTAAGTCCGCCTTCATGCAAACCTCTTCCGCTTTTAAGTCGTAGGAGTTATCAGCTTGCAGTATAGCGGTTCAGGCGAACTCCATCACCTTGATGAGAAAATAATATATACCTTGGCTTGCGCTTATGTCAAGAAAAAAAATGCGCAACCGGCCTGACAATCGATCCGGAACCGGACTGAGAATGTTTTTTGGATCGACAACCAAGATTCTGATCTCGATAGCATCAAACGGTATGCCTTGCGAAAAAGGAATTTTTATCACTTTTCCCGAATCGGTCGTACTTGGCCGACCGGTTGCCGTGCCACCGAAGGAGGACGAGCCCGTCGACTTTCTCTATGGCTTTCGAACCCGCCCTCGCCGTCTCGGCGATTCTTAGTGTCATTTCTCAGTTTTACGGCCTCCCCCCCCCGCTCGTTGAAGCTCAGGATGGCACCCAAGCAGAGACTCTGGTCCTATGGCTATACGTTCAGATTATTTGAATGGTTCGCCAGGCACGCGAGTCGAGGATTTCTATGGCCTTCAAAGCCGAGATCTGTATATTCAACATCCATATTATTTTTTTATTCCCGCAGGCCTGCCTTCACCCACAGCGGATGGGTGATTAGGTCCAAGGCATGATGAATATCGGTCACGATGATGTCCGCCGCTCGAAGCAGTTCCCCCGCTGCTCCTTCCGGGCCGATGACGGCTATGCTAAGACCAGCAAGCGGCATCATCGGAACATCATTCCGGCCGTTTCCGATGGCGATGACGCGCTCGGATCCTCGCTCTCGCACGAAGTCAGCCTTGTCCCATCCGGTGCGAATGACTCTGACCTCGACAGGCAAACCCTTGAGTTGGCTCTCTGCATTCCCAAAAGTATCGGCGGTCAGTACAGTGATCCTGACGATCTTGGCTAATTCGCGAAGGCGCTTGGCGATACCAGGGAGCAAGATTCCGTTCTGAGAAATCGTCCCGTTATAATCAAGCACAAGATCGCTGAACGAACGTGGGACCCCGTCCGTTAAGGTCAGGTTGACGCAGAATGAGTGATTACTTTTTTTGGCCGGGGCTTGCATTGGTTTTTCCATTTGTCCGGCCCGTGCCGCCTCTCTTACCATGCTCGCCTTATGGTTCTGCGCGACGCTTGCCAATAATTTGCGGGCCTGCGGAGTCCCTATCTCGGCCAAGGCCTCCACCGCGGCACGGGCCACGTAGACGTCCTGCGTCGTATTAACCAGCTTGATGAGGTCTCCTATAGCCAGTTCTTCGCGAAGATTTCCCAGGATCCGGGCCGCTCTTTCAGATGTCTCCGGTTCTGGATGGTTCAGGGCGGCGATCAACTTCTCCACATAGCTCTTTCCTCTCCAGAGCGTCGGAATGTCCTGCCCACAGTTGGGGCACCGGGCTGCATCTGTGGGAAAGTCGCTCCAGCATTTGGGGCAAAAGAACCGCATGACTCACTCGCCAACCAGACGGGCACGAATTCGTTCAAGATCGGCCGACGCTTCTTCCAGTCGAGCCACTTCTTCGCGGACTGTCTCGCTCTGCTGTCGACGCCGATTTATCGCAGTGCGGATCGCTCCATGAGTCGCAGCAATGGTGTCGGCGAGGCTTTGATCGAGAGCAAAGCTGAACCGGGCGAAGGTTTGGTTGATGCTCTGGAATGTCGCCCAGCGCAGGTTCTCCACATTCGTCACCGCCAACGCTGAGACCTGATCAAGCAACCGTTTGCGAAGGCGGTCGGAACGAACGGAAGCAGGCAGCAGCCGATTGAACAGGCCGCCGGTTATTGGAATCAGACCGCTTGTCCACCTGTGGGTCACCCAATAGGGGTCCTGAACCATCTCAAAGGCCTCAGCGCTTTCGGGAGGGTGATAAGGCACATCGAATATCTCTGCGGCCGTTTTACGAATCGACTTGGTTAGCTCCTCTGCCCGCTTTTGTTGTGAACGCAAGGCATCAGCCATGTTAATTCCTCATTAAATATTGCAAATATTTTGTTCCCGCCAATTGAATTAACGCCCTAGAAACGGCATATTGTTCATCCGGTTGAATGAGGTCTCTTCGACCCATTTTGGTTTTTTGCGAAAAACTTAGCAAGTTTTGGGACAATTCGGAAAACCGTTTAGCTGAATGCATGATTATGAATTTTGAATACTCCTCGTCCATGCCATTGCTAATCAGAACGGCATGTCGTAGGCAGAAGCCTCTTGATTTCTCGTATGCTGCGATGCCCTCTCGCTTGGCCAACAACCTTCTAAAATAATCTAGATATTGCATTTCAACTTGGCCAGCATAAGAACAGACCAGACAGTTACGATTGGAATTGAAAAGCATTCCAAAAATATTTCTGGATTTTAGGTCACAGACCATCAATGCGCTCAATCTGCGGGATGTTCCCTGTGCAATTTCTGCCAATACCAATGAAAAGCATGCAAATGAGGCCATGGAAGCCAATTGCCATAAATGGAAGGGACATAGCGCGCCTTCTTTGCCGTACTCCTGGCGTTTTTTCGCGTCATTGACCCAGTCATCGGGCAGGCGCGCATAGAAATCCAACATGTTCTTCCAAAGTTTGCTGCAGAAGAAGCAATGTTTTGATTCAGCCAGCTTTCCCAAATCATCTCTTACTGATGTCTCATCATCATCAGGTTTATCCATTAAATCCTCCCAAAAATCCGATTTTCAAACCGTCTATTAATAACCAAATGACCCTCCTCTCGTCCAGCATAATCATGCGCGACCTATGCCGAGTTTTGCAATACCCATACAATTCATCTGTGCTCCGCATTGGGATGTCTCTTCCAACCGGACGTCCGCCGGGCTCTCGAGGGAGGGACAAGACATCATGATGTTGATTGTCCCTCGATCCAAGTCTCGGTTCGCCCTTATTTCTCAATCCTGTTTCCTAAAAATCTCCCTTAAGGCCCGCAGTTGCTTAACAGCGTTTAACACGGAGCCTTATTAATGAGCGCGGTTTGTCCGAATGGAATTCGGACATGGCCGCGTTCAGAGATCTCCCGCGGCGTCCCTTCCTTTCGCTTGCCGTGGCATACTCTCCTGAGATACGGCGCTAAATCTACGCAGAAACGCAAGGTCGGCTTGTAATTGTTCGGTACTCTCCATGCCTACTCGCCCGTCGCCGGTGTGCCGCAGTTGATCGCGGAAGAGCGCGGCATAGGATTCGTAAGCTTGGCAGAGGCCGTCCAGATTATCTCGGAGCCAGGTTCGCATTTTACGTCGATGGTCGCTAAGCGCGGACCAAATTGCCCAGTAGGCCTGTCGCATAATCCGCCGTCTGACAATTCGTAGGGCCAGGGCCGGCCACCACGAGGATATCTGCGGATATCGGACTTTGGGAATGTTGTCCAGTCGGGTTTCGTCAGCACGTGGCAGTGGTGTGAATCCCGTGATGATTTCATTCAACGGGAGGTTATTCGGCGCGCCGCAGGCGATGGAAATTTTCCGGAGAATCTCTCCGAGCGATCGCGCCAGTTCCTCCAGTTGGCCGCGTGTATCATTCGCCGTTTCGGTCATAGCGAGAAGCGTTGCGGCGACTAGAACTTCAGAGCGAGGGTGGCCTTTTTTCGCCGTGGCAGAGGCTTCTTTTGCGGTTTGATGAATGATATGGCTTAATACTTCGGATATTCCGGCCTCGACCGGTTTCGTCGTGAGCTCCACCACGGCTGCAATCTGATCATCCGCATCAGCAAGCAGCGCTTCGATTCGTTGCGCACTCTCGCCAGATTTATCCGACGCTGTGCCGCCGGACCGCATAATTATAGTTTCCAGGTATGATGCCGCAAGCTCTTCCAGGTGGGCGATCTTACGGCGGACGGACTGTTCGGCGAGTTCTCGGTGCCTCTGCATGAGCGGTTGGATTGCCTCAGTAAACCAATAATCCGCCAGCGCCGCATAGGGCAAACGAGAGCTCACGGGGTAGACCGGGATTTCGCTACCGAGTTCTTTTAAGACGAGTTGCTTCACATAATCAACGACTCGGCTCCGGTCCGCCGCACTCAGTAGGTCACTTTTACTGACCAAAACCGTTACTGGAATGGCGGCTTCGAAGAATCCGTGCAGGAGCGCCATGTCCTCGTCGGTTATCGTCGAACCGGCATCCACAAGGAGAATGCCCAGGTCACATCGCGGAAGGTAAGCTTTCGTCTGAGCGGCCCCGAAAGTCGCCAACGACCCGACGCCCGGCGTGTCCAAGAATACCATCCCCTCCGCCAAGCGCGGATTTGGCAACCGCAATTCAACCTCCGTGACACGACGTTCGTTGCCTGGGTTGCCCTCCTCGGTCACAAATTCGCCGATGCGGTCGAGAGGCAAGCGTTTCGACTCCGAAATTTCGAATCGCACCACGAGTTCGGCCTCCGCCGCGCGGCGGAGACGCGTTAAAACGGCCGTTACCGGCAATACTCCGACCGGAAGAATCTCCGTTCCAAGTAGGTAATTTAGTAGCGACGACTTTCCCGAGTTGACCCGGCCGAAGAATGCCACTTCTAGGTCGGGCGACTCCAACCTGGCCACGATATTCTCAAGTATCGGGCGCAGCTCGACGAATCCGTAGCTGGTGATAATACCTTCCAGCTTTATCAGGGCGTCATCACCCTGGGGCGCGTCGGTCAGACGAGCCAGGCGTCGGGCGAGGTCTTCGCCCCGCGATCGCGCCAAGTACGCCAGAAGGCTGTCGGAGAGCCGCCGTAAATCCGCGCATATACCGGAAACCATCTTCGCCGCCTCCGGCGGCAAGGCGCCGTATCCGTCCAAACGCTGCGGCTCGATATCCGCCAGATTGACCATTACGCCAATCATCGCGCATCGGATGGCCCAGGCAGCGCTGGTGCGGTGTCCGTCGCGGGAAATTTGTAGACACTTCACAGCAGCCCACATCTTCTCGCGGAGGCGCTGGAGATATCCTGTCACGGCGTGACGCGCCAAGGGTTCGATATCGAGGGCGTAAGCCGAAAAGGGTGATTGGGAGCCAACCGCGCTGAGAATGGCCTCGATCTCCGCCAGACGCCCGTCAATATGGTGGAACGTGGTCGCGATAGCCCGGCGATGGTTTTCGTTCATAGGAGTTTCTCTATGGCCTTCAGAGCCAAGCTCTGCATATCCGACATCGCCCTCTTTTTTCATTCCCGCAGGCCCGCTTTCACCCGCAGGGGATGGCTGATGAGGTCCAGGGCATGATGAATATCGGTCACGACGATGTCCGCCGCACGAAGCACTTCCCCCGCCGCCCCCTCCGGGCCGATTACGGCTATACCGAGACCGGCTAGCGGAAGCATCGGAACGTCATTCCGGCCGTTTCCGATCGCAATGACTCGCTCCGGCCCTCGCTCTCGCACGAAGTCGGCCTTATCCAACCCGGTGCGAACGATTCTGACCTCGACAGGCAACCCCTTGAGTTGACCCTTTACATTCCCGAAGGTATCTGAGGTCAAAACGGTGACCCTGAGGCTCTTGGCTAATTCGCGAAGGCGGTCGGCGAGGCCGGGGAGCAAGATGCCGTCTCGAGATGTCGTCCCATTGATATCAAGCACAAGATCGCTGAAAATGTGCGAAGCTCCATCGGCCAACGTGAGTTTGAGACCGAGCTTAACCGCGAGTTTTCCGCCCGGATTTCGCTTCAGCCTGGCCATTTGCCTACCCTTCGCCCCTCATGGTTCGCCGCCTCGGGTTCGCGCGACCGGGGCATAGAATCTTCAAAGCCCATTCTCGCTACCCCCTTGAATCGTCTGTCCCGAATATCCTGTTATACAAATCTTCGCCATAGCTGGTTTGCAATGGTTTGCCCTCGATTATTTTATACGTTCGTGCCCCGTCGGCCAGCCTTTCAGCCCGCAGGAAGATGGCGTCTTCCTTTTCTTTGTCGTAAAAGCCATGCGCAAATTCATATAAGTGCGTCACGAAGAAAATCTCGATGCGTTTTTCCAATAAAGCGCTAATGATCTGCTTCGCAATCTCCGAACCTTCTCTTTCGTTCGTCGCGGCAAATGATTCATTAAGCAACAGCATGGAATTTGGGGTAATATTGTCTACGATTTCGCTCATTCTGCTGAGTTCTTCATCAAGTTTCCCGCTCTTCATGGTCGCGTCTTCTTCCCGTTTGTAGTGCGTGAAAAGGCCGTCGCAAATATTGGCATAAAAGGACTCGGCTGGAACAAACATGCCGCATTGCATCATCAATTGGGATAAACCCAGGCTGCGCAAAAAAGTCGATTTGCCGCCCTGATTGGCGCCGGTGATTATCACGAGGGCTTTATTTTCAGCATTCACTGTGTTGCCCACGATTTTTTGCTTCATGGTTAAAGCCAGACAGACATCGTATAATTCTTTAAAAGAATGTCTGCGTTCGTCGGGGGCCGCCGGGCGGGGAAAGGACAGGGGCTCCCCCATTTGGGCAAGTTGCCCATGTAAATTCAAACAACCAATGTAAAAGGCCAATTCCGTCCGTAACATGTTAAAGAAACTGAGAATATGATCAGTGGACTGGGCGAGCGCATTGGCCACAAGGTTGATCCCGCGGTCTTTTAGCTCTGACAGGGCTCTGAAGCCGTTGTCATCACGATCGGCGATAAAAAAGGCGTAAACAGGCGGTTTTTTATTAAAGATCCGCTTTATCCAACCCTGTTTTTTGTCTTGGGATTTATGGAGTATGTAATTGGTCCCTTTATTACCTTTTCCCAATTCGGCGCTGATTAAAACTCCTCCGCGGAATTTCAATTCGTTGAGATGATTTTTTACGATGGCAAAATACTCATCACTGAGTTCTTTTTTAAGCATGGCAAACAATGCTGTAAATCCTTCCGACTCAAATTTATCGGCATGTTCGTCGGCGATCGTCTTGAGTTTATTAAGTATGCCCACAAACATCTGCAACACGTCTATCGATCTATGGAGTATCGCACCGGTATCTTTGTTGAAAATGCCCCAATAATTCTTTCTTTCACTTTCAATGGATTCTACCGCGATATCGTAGATGTCCCTGACAATGTCAGGATTTTTCAGACAATCCCTAAGAATATTTTGGCGATATAGGATGGTATCCCGATCATTATTTAAGCCAAACAAAACGGCCTTCTTTGCCACTTCAAATAAGAATTCGTCACCGAGCGCCATGGCGTTGAACAGCGTGGGCAATTCCAGGTCTTGAGTTAGAGCTTGCTCATTCGGCGGTAATTTCCGCTTGAGGTTGAAATCTTGACCTTTAAGCATGAGAAAAGCCTTCATGATTTTAGGCGCTCCCGTAAAGCCTGATATGTAAGTCGGTACTTATCGGCAATGGCCAGCGCGTAGGCAAGGCCGTCCGCCGGCCTTCTGACTATTTTATATGTCCGCAATGCCGGATTTTCGGGAACGACCGTGCTTGCCATGCTAACGGTTTTTTCACTTAAAGACGTCAATTCATCTACGAATGTTACGAAAACGCACAATAAATCTAACCGTAATATTTTTTCCATTATCCTTCGGCCTAAAAATATCGCATCGGGCAACGTCGTGGACGTGAATATTTCATTCAATATGATGATACTGTTGGATGTGGCCTGGCTCAGAATAGAGTCAAACCTGACCAAGTCGTCCTCCAATTTGCCACGGAGATTTTTGATGTTTTCTTCCTTTTCAAAATGCGTAAAGAGCCTGTTGAACAGAAAGAGTCGCGCTTCGCGGCCCGGGACGGGACAGCCGAGACTCGCCATAAAATGAAGCTGTCCGAAGGTGCGGGCGAAGGTTGTTTTTCCGCCCTGGTTCGGACCGGATACCACAAATATACGCTCCTGGCCTTTCAGGTAAAAATCATTGCAGACAACGGATGAGTTTTCGGTGTTAAGTTTATAGGCCAGGGCTAAATCAAACCCTTCATAGTCATACACGTCCTTGGATTGATTGGAAATCTGAGGATAACAAAATTTCAATCCCGCGCTTTTGAGTCTGGCGACATACTCCAGGTAAGCGACGTAAAACTGTATTTCCCGGTCAAAAACGCCGATCACGTCATCCAGATAACCGTCGTTTTCCGTGCAATAATTGTCGAGATTTAGAAATATGTCGGGATACAATTCGGCTACCAACTTCAGGACTTCCGCCTCAATATGGTTCATGTCCGGCCGGCTGATGAATTTAGCCCTGTAATCAGTCGCCGCGCCCTGTTTGAATTTCTCGAATGTTTTTTCAACATCGGCGCTGTAATCAATTTCAGATTCATATTTGCGAATTCTGACGCTGTTACCCTTAATGAGCAGGCAATATTTGATTGTCGACAAATAGGCGATAAGTTTTTTTGTTTCCCGCTGAAGCGACGCAAAACGGGCGGAGGTGGCATAGGCCGTCAAGTATTCGTAGAAGGCCAAAAAGCCGTCGGATTTTAAATTTGCCAGAGATAAATCATGGACCAGGCAACTAACAGCGTCGCAATAAATTTCAACCGCGTCCAAAAACCATCTTTCTTTCTGGTATTTGTAGCGGAGCTTATCTTTTTGAGCAAGGTGTTCGCGCATGGCTCGCATTTTTTGCGCGAATGATTTTATATTCTCAAACGGAATCGGATTTTCAAGGTCCTGCATGATTTCATGGCGATACTGGATTGCGTCTATATCGTTCAAGGGCGTGTAGAAAAACGGTTTTAAGTTATAGTCCTGCTTGCCGACCGTGATAGCGTCTACAATCTGATCAAGATACAGGTCAGCGAAAAAGCTGGGCGCTTCAAGGGTTTCTTTCTTTATGCTGTCGTCGGTTCTTTCAAAGAGAATACTGCGGAACGTTACGGGACGAACATCTCCCCGTGAAGATGGGAGAGAATCTGAAGATGAATTCCTCGTGGGAAGTATCATAAAAAAACTCCTCCCGCTTTTTTCCCTGGCAGGAGTTCCCACGATGTCCACCTGGTTCCTCCCACCAAAGAGGTGCGATTCTTAGGTAGGAGTCATCAGCCTTCGGAGGCAATTTCAGGTGGACTCCATCACTCATCTAAATTTTAATTGTGAAAAGAAGTCCTTGTCAAGGGTGAACGTAAAATCGGCGCTGAAACTGTTGACTGTCTCGCCGGCGCTCTTTTCCGGGATCCCCTGGGTTGGCCGATTTTCATTCCTTCCATTTCGTGATGGTCCACGATTCTAGAATCTTGAGCTCCGAATGGGCCGTCTGGTCGAATTGAAAAGGAGTGATTGAAATATAGCCGTTTCTTAAGGCCCAAATATCCGTTTTTTCGTTCTCCGGCGTGAGGCGTTTATAGCCGGGCCAATAATAGATCTCTCCTTCCGCATCCGTTCTTTTTTCATAGATTTCGATCGAACTCCTGAGATCCTGTTTCGTAATCTTCACCCCTTTGATTTTGTCTTTCGGAAGCGCCGGAATGTTGACGTTGAGAAAGATCCCGGGTTTCAGCCCTTTCCTTCCGACCTCCTTCACGAGTTGGGCGATGAACGAGGCGGCGGTGTCATAATCGGCGGTATCGCCTTTTTCCAGGTGGACGGCGAGGGCCGGAAGACCCGTAAACGCGGCTTCCCGAGCGCCGGCGACCGTCGCGGAATAAAACGTGACCACGCCGGTATTGTCACCCCGATTGATGCCGATGATCACAATGTCGGGCTTCTCGGCCAGCAGATTTTCCAGGGCAAAACGGACGCACGTCGCGGGAAGGGCGTCGATCGCGTACCAGTTTTTTCCTTTGGCAGCGACCTCCTCGACCCGGATCGGAACTTCGGTGGCGATGGAATGGCTCACCCCGCTATAATTTTTTACGGACGCGGCGACGGTGACCTGTCCGAGGGGAGAGAGCTTCTCGAAGAGCGCCGCCAGGCCGGGAGCCTCGATGCCGTCATCATTGGAGAGCAAAATTTTCAAGGCCGAATGGCCGGTGTCCGCTCGGCAGGAACAAAGCAGGACGATGAGAACGGCCGGGAACATCCAAAGAGCACATCTTCTGCGCTTCATGAAATTCTCCTTTGTGAAGGAATTCGCATTTCCTTTCCGGCGCGCCTTCTATTATTCCAAATAGGTTCGCGCTAATTCAATCATTTTTCAAGGAGCGGAGGAATTTGGCGCAGCATGTCGTCCCTGACGGCGCGAAAGACGGGCAGGAGGTCTTCCTCGCTGCCCTGGGCTTTGGCGGGGTCGGGAAAGCCCAGGTGGACGCGTTTTCCCTGCCCCAGCCAAAGCGGGCATTCCTCGGCGGCGGAATCGCAGACCGTGACGACGAGATCGAAGGACTGGTTCATAAATTCGTCCACGGATTTGGACCGGCCGTGGTGGATGATGCCGATCTCTTCCAGGACGCGGACGGCCAGGGGATGGACGGATCCGGCCGGCCTGGTGCCGGCCGAGACTGCCTCCCAACGGTCTTCGAGGCGATGGTTGACGATGGCCTCGGCCATTTGCGAGCGGGCCGAGTTCCCCGTGCAGAGGAAAAGGACCTTAAGTTTCATGATACATTTCTATGAGCGTCTTCGCCGAATATGTCGTCAATAAGCATACGCAATAAACCTGTAACCCTCCAATCACAATGCACATAGATGCTTCCCCGCTCGCTCAGCAGATCCCGCATCAGCGTCAGCCGCTCGAACATCATATGCAGATAGGAATCCGTGCCTTTTCCCCAGGTATCCCGGTAGGCGACGGCTTCGAGGATGGATTGCTCCTTTTGGAGAGCGTCGCTCTCTTCGCCGAGCTGGACCTGCATCGTGAAGTCCGCGCCGACGTCGAAAGGCGGGTCGATGTAAATCAAATCGATCTTTCCGCGAAATTGCTCGAGGAGCGAAGCCATGATGAGTTTGTTATCGCCCCAGATGAGCATATTGCGAAAATCGTCTTGATGCGCTTTATCCGAATCGTAAAGAAGCTTTTGGGCATAGCATCGATCTTTGGGCTCGTCGATCGTCTCGATTCGTTGGAGCGGTAGCGGCGAAACCGGCAGTTTCACCGGCCGCCGGTTGCCGTATTCGTCGTATTTCCCTTCCCAGACGAGTTCTGTCTTTATCCGGGACAGCGGATGCGGATTCTCGGGTCCCCAGGAATCAGTCTTTTTCTCATTTTTGGCCATCGGTCGTGCCCTCTTTGACGCCGGCTAAGGATAAGAATGACGCAAAACGAAATGTTTTTCAACAGTCATTGAGATAAAACCGGATTTCCCGACGTTTCTATTAAAAGGAATGAATGAACGCCTACAATATTCAGGGCATGTTCGATATAGCGGAATTTCTTGATTATATAAATTTTTCCCACAGAATAGATATGGAGAATTCGGCAAATTCTGATTTTCATGAGCATTTATCTTTTTTTGCTTGACACTGATACTAAATATAGTATCATAATAGGCTATTATTGATGACGCATGAAAAGATATTAGAATCGTGGTCGCGCTTCATTCCTCCGAGAGTCCCGTTAAGAGATGTTCTTACAGTGGCCGAAAATATTTTTGAAAAAGTCGAAAATCCACGACGAGGCAGCCATATGAAAGTATTCGATTCGAGACTGAGGAAGTTTTTTAGCGCGAATCCGGATTATTCGAAAATTTGTCTGCACGGATGTATTACGATTCCGCATGTTAGCGGAAGAGAAGTCAAAAGAGTTTATGTGGAAAATATGCTTAAGATGATTGAAATTATAAAAGTGGGCGAAGAAAAAGGAGTTTGGCAAAAGTGAAGAAAGATCTGTCCTATTACCTTGGCTTGGAGTATCCGATTCATGTTCGTCCGATCCCGAAAGAAAAGGGCGGGGGATATGAGGCTTCGATTCCACAATTAGGAAGATATACGATTGTCGGCGACGGTGATACGATCGAGGGAGCTTTAAAGAATCTTGAAAAAACGAAGAAGGAATATTTTAAAAAATTCTTCAAGGAAGGATCGAGCATTCCCGAACCGGCTCCCGATGAAGAAGACTTTAGCGGTAAATTGCTATTAAGGATCCCTCCTTATCTCCATATGGTCTTAACCGAGCAGGCCAATAATTATGGGATTAGCTTAAATCAACATATCAACGCTCTTCTGGCGATGAGTTCTCCGGTCAAAGAAATGAAAATACTCGTGGAGCAAATGTGCAACTTATGGCAATCGGCGGTTCATTACGAACTATCGAATAAAAAGTCCGATTTATCTTGGACGTATCAGGCGGGGACCTACCGAGGAGAGAAAGGGGATATCATCAACCTGCCCAAGGCGAGTTAATTCAATTAAAGGTAATAAAATGGAGAATCAAGAAACTAAAAAAGAGAGTATTTCTCCCGATAAATATAGGGAGATTCTTAATGGCCTGAATTTGGAAAGTATGTATCTTTCAACCTGCAAATGCTCCGTCGATAAGAAGAGCATCGCGTCAGGATTGCGAATATCTTTTCGCGACGAACCTTCTTTTGAAAAAAAAGAAGTCAAGATCGTCGAAATCACGCATAAATATAGGCTTGAAGCAACAAATAGAAAACTCAAGAAAAAAGTTCTTAATATCGAATGCGCATTTTGCCTAATTTATTCTTTCGGAGAAGAATTTTCGGCCGACTTTTTTGAAGTCTTTAAAGACATCAATCTGCCCTTAAATACATGGCCCTTCTTCAGGGAATTCGTTTTTAATATCACCTCCAGGATGAATGTTCCTCCTTTAACGCTTCCTTTATTGA
>Ga0315291_10005564_pt1 | contig 15783 bp, 6 predicted proteins | sample YL17G12_20_MG_FD_203070 | JGI IMG/M metagenome (GOLD analysis project Ga0315291, IMG submission 203070) | Sediment microbial communities from Yellowstone Lake, YNP, Wyoming, USA - YL17G12_20 | ecosystem: Environmental > Aquatic > Freshwater > Lake > Sediment | place: USA: Wyoming | collected...
TATCTCGAATCGTTTCTTGTTTCGTGCGTATCGGATGCGTCGTCCGGTTTTACTCCTTTTTGAGTTTCCGTGCCATACTGCCATGAGAATTCCGAATGGAGAAGGGATATTTAAAGGATATGGAGAGGCATAATATCTTTACATATCCTTTTTTTCTCCCTAGACACTCATTTGAAATATAGCTACTCAACCATATATATTTATAAAATGAAAAGATAATAATTCATTGGGAATCAATAGTAAATCAAGTTGAGTTTTCCTCCCGACGGTTCTACCCTTCTTCATCTTCTTTTCCTCCTAGATAAGCTCCCCTTTCTCTTTTAATTTTTTGTTAAAAATGTTAAAAAAATAAGAAAAAGATAGATGGAGTGTTTATTGTGGATATCCACCTATTTGAAGACTTGGATCTCCGAGTAGCACCCATTCTTGGACTTCCTGTGCATCAATGCAATCCCAGCCAAGATCTGGGTACCACCAGCATTCGGGAAGAGTGAAGTCTTTGAAGGCATTGACATAACTTGTTTGGGTTTGTAGATAGACTTGCCCAAGTGTCTGGTATCCTTCTTGTCCGTAGTGTTGTCCGTATTGTTTGAAGAATTCTGAAGTCATCCATCCATCACCAGCACCAACAGTACAGAATTCGCCTTCCCAGCCCCATCCAAGACCGGTATTACCCATCGTCGCAATTGAACCGGTGTTGGGAAGTTGAACCATATACCAGCTCCAACATTGGGGAACCAGATTCCCATACGTCCATATCCCGGTGCTTCGTCCAAGTAGTATTAATTTCCAGACATCCATTGCTGATGGGATAAGTGATACGTTGAAAAGGCTATTATGGCAACCACCGACAACGGTGATTGGGAACTTGCCAGCGTTTGATAGTTCTTTCATCGGCCAAGGATGATTCTTATCTCCGATATAGGGTGCAAATGAATAAAGATTTGATACCACAAGACCATCGACTGAGCCGTATTGACGGTTCCCAGGGATGCCTGGGTATTGATCACCCCAATATCCTGGGCTGCCATGTCCTGAGAAGAATGCAAATCCATATCCTTCGCTAAATGAACTGATTACATCGGATGGCCCATTGAATTTCCCATTGGAGCACCAGCGGATATCTTTGTTGAACTCCCCAGGCATATAGTATAATGCTCCACCACGGCTATTAATTGCTTTTTCACCAGTAACCCATTCCCCTTCATAATACATGGGCGTGTTATTTCTCCAGTCTGAAAACACAACGCCTCCTTGATTGTCTTCAACCCAGACATGAACATTTGTCAAATTCCCGTAGGGTTTTGGATCATACGATTTACCACGTATGGTCAGCACTCCGTCAACGTAGGAAACATTTGCCCACCAGAAAAGTGTATTACAGTACGCTTGACCCTCGCTTGGTTCAAAGTTTACATCAGTATTTCCAAGTATGTTTCCTTCTGACACAGAGACTATTTCTGCAATAGGCGGCGCTGGATATCCATTTTGTAATATTGGATTGAGATGATCATTATGATTAAAGGTAATTTGAGATTCAACAGTGCCATCTAATGTGATGTGAATGGCGTCAACTGGTCCTTGGTCTCCTTCAGGGTTAAAACTTTGGGCTTTAATAGTATAGGCACCATCTGTAAATGCCTTTGTATCCCATTGGATATTTAAATCAAATTGATCAAGGAATCCGTCTCCTGAATATACTACCATTTTCTTAGACCAATCAGATCCATAGGAAGTTGTCTCATAGGTGATGATTTTGTTCACTACCTCTTGTACTTCCTGCACATCTGAAAATGCTAATCGTCCTACCGCAACATCTGGCATGGAGTCGATTATGTCTTCTGGTGTTTCTAATGCTTCTCCAGTAATATCATCTAGATACCACTCACTTAAAATCCCATCTCCATCAGAATCCCATGTTTCAAATGCGCCTCCTTCTTTATAAATATCCGCATAATATAAATCAGTAACTAGACCTAAATCACCACCTCCATAAATGTTTGAGTAACGAACAGGGATATGCCACCCAGATGAGCCAATGTTTGCAGTATCTTTTGCCTTCGCATAAATCGTTGATTTTAGTCCACCAGCGAGAAGGACATATTTGATGTTCCATTGTTCAAGAGCATCTTTAATAAAATATTTGATTTGTTCCGCTTTATCAAAACCATCATACTCAGCATAAATGTCTTCAGTTGTTTTCATGGTGGTTTCAATCCCATAGGTGTTTTTATGGGCAATAAGAGGCTGTAATGCATCTGAAAAAACAGCTGGTGCAATGATTACCATATCATAGGTTGTTGTTTGGGGAAATGGTGTTGATTCCGGTGAAGTGTAGGTAACGGTTATGTCCGCGGTTTCTGCAATAGTGATAATATTTTGTGCAGGAATATATTGGATCGGATACCAGTGAACTGTCACATAGGTTACATGGTCAAAATGTTCGTTGACTCCAACCCCAACATTATATTGATAGGATTCGGATGGATATGGTTCGTTACTTTGGTATATTTGTTCATCTTTTCTGAGAGGTTGATTATAATTCTCAATTGGAGTCAATGGTATCGGTGCAGGAGACGGTTGAATCTGCTTGTTGATGGTTTGTTGGATTACTTCTGATGATGTTAGTTGAACCTGTATGTTTGTTGCACCAAAAGGTAGTTCAAATGTCTGTATAAATTTTGGGAGAATTGGTTTCCCCGGATTTAATAACAGTTGATCGTTTTGAGAAAAAGAAACGCGAAGATATTGTTCATCTTTTTCTGTTATGATAAGATCAGCAACAGATAGTCTTAGTGTTTTTTGTAACATTTTATATTCACTATTATCTGTTGGTTGGATTGCTGCAGCCCCTAGTCCCCCTAGGACAAAACATAAAACAATAATGACTGACGTTAGTTTTTTCATAATATCCTCCAGTTATATTTAAAATTAAATCACTATTGTTATATTTAAATCAATCGGTCTTAATGACTTTGAGAGAGAATTCCGTATTCAATCTTTTCTAATGGTTGTCTAGGCTCGTTTGTCGATGTATGTTATAGGTGTAACAACTTAACAGATTTGAATAAGCGTTATACCGTGCATCTCATAGAATCTTTCTACTACGATGTAAATAGTGGTAAAGCTGATGCTGTGTTTTATCTCGCTTCATTTTAATATTTTTACGACAGGGGTTAGACCGGGTAAATTTTTTTTCTAAAGCCAACCCATACACGACAACCTAAAATAGGGAATAATGAATGGTGGTTACCAAAAAGCAGGGGTAGCCAAGCATGGTCAACGGCGCAAGATTCAGAGTCTTGTCCTGTAGAGGTCCGCGAGTTCAAATCTCGTCCCCTGCACTTTTTTTATCCTTTATTTCCAATTTTTTATGTGAACTGACCAAAAGTATGCATTTTTTTACTATTTTGCTTAGGGCGTTTATTTTAGTAGCTCAAAAAGTCTCAATACATCCCGAAGTATTATCTAAGACACTCTCGTAGTAAAGTGATAGATACCAGAAGTTTTGATCTCTTTTCCGTCATTCACTGAGACATTCCACCAGTATTTTGTATTGGTACTGCTGAAGTTATTGTTTTTCTGATGACAAGTGCCGTTTACAACCGAGCTATTGACACCAAAGAGTTCCCAGGAGCCGCTCGAGTTGCTATACCACGAAATCGTCATCGTATCGCCGTTCGCATCATTAACCGTAATGTTCAATGTTGGAGTTGTTGGAATACCTGTGCTCCCATTTGTTGGTCCTTCGTTATTAATTGTTGGGAGATCGTTGTGTGTTATTGAGAAAGTAAACCCTGGTTTGGTGGTAAGAATCTCTGCCCCATAGAGAAATGTGGCTTGAATTGCTCCTAGCATAATGAGAATCGTTAACCCGATGATGAGAGCAGCCATTTTTTTCTTCACCGCACCAGCTCCGCCTCGGTCTTCTTCATCAGGATTTCACGCTGTTGGAGCGGGGTGATTGCAAGAAAATCACGGTTTTTAATGTAAGAGGCATCCACGATCTGACAGGGAAGGGTAATAATAATCCTTCTTCCGGATATCCTTGTCTTCCGTATTAACGGCATTTCCTCAGCCTTACCATGAAAATATATATGGAATTGTCATTGAGTAAATTCAAATAGATTTTTGGTAGTTTTAGTAGTATAAGATTGTATTTTCCTCGTTTGTATATATGATTCACAATTCCTTATATAATTATAGCATCCTCTAATTATTATCCGTCAGTATATTTTTATTCAGTCCATCCAGGAGTAATCTGAGTTGAAATGGTTATTTTCTCAAGGTCTAAAATAACGTTTGAAATGGGAGGATAAATAAAAGTTACTGTTACTTGATTTGATGACTTTGTTATGGTGTAATCAGTGTTCTTTACGAGATTTGCTTCAGATAATGTTGAATTCAGAAAATTGAACCATATTGTTGGAAATGGAGTAATTATCGCTAAGGATTTTACTAAAGTTATTGGAGTGTTTGTTGATGTTAAATATTCTGTTCGTACTGGATATGTTCCGTAACCGGTAATAGATGTTTTTTCATCGTTAGGGATTAAATCAATACAAGTGAGTGATAGGTTTACTTGACGAACTGTAGTATTATAGAGCACAGAAAATTCTGGTTTAATAATAAATACTGACCCTTGAGTTTGATTGAGAATAATCCCCCCAAGTTCATAGTTATAGGCTTGGTTAAGGAAATATGCATTTTCTGATGTATAGCGAAGGACCCCAAAATTGTCTTCGTACGTATCTCCTACGGTTCGAGTGATTCTATACGCCCATCCATTCGAGATTAACGCGAGTCGACCAAACGCTTTATTTGACATGAAAAATCCAAGTTCTCTACTGCCTAAGGTAATTGAGGACGATATCGGAACATCTTGTTTGAGAGCAATCTGGGTATCAATAGAAAATTTAAATTGTGAAAACTGATCTGACACAACACCCATATGTTCAGCTTCTCGGGATTCCATCCATTTTGGAACATAGATCGTTTGAACAATTGAAACCACTGCAAGAACAAGTCCAACGATCATGACTGCGACAACGATACCAGCGACTGCTTCATCCTTTTTTTTCATATTTCTTATTATTTTTCGTATATGTTTCACGTTATCACCTTTTTTTTCTTATGGAGGACGATAATAATTGTAATTTTGTATTATTTTTGCTGGTGAAAGTATTGCAGCATAAAGAGAAAATTCATCATAGTAACCGTTGTATAATCCAAAGTATAATTGATTTGTTGTCACTTGTATTGGTTTTGAACCAAGAGCAAGAGAGCCGTTAAGGTTGGCATTGATATAGAGGTTCATTGTAGTTTTATCATAGGTAGTCACAATATAGTTCCAGTTGTTTTTAAGTAGCGCTGAGAGTGTATATGGTATATTATTTGAATCCGTAAAAGTTACGAAAACCTTTGTCTTATTCGCTTTGACGACGTAGGATCCAGATTTTGAGAATATTGTACGGTTGGTTTCACTTAAAGGAATTCGAATGACACATTGGTACAAATCATAGTTTTTCCCACCATAGATAGCGATATAACTATCATTGATAAATGGTATTATTTTTATGTCATAGCTGTTTATTCTCGGATTCGTTGAAATTTGAGCTGCACCATCAACGGTATCTATGATATCACCATTTTCACCAATCCGCAAGGTTGTAATCCAGCCATTGTATTGATACAGATTCCAAGGGTCGATGAGGTCTTTCGAGATAATGGCATAGACTCGGTCGTTTACATGAATAATTTCTGGTTGATGAGACATATAATTGTCAGTGTAATATCGTCTGATGAATTCTAAGTAATCAATCCAAGTTTTACTGATAATGCCATTGTCCGCTATTTTTACGGTAGTAACATAAGCAATATACCGCCAAGCACCACCATCATAGACAGAAAACACACAGGCAAAAATGTTGTTATCAACCTTTATGAGAGTTGGATGATAGCATGAGGTAGCAAATGTCCATGAATCGATTACACTTTTTTTAATTGTACCATTGCTTCCATAGATTTTCAGAATAACTAATCGTCCATAGGTACTAGAAGTAAGGGAGTCACGATAAATAATAGTATAAATGTCTCCACTGACAGAAATCATCGATGGTTCTCGACAGCGAAATAAATTATCAAAAATATAAGAGTCTTGGACACCAAAAATATGTCCGTTGTCCCCTATTTTTATTGTTTTTACTTTTCCTTGAGATGTACTAGACATTTGATATGCAACCGCGTAGAAGCCGTTGCTCTTGTTTATCGGAATAAATGAGAAAGGAGTATTCATGCAGTCAGCATCAAACGTATATCGCTCAATGAGTGTGATACGTCCCGCAGCGTCAATTTTAACAGTAACCATTTTACCATCATGGTGCACAGGAGATATCATATATTGACAATATGCAATCGCATAGACATTATTATGAATCGGGATAATTGTTGGTGCATATGATGCATTAAATGTTCCGTTAGTTGAGGTATAGCCTAGCTCGATGGTGAAAGAATCAGTAAAAGTGTTTGCTATGGTTTTGTTCGTAATGTTTACTTTTACTGTTTTTAACACCAATTTCGAATTGACACCTCTAAAAACATCCGCGACATATCGACTGTCTGAAGTAAGAATTTCATCGTCTGCATAGACTTTAAGACCACCGATTTCTTCCATATCAAGAATAGGATTATTGTGGATATGTCCATCGTCATGTATCCGTATTGTTTTAATGATACCTTCTCCAGCATCGCTTCGGTACACAATCCCATACACCTCATCATGAATTGGAATGAAATACGATGCTGAGCAGAGGAATGGTTCGAAAGTCATATCTTTCTTTGAAAAAGAAACAATGTTTCCGTTATCAAGAATCATGATTGTGACTATTTTTCCCCAGAGATTTGCAGTAGGAGAATCGATGCTGTAGGAAATACCATAAAAGTCATTAAATCCATGTAAAGGAAGAATATGAGGATAGCGAATACTATTACCTGCACTCATTTCAAATGCTATTTGATCAAATGCTTTTGCAAGAGGTGGAACAGTGCGGCTGAGTGTAATATCACCGTTAGACAATATTTCAATCGTTTTTAAAAATCCTGACTGCCTTAAAATCGGACCTGCGTAGACAATTGCATACATATCATCATGGATATTGATGATTTCTGGACTCCCACCATCATCGTCATCAAACCAAACATGGAAAGAAATATCAGATAATATACCCGTATTTGTAATTTTCACTGTTCGTAATCCACCATCATCCCCTATACAATTATAAACGATGACGTAGATATTAAAACTGTCAACAACCTTAATAATTTCTGGTTCTATCATGATATCCCCAAAAATTAATTTTTTATTCACTGGGGAAATCGTTCCAACATTGGAAATATTTACAGAAATTAATACCCCGGTGTTAACCGCAGTTATCCCGTATACTATCGCATAGACGTTGTTGCTTTTATAGATAATATCAGGAGTAGATGAAAGACCTGCATCGAGAACACGAGTGTTAATTACAGTTTTATTGATGCGGCCGTCATTAAAAATTTGCACCGTTTTAATATATAATTGGTTTCCCACACTTGGTTTGGTGTAAACAATAGCTACTATTCCATTTATTACATTTACTTGAATAATTTTTGGTGTTTTACAAGATGCTTCAAAATTAAAAAGATCGAGATAACACGAAGATGTAGAGGGATTCTCAATAATATCTCCAGCATCTGTTACATTAATCGTACCCAGGTAACCTAACGAATTTTCATTTGTCGAAACAAGAGCATAGATGTCCCCGTTGACATGGATTATACAAGGATCATAACATCCTAATGTATAATTCCCAAATTGTGATAAAGATGACTGAAGAGGTGTACCGACCAATCCATCACTGTGTTCAGAACGGTTTATCCATGCTTCGAGGGTACATTCATTAGTAACGCTTAAGGAATTTGAATTAACAACTTGACCGTAATCATCAATCCCATCAAAACTTAAACATTTCGTCGAATGGTTTAATTCTGCATCTAACCTTTGAGGTCCACGTATTTCATTTGGTTTGAGAATACCATCATTAGGCGGAAACTGCCCAGAGGAGTCAAAGAGTTTTATTCCTGAAGATTCATCGAAATGCCAAATTCCCATCGCATCAATCTGAGTTGTAAAAAGTTTTATTCCTCCAGATTGGTTGAATGTAGAATTACCTGAAGTATATTGAATCCAGGCTTCATAGAGATAATTTTTATTCGATGTGAGATTAAAGAGAGTAAATTCACAATATCCGGAGAGAGGCGCAGCTGTGATATTTAACATTGGAGTGCGATTCCATAGAGGGTCATCAGATCTTTTCCATTGAAACCAAAGTTTGCCAGGAAGATAATTAACCTTAACAAAATTGTAAAATGATTTCATAGTCGCACTATGAGGCCAGACATCATAGGGATTTAATGTTTGAACATATGGAAAGTCACCCCGAGCGCCTTCTTGTACAAGACCAGCCATAATCATAGAATTTGTGTCAGGATTGATAATTTTAATTTGGATTTCTAAACCAAATAAACTAGCGATAGCCGGAGGAGTAAATTTTATCTGTTCACCGATACTCCACATTCCATCACCATTGCTATCAATAATATAATCCTCTGCAGTAACAAAAAAATCTTGTCCACCAACAGTGATAACAAGTTTGGTATTCAGTGATAAGGGAACTCCTCCGTTGTTTTGCAAAACAACATTTTTTTCGTCCGCAGTAGCAATAATTTGTGCTGATGACACGTGATATGTTGATGATGGACTTGTTGCGTTGTTTAAAACGAGTACATAAACAATGCATAAAAGAGAGAGACTAATGGATAAAAGTAATATCGTCGCAATAATTTCAGATACTGCTTTGTTGGTTCGTTTTTTTGAGTTATTTTCTCTTTTGAAATATAGATGTAATAATTTCTTTTTATTTATTCTCATGGTTCCTACCTTTCTTTTAATAATAAAGTTTAATATTTTGTATAATGATCATAAATTTCATCGTCCCGTAGATGGGTTTTATAGACAGCAAATTCATCGTAGATACCACTATATCCTCCAAATATAAGAGACGTGGCAAAGCTCTGTATATTTTCATTACAAAGTAAAGACACGTTTGTTAAATTATTAAAGAATTTAATTCTCGTATGGTCATAGGTGAGCACAAGATAGTTCCAACCTTGATGAACAGGTAATGTAAGGGTTTTATCTCCACTCGTCGTCCTTAATGTTGCTTTAAAAATCGTTTTATTTCCTTGAATTGTGTACGAACCTGATTTTGAAATTATATTTTTTAATGTTGTACTTGTATCAGTTATGGTAATTTTAATGGTTTCAATGTACCCATCATCATAATCTCCCTGATAGCATACGGCAAAAATGTCATTGGTGATATTCGTATACGATGGTAAAATATTAGCAGCAGATTTTAAGGCTAACGTAAAATCAAAAATAGCATTAGTAACAGTTCGATAAATTGATCCATTTATCGCGATGCAAAACGTACTAATGTATCCTTTGGCTGTTGATCCAGAGGGGACGGTATAGATCAAGGCATAAATATCCTGATAAATATGGTCGAGAAATTGACTATGCGCAATATCGGAATTAGAGTTAACAACCGTAAAAGAAACACCATCGATTTTTTTAATTATCGTTCCATTGGACGAAATACTCATTGTTTGTATATACCCAGATATCTTATAGGGGTTAATCCACACTGAGTTTGAGTATGCTAAAGCATAAATACCGTTATTGATTTGGATTATATCAGGTCTGCTACAACCATAAGTTTCAAAGATAAAAGTAGCAAATGGATTTTGATTGATAACCCCCGTGTCGTTAATCTGGATTGTGATCATGACTCCTGAACCTCGATGCTGTCCAGGAATAAAATAATCATAACCATAAAGTAAAGCATACAGATGATTGCTTCCATCAACTGGTATTAAATCTGAATATTCGTCGTAACCAAAGACTGACGAGAAATATGCATTCATAGTAAAGGTATCGATAAGAGTAATATTTCCTGTCAATGATATTTGTATTGTGCTTACAAAATCACTTTTACTGGCATAGTTTGTTGAATGATAGGAGACAGCAAAAATTTCATCTTTTATACGTATGACATTTGGCGAACAAAAATTTGAATACCCTGGTTTCGTGATATTGTACGAACAAAGAACTGAATCTCGTATGGTTCCGTTATCTGCAATTTCAACTGTTTTTAAAGTAATCGCTGGATTCCCATAATTATCAAAAACAATCATATAAATATTATTTGTAACGTAAACAATTTTGATGGATAAACCAGGAGTAAGCTCCGGCATTGGGATATCCAACGTGTCAATAAAACTGTTTTCTATTTTTCCAACATTGGATATACGAATCGTGTGAAGAGACATACTTCCATAGAGAACCTTTCTGCACACCACTGCATAGATATCATTAGAAACATGAACGATGTCAGGTGCATAGAAATTTACAGGGCCTAAGAGAACTGAATCGTATATTTTTTTCAGTATTGAACCATTATCAGGGATTTTAATGGTCAATAAAACACCATTGTTTGTATCATAACTGATACTTTTTAGGTAAACAATCGCATAGGTATCTTTCACTGAACTTATTTCGATAATCTTTGGAGAAAAAATAGTATACAATGATGTCGGTTGAAAAACATATTTCCAAGCAGGGTCATTCGTATGATTGTTTATAATTCCCAGATTTGAGATTTCAAATGTCTTTACCTCGGCGCGCGTGCTAAGACGGTAGGTCACAGCAAATATATCACCGGTGATATGAATGATCTCAGGATTCGTAAATTGATTCCAATCAACAGGAGGTAACAGTGTTGAGTAATCCACTGAATCTTCAAATGTTCCGGTATCGGATAATATTATTGTTATTATCGCTCCACCTTGTATCATATTTCCCATTTTATCCCCATAGAATACTGCATATATTTTATCAAAGACATGTATTATTCGGAGGGGGAGATCAGTGATATTATTATTATCAAATTTATAAATAGTGTTATCAGGGAAGATATTCCAACCATTCTTGATTTGTAGAGCTCTTAAAGAACCATCGGTATCAGAATCTCTAAATACTACAGAATAGTAATCGTCTTTCACATGAATGATATCGGGATACAGCATGATACCTGCCGCGGTACTTATACTGCCAAAATTGTAATACGATTTTTGTGCTGTGATTACCCCCGCAGAAGTTATTTCAGCTGTTTGTATGCGTCCAACATACCGGTTCGCAGCCAAATAGAATTCATATGATGAGTACACAACAGCGTAATAATTACCTTCAGTGAAGATAATATCAGGGTAGTAACAACTGATTGAATCTATAGCAACTTTCCCTTGAGTAGATTTCGTTATTTTTCCGTTTGATAATATCTGAACAGTTGCGATATATAAAAATCCGTTTTGTCCTCTGTATACAATGGCATATATATCACTGCTTGCTGCAACTTTTATAATTTTCGGTGTTTCACATCGTACTGTTTCAAATTGGTAAATATCACAAACGCTTGTTGTTGCATTTTCAGTAATGTTTCCCTCATCAGAGATTTGAGTGGTGATAACAAAACCACCTAAAACTGAATTCCTTGAGACAATCGCATATCTATCGCTGGATATGTTAATAATGTCAGGCTCGTAACACCCATATGTTTGAGTGCCAAACATTGTGCCATTTATTCGTTGAAGATTAGTTCCCTTGTATTCATTTTTAAACTCTGGTTTTACCCATCCTTCTATCGCTATCTCACTGACGGGAGAAAGACTCGCTGCGTGATTAACCACTACATAATCATTGTAACCATCGAAACGTAACGATCTATTATTTACAACGAGATCGGTTCGATTGAGTCTCTGAGGTGCTTGCGTTACATCCGGGGGAAATAAAGTTCCGTTGTTTCCACTATTAGATGAATCGATTGCTATCAACCCAGAATTTTCATCAAAATGCCAATATCCACTCGAATAACTCTGCGTTCGAAACATATTGATTGATCCAGAGGAATTAATCTTCAGTGTTGCATTCGTTGAAGAATTATATTGAACCCAGGCTTGATAGAAATATTCTGTGTTTTCGTTTAAACCAATAAGATTGAAATTATACGATCCATTGTGATTAAACACTTGCACCCAACCAGTCGAATTCCAAGGAGCACTATTATTTGCGGTATAAACAGATGCTTTAATATAAGTAAAACAAACTTTTTTCGTTCCTATGTAGTAACGAAAATCATAATGCATATATATTTTTGCGGTGTTTGTAGTAATAGAATCTGCGTTTAAGGTAACTGCGATTGGATTTACGCCTTGAGATCCCTCTTGGAGGACACCTCGCATGACAACAGAATTACTCGCTTTATCAGTAATGGTCACAGATATTTGCATTATCGGTAGGTTTGGATTATTATATGGAATAACAATTTTTTCACCTATATTCCATTCACCATCCGCTTTTGAAGCTGAGTCTAAAACATCACCAACCGTCATGACAACTGGTGTTTCTGCAAACATCACGGTAATTTCTGTATCAAGGGGCATTGATTGACCACCATGATGTTCAAAAACAACAGAATTTCCTTCCATCCTTCCGATGATATTAACTGATGGCGGTGTATCAGAAAAGAATACGGATGGCAAAGAAAATGTAACAATCGCTAATAAGACAAAAAGTGAAACACCGATACCTATAAGCAAAAGTGTTCCCAATACCTCAGAGGCCGCTTTGTTTTTTCGTTGATTTTTTTTCCCCAAGAGATCATTACTAATTTTTAATTCTCTTATCGCTCTCATCATTTTATCACATTTTTAAAATTTTGATTTATAATTCTTCTCTTCCTAAGAAGAACCATTCTAAATTGGAACATAGACACTCCTAAAAATTTTTATTTCATCAATTGATCCGTATACTCCACCTCCGAAAATGAGATGATCGGTATTGGTTTTTATTGTACCTGAACATGGTTCACTCCCCCCCGTTTGTATAACGTCGTTTACATACAATTTTAAAAATCCACTCCCATATGTTAAGTCAATTTTTGTCCAGTTATCAAAGGAAACAGTGCCTGAAACGGTATAGGTTGTATTTCCAATGGCCATCCGAGCAGTGAGTAAATTATAATTTACCATTATCGTATATGCATCACCCTTCTGGATGATAGATCTTTCATCACCAATCAAATCAATTTTTTCCATTGTGAGAAAACCACTTTCGCTCGAATTGATAGATCCGTATACAATAATTAACCGATCTATATGGGTTAAAAGATTCAGAGCAGTAGAACCACCAAGAGCTGAGCGACCTTTGAATTCATAGATAAATAATGCAGAATCTGAAATATTACCTGTATCATTTATTGAAATCGTAGTTAAAAATCCACGTTGCCAATTACTATTATTACCACCGGTAAAAGAAATAGCATAGAGTTCATCATCAATATGCAGTATATCGGTTTCAAAATTATAATCGATTGGTGAAAGATAAGTGTAGAATGGAAGTATGTCGATAGTTCCATTAACTATATGACCTAAGGGACTAATACTTAATGTTTTTATAAATCCGGTTCGGAGTTGATCATTCGAATCAGCACCATATGCAATTGCAAAAATATCGTTTGTGACATGGATCATCGTTGGTTCTAACCCATTCTCAGGTAATCCAAATTGATAGGTATCTTCTAATGGCTCAATGATAGATCCATTATTTAAGATATGGACTGTGATAATATATCCATTACCCGCTGTAGCCCCAAACCCATTATAGGTGATAGCATACATATCACCCGTGATATGTACTAGTGACGACTCTGAACAACTTGTTGTTAGTGGAAATTTTATTTTATCAATGATGGTTGGTCCAATATCTCCCTGACTGTCTATCGATATGGTAACCAAGTACCCCGTTGGAAAAGTTTCATAGGATGCTCCACCAATAGCTATTGCATAAATATCTGTTCCAATGTTAATGATATTAGGTTCTCGTCCATAGTATTCTGGCATATCAAATGTATCGATAATATCACCAATAGTCCCATTCCCATAGAGCGAGAGTGAAACAATATGGCTTTTTGCTTCAGTTTGATCATCAGCCGCTCCATATACTATTGCATAGATGTTATTATGAATTTTAATAATATCAGGTTCAAAAAAATGAGGAACTGCTATTGATTTTGTATCAATAGTACCAAGGAAAACACCGTCATCAGTCATTTGAAAGGTTGTCACATATGCAGAAGAATTGTCACGATAGGCTATTGCGTACATAGTACCAATTATTTGAATTAAATCAGGCTCAAAACAGGAATTCCCTATGATATCAGAAATATTTTTTGTAGATAATTCTGACACATTACCTGGAAACTGTGCTCCAATTTTTGATACATTCAACCATGTTTGAATTGTTATTTCATTGGTTAAATTAAATTTAGGGTGATGGGGAACATCAACGTAATTGGATATTCCTGTAAAATTTAAAGATCCGTTAATTTTCCCCCCAACAATAAATGTTGCACCATGCACCGTCCCATTACATGTTGGATTAATTTCATCATGTGCAATGGTCGATCCTATGGGTTCATCGAAATGCCAAAAACCTCTTGTAATTTGGTATGTATAGAAAGATATTGGACCATCTATCATGGTTCCATTACTAAAATTCATCAAAGCCCAACATTCATATTGAGTACCACTTTGCAATCCATTTAGTTGCAGACCATACCAACCATCAATAGAAAGTGGTTTTACCGAAGGCGAGTGGATATATGGTCCTCCGAAAGGACCATAGGAAAAATTGAGAAGACCTGATGTAAAATAGTTCGTATTACAAAAATTATAATACATTTTTAGAGTCGCGGAAGCTTCTGAAACATCATCTGGCGGCAAAGCTGTTGTATATGGAGAAAATACACTCATACCTTTTTGGATAATTTTGTCGAAAATGATGAAATTCTTATCCACATCGACAATGACACATGAAACTTGTTTGTCTTGCAGATTCCCTGCAGGATACACAACACGCTCGCCTATACTCCAAAATCCATCACCATTTTCATCAATCCAATAATTAAATTCACTCGCGCTAAACGTGTCTACAACATCTGCGATTGTTACAGTTATTTTTGTTTTTTTATCAAGGGGAATTCCACCTTGATGTTCAATAATTACACTATTATTTTGAATAAATCCAACTAATGAAACCTGTGGAGGTGAAACATCTGAAAAATTAGACCAAGGATTGAGAACAATAAGAGAGACTGCAGAAAAGACACTAACTGCTATTGTAATAAGGATCAGAGTACCAAGTATCTCGGCAACTGCTTCATCTCTAATATGAGGTACCCGAGAGATCGTCTCTCTATTCATTTACACCCCTAATGTGAGTTTAAATAACAACCAAGTCGAAAAGACCATGATAAAAATATGCTTAACGCTGGATGAAAATCGCCCGTCTTCAAAGACACCTGCAACCAATGCGGATCCAAATGACTGGATAATGCACGCAAGATAGAAAACAGCGGTAATTTCCTCTTGTGATGCAGCACTTCCTCCCCCCATAATGCCCTGCATCCCCTGTGAACCTTCTCCCCCGACCATCGCAGGAATAAAACTAGTACATAAGATTAATACGATTGCTAAGAACACGAACATACCTACATAGATGACAACGACATAGGACGCCATATTAGTTCTTCGTTCTGCCTCAAGCATTTTAATCTCTCGCGCATCCTT
>Ga0315291_10005571_pt1 | contig 15774 bp, 13 predicted proteins | sample YL17G12_20_MG_FD_203070 | JGI IMG/M metagenome (GOLD analysis project Ga0315291, IMG submission 203070) | Sediment microbial communities from Yellowstone Lake, YNP, Wyoming, USA - YL17G12_20 | ecosystem: Environmental > Aquatic > Freshwater > Lake > Sediment | place: USA: Wyoming | collected...
GGGCGATGTGCGTGAGGGGAATCCTGCGCCGCCGCAACTCGCGAATGAGAAATGCCAACTCGGTCTCCGTCGTCAAACACCAAGTGGCATCCATCTGCGGCGGACATTCGTCGATGCTGAGCTCCAGGTCAAAAGGAGTGTCGCCCTTAAGCCACCGTATATACGAGGACAGTTCCTCCACGACATCCAGCGCCACGCTGTACTTATCGATGAGACGCTCGCCGTCGGGCCCCGAGGCCGTCACCGCTCCATAGTCTACCATGTCGGACACATCGAGGGTATAAAACGTGTAGTCACGAGCCGCATCGATAACGCGTTTGGCACGGTCCACCCCGCCGGGACCCCGCCGGACTGTGATATGGTCCGCATCCGCCCCGTACACAGGCTGCGTGTCGGTTTTCAGCGCCTCGATAACGCCGGCCACCCAGAGTCCCTCGAACGTGCTGCCGGTGTGTCCCTCGTGAAGTGTGCCGAAACCGTACAGGTAATTGCTCCGCGCCGGCCGGCCCGCCAGTACGTCTTCCAGCAGGTTGAGCTCGCGCACCGAGTTCTGGATCGCATTCGCGGAGAAGTTGCACTCGTCCATCGCCCGCCACATGCCCGGCCAGACCGACGTGGACATTCGCGTGCCGATCCCCAGCCGCGGCACGGCCCCCATCGCCCGGGGTCCCTTATCCGGCCGGAGCGTGCCGACGTACCGCCGAATCGTGACCGAATCGGCGGCGTAAAGCATCAGACGCACATCCCCGCTCAGAGCCGTGACTTGAATCGGCGTCCCGAATCCGCTATCGTCGTGGCGTCCCGCCATCTCCGCGAAGACATACTGCCCGTCAGACATCCCGGTGAGAAAACTCACAGTCTCCCCACGGCGCGCATACGACCCGCGATAGGCCCTGCAGGTTCGGTGCGAGGGTACGGAGTGTCCTTCCACAAGGGCCTCATGGACCTCACGCCAGTACGAGGGCTCCACGGAGCCAACCATCTGTCGGGCCCGCTCCGGGTCCCACGTGACCGTATCCAGAACGGCCGGATTGACAGCCGGATCAATTTCGAGTCTGCCGAATCTCATAGCCTTCGTGACGCATGAAGAGGGAAACGAGAGGGCCGTACAGACCACGTTTTCCACGCATGGCGAATCACCGATTCGCGATATGTCATGTCGAGCGGAGCAAAGCGAAGTCGAGACATCTGGCCCCGAATCCGGCGTGTCGCCCTTCCGCAGCCAGATTTCTCCACTGCGGCCCGCTTGGCGGGCCTCCGGTCGAAATGACAGTGAAAAGCGAACAACTCATTCCCAATCGGTTTCACACAATGTGCGATGGTAATGAGTCAGGACGGAAGCGTCAATCCAAGAAAGCATTGCCTCCGCGGCGGACATGCCGTATAAATCTGTGTCGATGGCACACACGGCCCCCGCACAAACCGCTGACATTCAGGCTCCGCCCAAGACCTTCCTGGGCACGCTGGGCCGGCTGGGTCCGGGCATGATCATCGCCGGCTCCATCGTCGGCTCGGGCGAGCTGATCCTCACCACCAAGACGGGCGCGGAAGCGGGCTTTTGGCTGCTGTGGCTGATTATCATCGGCTGCGTCATCAAGGTCTCGACGCAGATTGAGTTCGCCCGACACACCATCACCTGGGGCGACACGCCGCTCAAGGCCCTCAACGCCGTGCCGGGCCCGCGCCTGCGAGTTAACTGGCTGCTCTGGTACTGGACCTTCATGACGATTCTGGTCGTCTTCCAGCAGGGCGGCATCCTCGGCGGCGTCGGACAAACGCTCGCGATCAGCTATCCGCTGACGGCGGACGGCGCCGAGTACAACCGTTTGCAGGATGAGCTGGTCAAGACCCGGATCGAGCTGAATGTACTCCAGACCCGCAGTCGCGGCGACCCGAAAGGCGCCGAGTTGCAGCAGACCGTCGCGCGGCTGACGGAACAGACCGCCCAGCGCCGGGAGCCCCGCGACCCGTACGTGTGGGCGGCGATTCTGGCGCTCGCCACGTCCATCCTGTTGTACGTCGGCCGATACGGGCTCATCCAGATTGTCTCGACGGCGCTCGTCGGCACGTTCACACTGGTGACTGTCCTCACTGTCGTGGCACTGCAACTGCACGCCGAATGGGCCATTCGCGGCCACGAGCTGGTGCGCGGATTGAGTTTCCATCTGCCGCCGGCGGACCTCGTCGCGGGCGCGCACCCGATGCGCACCGCCTTCGGGGCCTTTGGCATCATCGGCATTGGGGCCGCGGAGCTGATCATGTACCCCTATTGGTGCCTCGAAAAGGGCTACGCAAAATATACCGGGCCGCGGGACGGCACCGCCGGGTGGGTCGAGCGTGCCCGCGGCTGGATTCACGTCCTGCACGTCGACGCCTGGACCTCCATGGTGGTCTACACGTTCGCGACGCTGGCGTTTTACCTGCTCGGGGCCGCCGTGCTGGGCCGCATCGGGCTTAACCCGGAAGGCCGGGACATGGTCCGCACGCTGACGGCTATGTATATCCCCGTCTTCGGGCCGCTGGGGTACGTCGTCTTCCTTGCGGGGGCGTTCGCGGTCCTGTACTCCACACTCTTCGTCGCGGCCGCCGGCAACTCGCGCATGGTGGCCGACGCGTTGGGCCTGTACGGTCTGACCGATGGCTCCGAGGCGGGACGGGTCAAATGGACGCGCCGCATCAGCGCTGTGTGGCCTTTGGTGGCGCTGCTGTTGTACGCGTACGTCCAGGCGCCCTCCAAGATGATCGTGGCCTGCGGCATCGCCCAGTCCATCATGCTCCCCTTGCTGGGAGCCGCGGCGCTCTATTTCCGATATTGGCGCAGCGACCCGGATCTGCGGCCCGGCCGCTTGTGGGATGCCATGCTGTGGATCGCCTTCGCCGCATTCGTGATCGTAGGCACCTGGTCGGTGTTCACCGTCTTTGTGAGATAAGGAGAACATTAGGTGAGGCCGGGTGGCAGCGGCAAGCGCGAGCTTGCCGATGGTCTTGTGCTCCTGCGGGGGAAACCATCGCCAAGCTGCACTTGACGATGCCACCCGGATGAAGAATACTGGTTGTTGTCGACGGGTGATTTTTAGGAGGTCTTCACCATGGGTCTCAGAGCTCTCATACCATCCATAGTCCTGAGCACGATGATTGTCTGGCAGACGGCGATGGCCGCGGAGGGCAAATTGGCCGTCGCTCCAAAACCGTTCGGCAAGACGGCCGCGGGACAGGAAGTGGCGATTTATGAGCTGACCAACGCCCACGGGCTGCGGGCGCGGGTCATGGAATACGGCGCTATTCTGGTCTCGCTCGAAGTCCCCAACCGCGAGGGCAAGCTGATCGACGTAGCGCTCGGGTTCGATGACCTCGCCCCCTACCTGCGCGGGCACCCAGGTTTCGGTTCCAGTATCGGCCGGTACGCCAATCGCATCGCCGACGCCCGCTTCACCCTCGACGGCGTCGAGTACAAGCTGACCGCCAACTCCGGCAAAAACCACATCCACGGCGGCGGCGACAAACGCTTCGACAAGGTCGTGTGGCAAGGCGAGCCGGTGCAGGGCGACGGCTGGGTCGGCGCGCGATTCCGCCACTTGAGCCGGGACGGCGAAGAGGGCTTTCCGGGCAATCTCCAGTGCAGTATCACGTATGTACTGAACAACGACAACGAGCTCCAGATTCGCTACGAAGCGACGACGGATAAGCCCACCATTATCAACCTGACGAACCATAGTTACTTCAACCTGGCCGGCGCGGGCAATGGCGATGTCCTCGGCCACGAGCTCACGATCAACGCCACTCTCTACACGCCCGCGCGCGAGGACCTGATTCCCACCGGCGAGATTCACAGCGTCAAAGGGACCCCGCTCGACTTCACCGAGCCCAAAACCATCGGCGCGCGCATCGGTGAGCTGACGCAGACCAGAGGCTACGACCACAACTACGTCCTGGCCGGCTCGCCCGGCTCGGCCAACCTGGCCGCACGTGTCTATGAGCCCACGGACGGCGTGGTCATGGAAGTCCGCACCACCGAGCCCGGGATGCAGCTCTACACGGCTAACGGCATGAGAGGCATCCAGGGCAAAGCCGGCAAAGTCTACAACAACCATTACGGCTTCTGCCTCGAGACCCAGCACTTTCCCGACTCGCCCAACAAGCTGCACTTTCCGTCGACGGTTCTCCGCCCCGGCCAGACCTTCCAGAGCACCACCATCTTCAAATTCTCGACGCGATAGACGTCACCATCCATCCGGTGCCATGTCCACGCCCGCGTGGACATGCTCGACCCGATAGCTGACACATGCTTACGCCAGCGTAGGCATGGCACCGCTCGGAAGCGATCCGCGTGTGCAGTCATCAGAGCCACACTACACCCGTTGTCATTTCGAGCGCAGCGAAGCGAAGTCGAGAAATCTGGCCGCGAATGTGACGTGTCATCCATTTATGGACCAAACCCTTCTTCTTTGCGCGGGAATGACGGATGATGCAGTTCGACGTTTCCTTCCATCCATATCAGCCGCGTACCTGCACTATGGCCAGTTGCTCGTAGAACTGGATGAGGCCACCGTGATCGTTGCCGGCTTTGCCGTCGGCTTTGAGGGCCTGCATAATCTCCATGACCACGCTCGACAGCGGCACGGGGACACCCAGCTCGTGGGCCGTATCCAGCGCGTTGGCCATGTCCTTGATGTGCAGCTCGATGCGAAAGCCCGGCTTGAAATTACCCTGGAGAGCCAGCGGCATTTTGGCGTCGAGAACCGCACTGCCCGCCAGGCCGCCCCGAATCGCCTGGAAGACTTTCTCCGGGTCCACGCCCGCCTTGGTCGCCAGGACCATCGCCTCGGACATGGCGGCGATGTTCAGGGCAACGATAATCTGATTGGCCAGTTTCGTGATATTGCCGCTGCCGATATCGCCCACGCGCGTGACGGAGGCTCCCATCCTGGCCAGGATGTCCTTCACCTGCTCGAATGTCTCCTCCGGCCCCCCCACCATGATGGCCAGCGTCCCCGCGACGGCCTTGGGCTCGCCGCCGCTGACGGGGGCATCGAGCATGGCGACGCCCTTGGCCCGAGCCCGGGCCGCGATCTCCTGGCTGGCCAGCGGCGCGATGGAGCTCATATCGACCAGAATCGTTCCCGGCCGGGCCCCCTCCAGCACACCATTGGGCCCGAGCACCGCCGCGCGGACATGCGGCGAGTTGGGGAGCATCGTGATGACGACCTCGCTTTTGGCGGCGACGTCCTGGCCGGACGAGCCGCGCCGAGCGCCGGCCTTGACCAGCTCTTCCATCCTCTCCGGGACAATATCGTACACCGTCAGCTCGTATCCGGCCTTGAGGAGATTCTGGGCCATGGGCTTACCCATGATCCCCAACCCGATAAAACCGATCTTTTTCATCTATCCATTCCTTTGCGTAGGGTGGGCTATGCCCACCATCCGGCCCAGTACCGAGAGGAAGCGGTGGGCATAGCCCACCCTACCGACTACCCATTGTCATGTCGAGCGGAGCGAAGCGGAGCCGAGACATCTGGCCCCGAATATAACGTGTCGTCCATTCGCAGCCAGATTTCTCCACGCGGCCTCCGGCCTTGGTCGAAATGACAATCGAACCGCGCATGTTGCGGCGGCCCGTTCGTTACAATGACAATCCCTCACAGGCGGAAGTTCTCCATGAGTTTCCAGCCGCTCTCGATGAACTGCGAGAGCGTCCGCTGGGTAACGCCGTAGGTAATGAACTCGGTCGGCGTCATGCCGTCCGGCTCGTAGGCCCGCACGAAGTCCGGGATCTGCGAAAGCCGCTCGATCACGTCCGCCGGCACTTCCACATCGATCCGCTCCTGCTGCGGCAACTCCGGCGCCAGCAGCATCTCCTGAATGGACGGGAAGATGGACATGATGACCTCGGCTCCGGCCAGTTCCGTCATGTGATGCGTGCCCCGCAGGGCGGCGATGATGAGAACGGCCTCGTAGCCGCGCTGCTGGTAAATCGAATAGGCGCGTTTCGTGACGGCGATGCCCGCTTGGCGGATATCCGACTCGCTGACCCCGGCACAACAATCGTGGGCGACTTCGCGAAGATAATCATCCAGCCGGCCGATCATAATGACGGCGAAGCATTTGCCCGGCTTGATTCCCTTGGCCCGGGCCCGCTCCAGCCCGCGGCGATACCGTTCGGCCGTGGCAATCGTCTGCGGCACCGTGTAGCTGATGGTGAGCGTGCACGTGATGCCCTCGGCGGCACAGTCCTCCAACACATCGAGTCCCGCCGCCGTTGCGGGCAGTTTGACGGCGATGTTCGGCGCCCACTTGGTGAACCGCCTCGCCATAGCCAGCATGGACTCACGGTCCCCGGCCCGCGCGGGATTCACCTGGGCACAGACGTAACCCGTCCGGCCGCCGGTCTTCTCATATTGTGGCAGCAGCCGCTCCGCCACGCGACCGACGACAATGCGCATCAGACCCTCCGCCCGTTTCTCCGGCTCGCCGTTTTGGAGGAGCGTGCTCTGAATTTCTCTGGTCCAAGCCACCTTATTGCCCGCCAGCGCCAGTGCGGCGAGGAACGGATTGGTCGTCGCCCCAATGGCCCCGCGCTCGATGCCGAGCGCGAGTTCGGCCGGGTCCGCCGAATCGTGCCACCAGGTCGTCTTAGTGTTGTGGATCAACCATTGCAGGTACTGCTGTTTCATGCGGGACTCCTGTCACGTCGGCCCTAAGATACGGCCCTCCGACTCCCCACACAAGCCCGCCCCTGGAAATTGGCTCTGATTGGCTTTGTTCTGCACTGCCGAAAAGATGCCATGAATCCTCGTGACCCCTTTCTTCCAAAGGACTTCGCACTCGCCCAGCCTCCCGGAAATTGGCTTTGTTTTGCACGCCATGCGTCCGCCACGCCTGCAGAAGCAGACCCGCCCGGTCCGACTCTGTCATTCCTGCGAAGGCAGGAATCCAGACGACTCACGTTGGGGAATGTGCGCAAGACAACAGCACGCTCGCGCTTCGGGTGTCGGCTGGACCCCTGCCTCGGGTTCCCAAACGCAATACGTCGCGTTTGGGGGCCCCTACGCAGGGGTGACAGGCGTGCGCCTGGATTGGCTTTGTTTTCACCGGCCCACATTGTGGCTTCTTCCCTCATAACCTCTTTTCACAGCGAGCGTTAGCGTCAATTCGCCCCGATCCAAATTGGCTTTGTTTTGCACAATTGCCTCATGCGCCCCCGGCCCTCTTCCTGTCATTACGACGAAGCAATCTCGGTCGTGAGAAGTGGCTTGGTTTCCCATAACAAGCCGTGCCGGACCCACGGGTTTGCCGGCTTTCAGCCGGTTGTCGAGGATTTGTGCTCTGTCGGGCATGATAAACCCCTCTGCATTTACCATTTATGATTTACGATCTATGATTGATGATTCTCTGTCCGAATCGTTGCGTAATTATCATATGCAACCGCATGTTCGGCGTCAACTAAAATCCGGACAATGCGGGACTTCTTCTCAATCCGCCGGGATGGAAGATAAAACCCTCCCAGGCATGGACTTACGGGGATTCGACTCTGTCATTCCCGCGAAAGCGGGAATCCACTGTTCCTAGTTACGAACAACCTGAGAAAGCAAAAAGTCGTCCGCAGATTGCGCAGATTTTACAGATTTACCCAAAGCCCTGAGGAGCGAAGGACCGTTCTCGCTTTGACCTGCATAGCGAGGTTCGGTTATACTGGCTGATAACTCCGACACGTGCAGAAGCTGATCGAGGAGGCGAAGAGAGATCATCGAGGCGTGGAAAGAGCGGTCCCGATTGCGAGATCACCAATATCTCGGAGCATGGATTCTGGATTCTTTTGCGGGGGACGGAGTATTTTCTGCCCTTCGAGAAGTTCCCCTGGTTCCGCGAGGCCAAAGTCGCGGTGATCACAAACGTCGAGCTCTACCACGAAGGAAACTAGGGACAGCCACGAATGGCGGTTCCTTAAGGGATTTGGCGATACACCGTAACCGTATCGACAAGGGCACGCGTTTGAATTGGCGGATACGCTGCTTTGCCGAGAAACATAGGAAGAACCGCATTTCTAGTGATTTCGTCAGTTCGAGCGTGAAACCTTGAGTAATCGCAAGAGAAGGTGGGGACCTGGCTTAAGGAACCGCCATTCCTGACTGTCACCAATCTCACCAAGTGCCTTGATGGACCGAATTGTCGAAGAGGTATTCGCCGTCATGGCCGCCGCCGGGTATCGAACGCATTGGCAGGAGCCGAGGCAGTTTCTCGACGTCTTTTACGGCAGACTGGTCCCGGACACGGCCAAGCACGAATCCTCGATGCTCCAGGATATCACCGCCGGCAAACGAACCGAGATCGACGCGCTGACCGGCGCAGTGATCGGGCTCGCACAAGAGCACGGGATCGCCGTGCCATACAACCTTACCCTCCACAACCTCATCAAATTCCTCGAAAGCGCCCGCAGCGAGTGAGCTTCATATCTTGTTTGCAGTGACTCTTGACATAAGGGCTGCCCCCGGCTTCCCCCCTATCGACTCCTCACTTGTTGATGGGCTGTGGGAGCCAATGCCAGCAGTCACCCTTCCTCTTGACCTCAAAACGGTGCAACTCTTTCCATTCGTAGGGCAACCATCTCCACGGTCGGAATCTCAGTCGAACTGCTATATCTGCATTTTGCCATTGATTATCTTTCATGCCCGAGAGTGGCAGCAGTTCTGAAGCCTCTTCTCCGGGAGCAATTACGCGGGATACCTGCTTGGGGTCACTGAAACTATTCTCATATTCCCCCAGAGCTAATACTGTCGGTCCTCCAGGACGTGTGAGATATTTTACCGCGCACGAGAACTTGACATCTCGAATAGCCAGATACCCTTCATTACGAACAACAAACGGAGTAAACATGGGATTGTTTGGATCCAGATCAATCGATGGGTACACGTACACGTGTGGCCATACTGCAATCCAAATGGTGCAGAACGCTCCCAAGAACGCGAGGCCGTCCCAGGCGAATGATCGTACCTTTCGAAGAAGCGATTTGACGAGTGATCGCCTTGGTTTCACGCCCTGATCCTTAGTCCCTTCCGAAGCAGGTGGGACGGGACTCCGCTTGATCGCTGCGTTCTTGTTCTTCCGGCGTTGCTTTGAGTTTGTCATCATGAGCCTCCCGCACGCTTCTTCTTGATAGGCTGGGTGCGCAGAACAATGGAAAACTAGGTACAGCCACCCATTAAGGACCAATGCGCGTCCTGAAACGGGTGATTGTCCCTCATGCCAGCCTCAGACCATTCTGGTCCTTCGAGTCTCCCAGCCAGTCGGGACATCAGCGTTTATCTGCGTTCATCAGCGGTTCCACAGATTCTTGCCTACACCCGGATGCGGTGCGGCGGAAACCGAGGATAACGGCGTTATGCTTTCACCGAGGCGGCGAAGGACTCTACGAATTTGACGCACTGGGCGACGTCTTGGACCAGTTGGGGCGACAGGTACTCGTACTCGATCGTTGCGAGGCCGCGGAATTTCTGGGCGTGCAGCGTTTGCAGCACCTGCGTGTAGTTCGCTTTGCCCTCGCCCAGCGGGACATCGCGTGACTCGGGGTTGCCCAACTCGGCGGCGTCCTTCAGGTGCACGGTGATAATGCGGCCGTCCAGTTTCTTGAGGCACTCCACCGGGTCCAGGCCGGTGCGGACATAGTGGCCGGTGTCGGGGCAGGCGCCGATGGCCTTGCTGCGGCCCTCGCAGACCTTCAGGACGTTCTCCGGCCGCCAGTATTTCGATCCCGTCGCTTCCGCGTGATTGTGGATCCCCAGGCTCATTTTGTACTCGCGGCACATCCCGTCGAGGGTCTCGAAGACCTCCGCGGGCGGCTCGGCCACGAGTAGCTCGCAGCCCATTTCCTTCGCGAAGTCGAAGACCTTGCGGAAATTGGCGGTGTTGGCGTCGAGCGGCGCGTAGTAGCTCGCCATTTTCAGGCCGTGATCGTCCAGGCGCTTTTTCATCTCCTTGCGCTGGGCGGGCGCGAGCGCCTCGCTCGTCGTGACGCCCGGCTGCTCTTTGCTCAACGGCAGAAAGAAGGCCGGCTCGACGTTGAGAATGCCCAGGTCCACGATGACGTCCAGGGCCTCGAAGAAGCTCCGGTCCCGGAACGTGTACACCCCGCACGACAGCCGCCAGCCGAGCTTCTCCGCCCGGGGCGTGCTCAACTTGGCCTTCGGTGTCTCCTGGGCCGCCCCCACCAGCACAGCACCCGCTCCCAAACTCCCCGCAGCCGCCAGAAATCCGCGACGACTCAATTCGCTCGCTTTCATGCTCTTGCCTCCTTGTAAAGAATACAACGCCGGTAAAGATTCCACGCTGACGGGCCGCTGAGGAAATTCACCCCTCGACCCCGGCAATCCCAACGACTGCCGACCGGCTCCATTGTCGCCACGAGGCCTACCGCACGCAAGTCCAAAAGATGAGGGAGTCCTCTCCGTATGCGACTGCGTTTTGTGGGGGACCAATCCCCATTTGTCATGCTGAACGAAGTGAAGCATCTGGGCCGCGTAGGAGAAGCTCCCTCTCGCATCGAGTCCACGTTCACACCTACGGCCGGATCCTTCGCTGACGCTCAGGATGACAGAATAGCAGTTGTAGGGTGGGCTATGCCCACCATCCGTTTTGCGGACATGAGGGAACTCGGTGGGCACAGCCCACCCTACAATTGCTTCTCGTGTGTCGCTATCCCGCGCGTGGAGCGAGCCCGTCGTTCGGGCTTTGTCATGTCGAGCGGAGCGCAGCGAAGTCGAGACATCTGGCCGCGAGCATTACGTGTCGCCCATTCGCGGCCAGATATCTGGGACCCCAAACGCGTTGTTTCGCGTTTGGGAACCCTCTCCGCGCGGCCTTCGGCCTTGGTCGAAATGACAGCGAAAGGGCAAAATTCATTCACGGGGGTACCACACGCTGGGTCGAGACGCTTAACAGGGCGGCTTGCACCGGCTAAAATGGCGGGCGAAGTGGGCTCTCGGCTCGTGCAAGAGTCTGGGAGCCGCTCAAATACAGGAAAGGAGACCTCATGCCGACAGGGTGCTTGTTCCGCAGGAAAGTGTCTGTACTTCTGGTTCTTCTCGGGTCGTTGCTGGCGATGGGCGAGGCCGCGCCGGCGGCGGACTTTTATGTCTCGCCCTCGGGGAAGGATGAATGGTCCGGGCGTGCGGCGGCGCCGGACGGTCAAAGCGGCGGGCCGTTTGCCACGCTGCAAAAAGCCCGGGACGCCATTCGGCAGTTGAAAGCCTCGGCGGGCCTGCCGGAAGGCGGGGTCACCGTCTGGATTGCGCCGGGGACGTACCCTCTGGACAAGGCTCTGGAACTGACGGCCGAGGATTCCGGCGAGGCCGGCAAGCCGATTGTCTACCGTGCGACAGCGGAGGGACAAGTGCGAATTACGGGAGGAAGGACCGTGACCGGCTGGCAAAAGGTCGCCGATCCGGCCGTCCTGAGCAGGCTGGAGCCGGCCGCTCGGGGAAATATTCTCCAGGCGGATCTCAAGGCGCTGGGCATCACGGATTTCGGCAAATTGCGGTCGAGAGGATTTGGTCGCTCGACCGTGCCGGCGGGGCTGGAGCTGTTCTACAAGGACCAGCCGATGACGCTCGCACGCTGGCCCAATGCGAGCTTTGTGAAAATCGCCGGGTGTCCCGAGCCTACCGGCGACGAACACGGGGGCACTTTGGGCAAGCTGCCCGCCGGCTTCAACTACGAGGGCGACCGGCCCCAGCGCTGGGCCGATACCGACGACATCTGGGTTCACGGCTATTGGGCCTACGACTGGGCCAATTCCTACGAGCACATCGCGAGCCTCGACACGCAGAAGCGCCTGATCAAGACCAGCCCGCCCCACGGCAATTACGGCTTCCGCACGAGCCAGCGGTTCTACTTCCTGAATATTCTCGAAGAGCTGGACGAGCCGGGCGAGTGGTATCTCGACCGCAAGACGGGCGTCCTGTACTTCTGGCCGCCGGCCCCGTTGGGCGAGGGTGATGTCACGGTGTCTGTCGTGGAAAGCCCGCTCATCCAATTGAACAAGGCCTCTCATATCCAGATTCGCGGGCTGACACTCGAAGGCGGCCGGGCGGACGGCGTCCGCATCAGCGGCGGCAGCGGCAATCTGATTGCGGACTGCGTGATTCGCGATATGGGCAACGACGGCGTGACGGTGAACGGCGGCGACAATCACGGAGTCGCAGATTGTGTCATCTACGAGACCGGCGACGGCGGCATCGCGCTGACCGGCGGCGACCGCAAGACCCTGGCGCCGGCGGGCCACTACGCCCGCAACAATCACATCCACCATATCGCCCGCTGGTCCCGCTGCTACGCGCCCGCCATCTCCATGACCGGCGTGGGAATCCGGGCTGCGAACAACCTGATTCATGACCACCCACACTGTGCCATCCTGTTCTGGGGCAACGAGCACCTGATCGAGCTGAACGAAATTCATCACGTCTGCCTGGAGACCGGCGACGTGGGCGCGATCTACACCGGCCGGGACTACACGTTCCGGGGCAACGTCATCCGCCACAACTTCATCCACCATACCGGCGGGGTCGGCATGGGCTCGATGGGCATCTACATGGACGATTGCGTCAGCGGCACCGAAATCTACGGCAACGTCCTGTGGAAGCTGCACCGGGCGGTCTTCCTCGGCGGCGGGCGCGACTTCAAGGTCGAGAACAACATTTTCATCGACTGCGAGCCGGCGGTCGAGCTCGACGGCCGCGGCATGAGCAAATCGCCCGTCTGGCACGACATGGTCTATAAGACCATGAAGAAGAGACTGGAGGACGTGAGCTGGCGCGAGCCGCCCTACCGGACGCGGTATCCGCAACTCGCCGACCTCGAACCCTACTACGCGAAAGACGACGGCGTCCCGCCCGGCAATGTCCTCGTGAGTCACAACATCTGCGTCGGCAGCGAGCTGCTGAAAATCACCTGGGGCGCCACGCCAGCCGCCGCCCAGTGCGAGGACAACCTCGTCAACATCGACCTGCTCTTCGTCGATCCGACTAACGGCAACTTCCGTCTCAAGCCCGACTCCCCCGCCTACCGCCAGGGCTTCCAACCCATCCCCTTCGACACCATCGGCCGGACAAAACAGGAGAAATGACAATGCAGTTGGGCAGCAGAGGACACCGAATGAGAAGATGGCTGAATGTGACACCCTTGGAAAAGAGCCATTGGAGACTTGTCCTGTTCTATGTGGGCCTGCTCGCCCTGTCTGCTCTTGCATTTGTGGCATACCCGAACCCGATGATGAGCCCCAATTGGAATGGGCTATTTCAGATATTTGGCCCCACAATCGGGACGCTCCTTCTTTCGGGATTCACGCTGATGCGGGTGGTCGGTGGCAGGGTCTCCATAGTAAATGGGGTTGCTGCGATATTGCTTCTTGTTGCCATCTCATTTGGCTGCCTGGCCTTGACGATGCCGATAATGATGGGCATTTGAATCGCAGATAGACAGTGCGAACCATTTGCTTCCTAAGCACGCCTCCATCACGTGTGTGATGACCAGATAAGGAAACGAGAACGAGCGACAACGCGAGTCAGAAAAGGCTAATCGGGCTCTTTCAAGGTCAGTTGCCAGAAGGCGGCTTCGGTTCGGGTGAGGGTGAAACGGCCGTGGAGGGTGCTGCCGGAGAGGTCTAATGTGATGGTGTCCCCCTCGTCGGCCAAGGTGCGGTAGGTCCCGCAGTCGACAATTCTCACTTTGCCTGTTCCTCTCTGGACGGGACCTTCGTAGGTGAGGAATCTGGGGGCGTGGTGGAAGATTCGCTCGACTCGGAGGGCGTGACGGAGGGCGTTTTCGGGCGGCTCGGGGAGGCGAAAGGTCATCAGGACGTCGCCGGTCTCCAGCATGAGGTCCCAATGGACCCCCTGCGGCGTCGTATGCTCCTGGACCACAAAGCGATTGCCCGTCATTCGTTCCGACCCTCAGACCGCCAGTAAACCCTTCCCATTGTTGATTGATGATTGTTGATGGATATTTGCGAAATCAAAAATCACACATCATAAATCACACATTAAGAACCTACTTCCCCTTCGCAGCCGGGCAGCTTCTTAAGGAATTTGCTATCGTACGCATAACATAGTTGCTCTGCCCGGCGCATGGCACTATGATAGTGTGGTCGAATCGAAGAAGCCAGGGGAGCCGGCAGGCGGTCGCGTCTGGCGGCTGAGAAATCACTCGGTGAGTGATGACCCTACGAACCTGATCAGGTTAGAACCTGCGAAGGGAGGCTGGGCAGCGTACAAAGGCACTCCTCGCGGGAGTGCCTTTTTTGTTAGGGAAGGGTAGGATGCCATCGCTGCGGATCAATGGTCGAGAGCGGCAGTTCGAGCCGGCGCAGATGCCCGCGACGCTGGCAGCGTTGCTCGAGAGCTTGGGCATCGAGGCGGCGACCGTCGTGGCCGAGATCGACGGTCGGATCGTGCCGCCCGGCGAGTTCGCCCGGACCGGGCTGCGCGACGGGCAGGCGATCGAGCTCGTCAAGTTCATGGGAGGAGGCTGAACCGATGGAGAAACTGGTGATCGCAGGCCGGCAATTCGACTCGCGGCTGCTGCTGGGGACGGGGAAATTCGCGTCGCCGCAGGTGATGGCGCAGGCGCTGGCCGCTTCGGGCGCCGAGATCGTCACGGTCGCCCTGCGCCGGGTGGATGTGGACAATCCGCAGGACGACACGCTGCACGAGATCGACCGTGACCGGTTCCTGCTGCTGCCGAACACCTCCGGCGCCCGGACCGCGGAGGAGGCGGTGCGCCTCTCCCGGCTGGCGCGGGCCGCTACGAATATCAACTGGGTCAAGCTGGAAGTCACGCCGGACCCGTACTATCTGCTGCCGGACCCGGTCGAGACGCTCAAGGCCGCCGAGGTGTTGGTCAAAGAGGGCTTTGTTGTCCTGCCCTACATCAACGCGGACCCGATCCTCGCCCGACGGCTCCAGGACGCAGGCACGGCCACCGTGATGCCGCTGGGCAGCCCGATCGGCTCCAACCAGGGCCTCAAGACGCGGGCCGCTCTGGAGATCATCATCGAGCAGAGCCACGTGCCGGTCATTGTGGACGCCGGGCTCGGCTTGCCGTCCCACGCCGCCGAGGCGATGGAGCTGGGTGCGGATGCCGTGCTCATCAATACGGCGATTGCCACAGCGGCCGACCCGCCCGAGATGGCGCTGGCCTTCAAGCTGGCCGTGGAGGCAGGACGAAGAGCTTATCTGGCCGGGCCGCGAGCGCCGACTCGTGAGGCAGAGGCATCCAGCCCGCTGACCGGCTTTCTGAGGGACTGACAGGGATTATGATTGATTCTCATGCACGATCTGTCATCCTGAACGCAGCGAGAGGTGGCATCGCCAAGACCGAAGACCCGTACGTATTTAGCCTGAGTCTTCAGGCAGGCCGGGTGCCACCGTCAAACTTGTGGGCAGTGTCCCAGATTCTTGAGTTCCCGTTGGCACAAGCCCCGGAGATGGGTGGCAGCGGCAAGGCCGAAGGCTTTGCCGATGGCGGATGGGCAAACCATCGGCAAGCTGCGCTTGCCGCTGCCACCCGGCGAGCAGAAATCTCAAGAACTTGGGACGTTGCCAACGAGTTTGACGGTGGCACCCGGCGTGCTGGCAGACTCCGGCTAAACGCGTGCCAGCGTAAGCATGGCACCCCATCCGTGGCAAACCCTCTCCAGAGACCGTTTCTTTCTCACGCGCGCCGCAAAGCGCTTGAGCAACTCGACGCGACAAACAGCGTACCATCTATTCGTGACCCGCATCAGCT
>Ga0315291_10005572_pt1 | contig 15772 bp, 13 predicted proteins | sample YL17G12_20_MG_FD_203070 | JGI IMG/M metagenome (GOLD analysis project Ga0315291, IMG submission 203070) | Sediment microbial communities from Yellowstone Lake, YNP, Wyoming, USA - YL17G12_20 | ecosystem: Environmental > Aquatic > Freshwater > Lake > Sediment | place: USA: Wyoming | collected...
CGCTCCGCCGCAAACCCAGGACGAGTATTCGGTCCACATTGTCCAGCCGGGTTCCGGAGCAGTCCTTTACAGCTACAATCCGCGAAAGCCACTGATTCCGGCCTCGAACATGAAGCTCGTGACCACAGCGGCCGCCGTGACGTACCTCGGACCGAATTTCGAGTACAAGACACGGGTGGCTTTGCAGGGTGGCAGCCTCGTGGTGATTGGCAGTGGCGACCCGCTGCTGGGCGACGGGGTGACCGACGACAAGTACGGCCGGCCCAGTGGCTGGGTCTTCGACAGGATCGTGCAGGCGCTGCGGGAGCAGGGGATCCGGGAGATCAACGACATCATTGTCGACACCACGGTCTTTGACGGCCAAAAGGTCCATCCGAGCTGGCCGGCGAGGGACCTCAACAAGTGGTATGCCTGCGAGGTCTGCGGTCTCAACTATAACGACAACTGTATCGAGGTGATCGCCGGCAATTCGGGCGGCACAATCGCACTGGACATCGAGCCTAAGACCCGATTCCTCGAAATTCTCAACGAAGTGCGACCAACATCCGGCAATGACAGCGCCGTCGGTGCGTACCGCAGCTCGGTGCCGAACAAGATCACGATTTTCGGAAAATGCCGGAGCCGGGAGGGTCCGTTCAAAGTGGCGATTGAGCAGCCGGCAGCTTTCTTCGGCACCCTCCTGGTCGAGCATCTTGCCCGGGCCGGTATCGCGACGCGCGGCAAACCGATCGAGAAGAGCGTCGATCCGGACGCTCGCCTGCGGCCGCTGGTGGAGTTCACGACTCCCATCGCCGATGTCCTGCGCCGCGCCAATACGGACAGCCTCGGCCTCGCCGCGGAAGCGTTGCTCAAGACGATCGATGCCCACAACAATCCCAGCCGGAAGAACGGCGGTTGGGCCGGCGGACGCAGTCTGGTCGCCCGTTACCTGACAGGTTTGGGCGTCTCTACGGAGGAGTTCAATTTGGACGACGGCAGCGGCCTGAGCCGTGAGAACCGGCTCACCACCAACGCTATCACCAAGGTCCTGCTCGACCTGTATCGAAGCGAGAATTGGGACCTGTTCCGGGCTTCCCTGGCGGTAGGGGGCGAGGAGGGCACCATCGACAAGTACTTCAATGAGGCCCGGTACCGCGGCAAGATCGTCGGCAAGACCGGCTACATCAGCGGGGTGAGATCCTTGTCGGGCGTCTGCTTCACGAGCAATGGACCCTACGTTTTTTCGATTCTTTCCAACGGTCCCAAAGGCCTGAGCCGCGACGGCATCAATGACATCGCCAAGGCCATCATAGACGAATACGAAACCGCCAAATGAGTCATCGCGGCCATATCAACGGGGTGGAGGGCGAAGGTACACTTGCCGCGTGCTTTTGCCGGTCTCTCTCGGCCAATCCGAGGGAATCCATCGTCGCAACGGGTCCTCAAGAAAAGAGAAACGGGAGGACTCGACACCCACGATTACGGCGGCAGGGGGGCAGCTTTTCACCAATTCGTCCAGCGTCTTCGGACCAACCGTACGAGTGATCTGCCGCTCCTCGACCGACATCCGGTCCGCCACGCGGTAGATGATGGAACCGCAGGCGAGCTCACGGTAAATGTCACATCCACCCTCAAGGGCATAAAGCGGTCCCAAGGTCAGCACGACCGCCGGCTTTTTCACCTTGGCGGTGAGGTCCAGAGATTCCTTGTGCAACTCAACGGGCGTCCACCTCTCGGGGACAAGAATGAATATGCTGCGGTACAAGACAACCGGATAAGCGAGGACGGATACAGCGGCTGCGATTCCCATGAGGCAGGATGCTGCCTTGTACCGCCCCGAGCCTTCGGATTTCTCCGCCCGCCGGCATAGTGCGAGCAGCGGATAGGCAAGAGCAATCGTGAGGAACGGGACGGGAACCGCCAAATACTGCTGCCACATTGTCGGTGGAATATAGGCGATTACGAAGAATGCCAACGGCAGCAGGGCGGCCAAGCCAGCCTTCCACCGTTCCTGGTGACTAAGGCTTGACGAACTCCGCAGGCTGGCCCAGATCAAGTACGCGACCAGGGCCAGGAGCACCAAATACCCCGGAGTCAGAAGAGAGCTCACCGTCAGAGCAACCTTGCCGTACGTCATCCCAATCTCGTGCAGCCAGCGACCGTAGAGTGCCGGGATCCGCACCAGGTTCAGCCAGAATGCCTGCGGCGCCTGGGCAATCACCCAGATGGGCCAGATCAGGACGGCCAGGGCCGTCAATGAGAAGGGCAGGGCGGTCTTGCTCCTGTTCTTCCATGACCCGCCCGCCGCGAACCAGATCGCCACCAGAAACAGCAGCTCGACGACGGCGGTGGTTACGCGCATGCCGGTGGCGAGAGTCAGCAGGCCGCCCATGATGCCGACGCGCCAGAAGCGAGACCTGTGCTGAAAGTCCGTCGTGATAAACAGCCAGAGGGATAAGACGACGCACAGGATCACGACATCGTGATTCCATGCATATCCGGCCGCATAATCCACAACCGGGTTGAAGACGTACAGCAGGGCGGCGGCCAGGCCGAAGAGCAATCCCGCGTGCCGGTGCTCGCCAAGCACAGATCGGTAGATCAGAAGGATGAATATGACCACAAGGATGTCACAGATCGCAGAGACGAGCCGGCCGGCAAGCAGATAATGTGTGGTGCCGAGCCCCTTGTAGACCGCCGCCAGCAGTAGGGGATGGTAGGGCAGTTGCGACGGATACGAGAAATCCCTGTAGATCATCTCGCCCTGACTGAGCAGCACACCGGCGGTGCAATACATCTGCTCATCCCGGCTGACCTCCTTGGTCATGCTGTTTGCCAGCAGCGCCGCGGCGAGTGCCATCAGCACAACGATGGCCACGGGCCGTGTGACCGCCTGCACAGCGGATTGGCTCCGTTTTGACTGCACCACACGTTTCTTCGATTTACCACTCGGCCAGCTCACCCATAAGCTCCTCAACCAGGTCCTTCATCGTGACGATTCCTATCGGTATGTCGCGTCCGCCCCGCCGCCGCGTTACCAAAACGATTCTTACCTGCTCACGGCGCATGACATCGACGGCGTCTATGAGCGGTGTGTTGGCGTCCAGGCTCCGGATCGGCTGGAGGAATTTCTCCAGGCTCTCGAACTCCTCGCCCGAGCCCAATACTCCATAGATGTCAAGGAAACCGACGATGTTGTCGCGGGTGTTCTGCCACACCGGCAGACGCGTCAGCGCATGCCTCCTCAGCTCCTCCAGCAATGTCGTGCGATCGCATCGAATCTCCGCCGACTGAACCTGGGCCAGCGGAACCATCACGGTGCTCAGTCGCAGACCGGAGATATTCACAATCCGGTCGACCATCTCCGTTTGCATGGGACTCAGGAGCCCCTCTTCCTGCGTGTCGCGCAAGATGGCCCTGACCTGGTGGCTCTGGCTGGAGGTAATCATGAACCCCGAAGAAACGGGGGAGCCAATGAGCTTCGCAAAGAGGCCGGACATCAGCTTCAGCAGAGGTACGATCCCGCACCACGTGAAGACCTTGTGGCTCACGTACAGCAGGGGGGCCACGAAGGCGGTCAGTGCGTCCGCCCGATGCAGAAAGATGTTCTTGGGAATCAGTTGGGAGAAGGTAAACAGAACCGGGGCCGTGACCACCGTCGCGTAGAACTCCGCCGCCGGCTCGGAGGCAACAACGCCGAGAAAGATGCCCGTGATGACGCTGGTCGCCACATAGTGGGCGAGATTCGTGCCGACAAACAGCGACAGCAACAATCCGAAACTGTCGCGCATGGCCTTCGCCAGGAGAATGGAAAGCCACTGCCCCTTCTCGGCTCCCAACCGCAACCGCAGCCGGCTGAGGCGGTACACACCCGTCTCGGCGCCTTCGAAGACGCCGGCCAGCACCACCATGATGAGAGCCAGAAGTATCTGGTCGAGTCTATTGTTCATGGCCCGGAATCGGCTCCAGAGTCAAGATCACCGTCTCGATCCGATGCCGGCGAACACGGTCAACGGTGAACTTCAGGTTTCCCAAATAGGCGGCGTCACCCTTCTTCGGTATTCTTCCGAGCAAGGCCGTCACCAGCCCGCCGATCGTGGACAGCCGCGTCTGCTCCAGATCGATGCCGAAGACATCCGCCCAGTCGTGAATGGCCAGGTCGCCCGCGAGCCGATATTCGAATGGACCCAGTTGTTTGATCGGCTCGATGCCGGCGGCGATTTCCATCCTCCCGAAGAGTTCCTCGGCAATGTCCTCCAGTTGCACGGAGCCGGCGAGCCCGCCGTACTCGTCCACGACAACCGCCATGTCCGTCCCCGTCTTGCGGAAGAACTCCAGCAGAGACTCGACCGTCTTCTGCTCCGGGACGAAATGGACCGGCTGGACGAGTCGGTCCACCGAGACGCCGGGCTTCAGGAACAACTGGCGCAGGTGAACGACGCCGACGACGTTGTCCATATCCCTGACGTATACAGGGATCTTCGTCAAATGGTGTCTTTGCATCTGCTCGCGCACCTGGTCCGGGGAATCCGATACGTCACAGGCGATCAGGTCCACCCGCGGCTGCATGACGTGCCGGACCTTGAGCAGACCCAACTCAATCACCTCGCCCAGCAGCCGGTTCTCGTCCTCGGTGATGAGGCCTCGTCGCCGGCTGAGATTTACCAAGGACCGGAATTCGGCCAGTGTGATCATCCTGGGCAGGCGGGCATGGCCAAAGAAAAGCCTCAGGATCGGCTCGAGGAAGAGAATTCGAAAGATAGCCGTGACCGGTCCAAACACCTGCACGACAACGAAAGCGGGCAGTGCGGCGGCGACCGCCAGGGGGCGCGGGCTCGCATACGTGAGGGATTTCGGCAGAATCTCCCCGAAGAGCACGAGCACGATGAACGTGACAAAGGCCACGAGGGAGGCGGCACCGAAGCCCCGGGCACCTCCGACACGCACTACCAGCACACTCGACAGGGCATAAAACAGGGTATTCACTACCATGTTGCCGAACAGGAGGCAATTCAGCAGATGCCCCGGCCGGCGCAGCAAGTGGGCCACGAGCTTGTGAAGCCGGTTTGGGGAGCTGTCCAGTTGCTTGACCTGCCGCTGGGTCAGACTGAAGAACGCGGTCTCCGACCCGGCAAAGAACGCCGAACACGTAAGCAGAAGCAGCATCGCAGCGATATGGCCGACGTATTGGTAGGCTGGCGCGATCATCAGCGGTCGTGCAGCGACATCCCGGGCAGCCGGACCGTGAACGTGCTTCCTTTGCCGGGTTCCGACTGAACGGAGATCTCGCCGCCGTGGGCTTCCACAATCCGCCGACAGAAGGCGAGACCGACGCCGGAGCCCGAGCCGTCGGTGGGGCGGTCCTTCCCATTCTTCGTCGTGAAGAACGGTCGGAAGATGTTCTTCAGATTCTCCGGCGTGATGCCCCTGCCGGTATCGTGAACGGCGATTTCGATGTATTGAGCCGTCGCCGCAGCGGTCACCTTCAGGATACCGCCGCCGGGCAGCATCGCCTCACGGGCGTTCAGAATCAGGTTCAGCAGCACCTGCTGAATCTGCACCGGGATGCAGCGCACGGCAAGGTCCGCCGGGACCAGCATCTCCACGGTGATGCCGTCCTTTCTGAAATCCCGACAAAGGCAGGTGAAAACTTCGTCCACGACGGCACGAACGGCGACCTCCTCCCGCTCCTGTCTCTGACCGTTGGCCAGGGCCAGCATGCTCTGCATGATCTGCGAGGCCCGCTGGCAGTTCCGCACGGTCTTGTCGAGCACCTTCTCCGCCAGAGCCCGGTCTTCGGGGTTCTGCACGGCCAAGGCCGCGTAGTTGGCCAGCGGCGTTAGCAGGTTGTTGATCTCGTGGGCAATCATGGCCGTCGCCGAGCCGAGATTGGCGAGAGCCGCAAGCTGCGTGTTCTGCGATTTCAGCGCCGTGTTCTCTTCCTCCCGCTGGGCCAGACGCTGATGCAGCGAAAGGCGTTTTTCGATGATACTTGTCAACGGCCCACTCCTTTTATACAATCCATCGGGTATCCGTACGCCGGCATTATCTTACGGAAGTGGTTGTCGTACAAGTATCTATATCGACAGCCGAACGGTTTTTTCTTGAACGGGCCCGCGCGGGGTCGGAACAGCGCGTGGGCCGGGGGCCGCATGAACGAGCAGCGGATTTTAGAAGAGCTTCTGGGCCTCTTGGAGGCGAATAACGTGAAGATACGAAGGGAGCCGCTCGGCGGCAGGGGAGGCGGATTGGCCGTGATGAAAGGCGAGAGTATCTTCTTCGTGGACACGGAAGCCGCTTCCACGGATGTAGCTTCGCTTTGTGCCGAGGCCATTTTGAAGCTGCTGGATATCGAAGCCATTTACCTGCGGCCGGAAGTGCGGCAGTTTATCGAAGGCCACACGGGATCGGCGTTTTGAGCGTGCCGACGGCGTGAAAACGCCGAAAGTGCCTTGCTAAGGAAGGATAAGGAAGAAAGCCCTTGCCATCCGGGCGGGCGCGGGAGGAGAATGGACCTGCCGAGGAGGTGGCAAAATGGTGAGCGTGGACCGGCGCAAAATGAGCTGACTGGGAGTAATGTCGATGGTGCAGGACAAAAGGAATCCGAATCGGCTGCCTGTCGTTCTGGTGGTGGATGATAATCAGCAGAATCTCGAATTGATCCAGGCTTACCTGGAGGACGTGGAGTGCGAGACGGCCGCCGCGCGCGATGGGCTCGAAGCTCTGGAGATGGTGACCCGGAGGAAACCCGATCTGGTTCTTCTCGATGTGATGATGCCAAAGATGAGCGGCTTCGAAGTTTGCCGGAGGCTCAAGAACAGTCCCGAGACCAGCGACATCCCGGTCATCATGGTGACGGCCCTGAATGAGTTCGGCGACATCGAACGGGGCATCGATTCGGGCACGGACGATTTCGTCAGCAAGCCCATCAACCGGCTGGAATTGCTGACCCGCGTCCGAACCATGCTAAAGCTCAAGCATGTCACCGACCGGCTGCACCGCACGTTGGCCTACTTGAGCGAGGTCGAGAAGCACGCCCAGACCGATGACGTCAGGTCCGCCGGGCGGTAGCGAGTGACATCCTCCGGCGGGGGGCTCGCCTCGGATTACCCCAATCTCACGGCGATGCCGTGACATTATCCGCCCTTGCAGGCTATATCGGGCCCTTGCAGGATGGTGGTACGTCGTCTTCCTTCGGGAGAATCCGATAACGCCGCTTTCAAAGACCAAACAATCCCTACAGTACACACAATCGCCACGCCATCCCGCCGGAGCACCCCGCCGGCCCGCGGCACTTCCAATCCGAGGTTAATGTCTCTCGGGAATCGGACGATACCTCAATAGTACTTTGGTCTTGGTTTCGTGCAACCAGATATCAGGAGTGAGGGATGGGTGGACTACTGGAGATTCTCGGGCAGGCGATTACGGTCGATACCCCCGATTTGATATGGCATTGGCTGGTCGAGCGAAGGCAGGCGGAGGTTGATGCCGAAATGCCGGAGAATCCTCAACTGGACCACATTCTCGAGCTCATGGGTCACGGCAAACTGGCGGAAGCCGGTGAGCAGGTGCGCCAGTACCTGTTCGCGAATCCCTCCTGTTGCCTGGGTCACATGGCCGCTACCGCGCTGCGGCTCCAGGAGAGCAACCTCAAAGAGGCCATCGAAGAGCTGAACTCTATCTACATGCGGCAGCCCAACAACACGCTGGCCCTCTACCTCCTCGGTCATTGCTTCGAGCGACTCGGGCACCAGCCCGAAGCCATCGAATTCTACCAGGACTGCATCAAGTTTAACGGGTACCTGCAACTGCCGGCCCAGCGCCTGGGGGCCATCTACTTCAAGGACGGTCGCCTGGACGAAGCAATTGCCCAGTACGTGCCCATGAAAGAGAATTACCCCGACGATATTTCGACTCTCGTGACGTTGGGACACCTCTACATCGCCGCCGGCCAGTATTCCCAGGCGGTCGAGACGTTCAACACGGCCATCCTGATCCACCCGGACAACTTCATTACCAATGATGACTCCATTGAGGACCTTGTGCATGACGGGCAGTTTCAGGAAGCCCTCGACCAGATCGATGTCCTCCTGGCCGACCAGCCCGACCGAGCGGACCTGATTGCCAAACAGGCGGACATTCTGACCATGATGGGCGGCATCACCGACGCGATCGCGCAGTACCAGCAGGCCCTGCGAATCTGTCCGGACTTCCTGGAGGCTACGATCAAGCTCGGCACGAACTATCTCAAGATGCACGCCGAGCAACTCGCGGCCCAGCAGTTCAACCGGGCCGTTGAGATCAATGATGGGATCGTGGAGGCCTACACGGGCCTGGCGGCCGCCCAAAACCTCGCCGGCCAGCTCCCGGAGGCCTTGAACACCCTGTCGCTGGCTTCCGCGATCCAGCCCAACAGTGCCTTTCTGTTTGCCGAGACAGCCAAACTGATCTTCAAAGCCGCCCTGGAGGCCCATCTCATTGCGACCCCGCAGGATGGTCGGACACTCGACCAGCACGTCCTCGCCGCCCATCAGCGCCATTTGGCCCAGTTCCCGAACAACCCCGACCTGCACTACCGGCTTGGCATCCTCCACATGAACGCCGGCCGCCTCCAAGATGCGCTCGACTGCTTCAAGGCCGCCCTGGAAATCAACCCGACCTTTTCCCGTGCCGCGACCAAGCTCGCCGTCTGTCTCTTCGAGACCGGCAGCAAGGAGGAGGCCCTGGACGCCATCATGCCGCCGCGCCAGTATGATCCCAAGACCCTCGACCTTTACTATCGAACCGCGCTGCTCTACTGCAACCGTGTCAAGTTCGCCTCCTCAATGATCAACCTGCAGCGCCAAATCGAGAACACTCTGGCCCCGAACCTCGACCCGGCGACAAACATCTCGATCGTCTTGCAGAATCTCGGCCTCTCCGATAGCGTCGGCCTCATGTGGGAAAACCTCTGTCAGACCGCCGCACATGTACCGGTATCGAACGCCTGAGAATGCACAAAACCAGCTCCAAACCGCCAATCCGACGCAAATCGCACCAGAACACCCGAATGAAACATAACATATCTTATGGGACGTTCGAGATGGTGTGATTCTGCGACCCCTCGGCAATCAAACTGTGGCCAGGAGCCTATCCGCCGCAGCCTACAGACTGTATAGTGGAGATCCTCTGGTTGGTTCGACAAGGCCGGTATCCTGAACGAAAGTCAACGGAGTGCTCAGATGTCTTTTGAGGAACATGAGGAGCAACATTTTGCGGCTCGATGGTCATTGTTGGTTTGGGTCCTGAGTGTCGGAGGCATTGTCATTGCCGTGCTGGCTGGCGGCGGCCTGATGCTGATGGCGGCGTACAGCGGACATCGGGAAACGATTGTCCGGCTGGCGCTGGTGGTCGCGGCCTTTGGGCCCGCTGTCATTCTGGGCGTCGTCGCACTTTTCGCACCTCGGGCGTATACTCTCACAGATGATGCCATCGTGATTCACCGGCGCGGGCCCGCTGTGGTCATCCCGCGCGGCCAACTCCTGGAGGTCCGAAGGGTCCGGTCGGGCGACGTCGGCTTTGCCTGGCGCTTGTTCGGCTCGGGCGGGTTCTTCGGCTGGTTTGGCCTCTTCTATAGTCGTAACGTGGGCCAATTCTGGGCATACGTAACCAACCAGGAGGATCTCATTCTTCTGGTTCAGGCCGACGAGACGAGAATCCTGATTTCGCCACATCCGGCGCACGCATTTCTCGATGCCATCCGGAGAACCCAACCGCCATCCTTCTGACCTCATGGATAAAGACGCCGGGCATGTGTATGGTCCTATAAGTGAGATCGCCGGCAGGGCGTTGAGAATCGTGCGGAGGATGTGAGGCCCCTGCTCCATCATTAGCAATGGCGACAACCTACAGAGCGACATAGCGTGAGCTTTGTCGTGATTCCACGTACGTGTGTAGCCGCGAGACCCTCGATTAGTCGAACGGCTCGCGCAAGGCTAAGGGTACGCCGAGGATTTCGTAGTGGAGGATAGCCTTCCTGATGGCATCGGAGTCGCTCGAATCAAGGAGGGTCGCGGACTCCAAGCCGGCAGCTTCTCGGGAGACTTCGGTCTTCTGCTTGTCCGGCTCGGAGGGCTGGCGAGGCTCGAGGGCGATGTCTGGCAGCCCTCCAGCAATCGGCTCGAGCACTGCACTTTTGATCTCGACCTTCGGCTCCACCGGCGCGGGCTCTTTTCTGGCGGCACGTCCCGCGGCAGCCACGGCCTCTCCGGCCTGGCGCTGGCGGGCGGCCTGGTGTTCTCGCTGCGCCGCAGGTTGCACGGCCGGGGGCTCGGCCCGCTCATAAACCATGATGGATTCGCCCCTCGGGTCCTGCCGGATGGTGATTCTGCTGGCCGGCGGCTGTGGCGAACGGGCGACCGGCGCAGGGGCCGAGCGAGGTCGCTCGCCCTGCTCGATAGCCCGTTGCATCTCTTCGGCTTTGCGTGCCAGCCGCACCTGCCAGCTTTCCCGCGGCGGACGCTGTTGTTGTCTGGCCATGCCTGCCTGCTCGTCCTGCTGCCCGGATTTCTTCTTGCTTATCGCCTTGACCAGCCCTGCCGCCAGCCAGAGGACGGCCATGACGACGACCACCAGCAGGTCCGTCCAGTTCTCCAAGTTGGGTCCCCGGGCCAGCACACCAAGTTGTGCAACGATAGCGCTCAAGGATTCGCCGGCTCCTTTTCCATTATAAGTGCTAAGCAGATTCTTTCTTCGGCTTTGCGATCGACTCTCGCATCTGCGTATCCGCCCCGATGTTCCGGAGTCGATAGTAGTCCATGATGCCCATGTTGCCCGACCGGAAGGCATCGGAAATCGCCAGCGGCACCTTCGCCTCATTCTCGACGACCAGCGCCTTCATTTCCTGCTCGCGGGCGACCGCCATAGCGCGTCGCTTCTCGGCCTCCGCCTTGGCCCGCCGCATGTCGGCCTCCGCCTGGGCTGCCTGGAGCTGGGCGCCGACGTTCTCGCCGACGTCCACATCCGCAATATCGATCGAGAGGATCTCAAACGCCGTGCCGGCATCCAGACCCTTGTCCAGCACCGCCTTGGAGATCTTATCCGGACTCTCCAGGACGTTCTTATACGTGATCGCGCTGCCGATGGTTGTTACAATGCCTTCGCCGACACGGGCGATGATCGTCTCCTCCGTGGCGCCGCCGACCAGCCTTGCAATATTGGTCCGGACCGTTACGCGAGCCTTGGCCCTGAGCTGAATGCCGTCCTGGGCCACGGCGTCGACGGTTTCCTTGCCCTTTTTCGGGTCGGGGCAGTCAATCACCTTCGGGTTCACGCTGGTCTGAATCGCATCGAGGATATCGCGTCCGGCCAGGTCGATGGCGGTGGCCGTCTTGAGGGACAGGTCGATATTCGCGCGGTCGGCCGCAATCAGCGCCCGCACGACGTTCGGCACCCGCCCGCCGGCCAGATAGTGGCTCTCCAGGTCCTTCGTGGTCAGTTGCAGCCCCGCCTGCACGGCGGTGATCTTGCTCAGCACGATCGTCCGGGCGTCTACCTTTCGCAGCCACATGCCGACCAACTCGGACAGCTTGACATCCGCCCGGGAGAAATATGCCTGAAGCCATAGTCTCGCGAACGCCAGTATGAACAGTGCAAAGATCAGTACCGCTATACCGATGATGATCAAAATCCCGACCACTACGGGCTGACCAACCTGCGACAGCATTCGTGTCATTTGCCACATCCTTCGATCCTTTCCTTATGCCTCTTCCACGACTCGCACGGTCACTTGAGTTCCCTCGACGCGAATCACCTTGACCTTTTTATCCTTTGGTACATACCCGTCTTCGGCGACGCATTCGATTCTTTGCCCATCGAAAGCACACATGCCGACCGGCCGCATCGTCGTCAGGACCCGGCCGGTCTGGCCCGGCAGCTTGCTCAATTCCGGCGTATCCGCAATCGCATCGCCCCGCTGCCGCACCGGCGGCGCCAGGATCACCCGGCGACCGAATCTCGTTTTCGGCAGGATCCTGTACGCCATAACAAGCAGCGACGGCACCATGACCAGGGCGGCCACGACGCCGATCCATCCGGCCACAGCGCTGTGGCGAAAGAAAATCACCACCCCGCCCGCGATGCAGGCCAGCGAGCAGATGCCCAGCAGGCCCCCGCTCGGAATCAGGACTTCCGCCACGATCAACGCCGCACAGATCACGTAGAGGAAAACGGCAAACAACAGCCACCAGTCCACGGGTGCTTTCTTCTCCAAACAGGCCGTCGAAACACCGACGGCGGTGCGGGCGGCTCCAACCAATTCCTAAGTCTCGTCACCCCCTTGGGCCTTTTTGACAACCACGCGGCTACCGTATATCGAGACGATCTCGACTTTCGCGCCTTTGTCAAGAAATTCGCCGGTCGCGACGACATCGACCATCGCCTCGCCGAAGCGGGCCTTGCCCGCCGGTCGCAGCCTGGCAACCACCTCGCCAACGTCCCCGACGTGCACGCCGAGGCCGGCGCTCTGGGGCGGGGCCGTCATGCTGATTTGCGAGCCGCCCCCGCCGGTCGCGGCCGTCGGCGTGAGAATCAGCCCGCTCATGAATCGCAGCTTCGGCAAATAGCGAGAAAGGAGCCACGCCAGAACGATGAATCCGCCGAACCCAAGCATCAACGAGATGACTCCCGACGACAAAGACTGCCAATCCGTCGGTGTCTCGGGCCAGGGCAGCTCGTCCGGCGCATTGCGGATCAGCATCCCGAACAGTCCGGCCAGCATACACAAGATCCCCAGGATTCCCGCGACCCCGAAGCCCGGCAGCACGAAGATCTCGACCATCAGCAGCAGCAGCCCGGTGAACAGCAGCACGATCTCGACCCAGTTTGCCATGCCAACCAGATACTTGCTGCCCAATATGATCGCAAACGCTATCACGGCCACGATGCCCGGCAGGCCGAACCCCGGCGTGCTGAACTCGACATACGCGCCCAGCAGCGCCAGCATAAATAGAATCCCCATGATGACGGGCGAATTGAGCCAACTGACCATATGCTCCGACCAGCTCGGTTCGAGCACCATCGGCGCTTCATGGAATCGGACGGCGTCGCGCTTCGCCAGAAACACCAGCGCTGCGTCCAAATCCTTCACGACCGCCCGTGCCAGCCCGTACTCCTGCGCCTGTGGCGCCGTCAGCGAAAGCAGCTCGTCCTTGCCGTCGATTTCCACAGCGCTGCCGACCTCATATTTGTTCGGGTCCTTCGGCAGCTTGTCGCCCTCGAAGAATTCATACTGGCCCGTCTGCAGGTTCCGCACGCGGTAGACCTCGGTCTGCATGGTCACCATCGCCTTGAGCAGCAGTTCGGGGTAGCCGTTCGCCTCGGCCGCCCGCCGGAAAGCGACCCGCACGAAGCTTTCGGCCTTTTCCCGCTCGACGCCCTCCAATTGCCCGCCCATCGTGATCGGCGCGCAATCTCCGATAGTCGTGTTCTCCTGCATGATGATATCCTGGCAGGAGACGCTGATCAGGGCCCCGGCGGAGATCGCCTCGGTCGTCACGTACGCCACGGTATGCCCGCGCGGGGCCGCTCTCTGAATGAGATACTTGGCGATGGAATCGGCCGCATCGACCATGCCGCCGTAGGTCTGAATCTCGTAAATCAGGTACTTCGCCCCCGCCCGCAGTGCGATTTCGGTCCGTCGCTTGATGGAGTAAAAGAGGGCGTCGTCGATCATGCCCTTGCAGGGGATCACGGCCACCTTGACATCGCGAGTTGCCTGGGCCGGGATATTCGGCTCGTTGGATTCCGCCGCAGCCGCCCAGCCGGACATCAGCCCCGATAGTAGCAGGATGAGGGTGATTCGGGAATTTATCTTCATGCCGCCAACTTTACATCCCTGCCGTGGACACGACAACCTGGGCCGGGAGACCATAAAAATCTCCCCTCCGGCCCCCCATGCCCACTCTTTGTTTACACCAGACTGCACAGGATGTCAACGCCCTGCTCAATCTTTTCTTCGCTTGTGGCGAAGCTGATCCGGAAATGCGTGTCCCGCTCGCTGAACACGTTGCCCGGAATCACCAGCACGTTGTTCTTGATCGCCCTGGTAACGAACTCGGTGCCGGAGCCGCCCGGTGCCTTGACGAACGCATAGAACGCCCCCTCGGGCTTGACCAGCTCGAACGTGCCCTTCAACCCGTTGTACAGCAGGTCGCGCTTGCGGATGTAGCCCTTGGCGAGGTCGGTCGTGTCATAATCCAGCGCGGCAATCGCCGCCCGCTGGAACGGCGTCGGCGCACAGACGAACGTATATTGCTGGATTTTGGTCATCTCTTCGATGACCGGCCGCAGCGATGCCGGTGCCGCCACATATGCCAGCCGCCACCCGGTCATCGCGTAGCTCTTGCTGAACCCCCGCATCACGAGCACCTTCTCGTGGTACTTGCCGATGCTCGTAGACGGCCAGTCGTAGCTGAATTGCTCGTAAATCTCGTCGGTCAGGACCAGCACGTCGTGCTCGGTCGCCACCTTCGCCAGGGCCTTAATCTCGGCCGGCGCATACACGATGCCCGTCGGATTGCACGGGGAGTTCAGGATGATCATCTTCGTCCGGTCGGTAATCGCGTTGGCAATCTTGTCCACGGGCAGCCGGAAAGTCGGATAGCTGTCCACATAGACGGGTTTGCCGCCCAGCAGGTTCACCACGTGCTTGTAGATCACGAAGTACGGATCGGGGATAATGACCTCGTCGCCCGGATTGATCAGTGCCAGGAACGCCAGTAGCAGGCCGCCGCTGACGCCGCTGGCCACCAGCACCGCCGGATTGTCCCAGCCGAACTCGGCCCCGGCCCGGGCTGCGATTTTATCGATGAGTTCCTTCTCCCCCGCCGTCTGCGAGTACCGGTTAAGTCCGGCCTCGATGGCCTTGATCGCTTCGCGTTTGAGCGTTTCCGGCACATCAAAATCCGGCTGGCCGATCGAAAAATTGACCGGATCCTTCAGGTCCGCCGCGAGGGCGAACACCTTGCGTATCCCGCTCGCATCGATCAACTTCATCCGATCCGCTACCAGCTTTTTCATGACTCACCCGTCGTTTACAGTTCAGACACTCACGGCCTTGATACATGCAGACCCATATCCTACCTGCCGCCACCCGATTTACAAGCGAAAAATGCCACGGCTGGCCCCTCGGGTACGGTCGGCATTCGGTGGCGGATTCGGGCCGCAGAGTAGGGCGAGCGTGGCTTCGGGTCCCCAAACGTGATATATCGCGCTTGGGGTTCCCTTCTGCACTTGGCAACCCACGCTCGCCCTACAGAGGCCGCCGGGATCGCCGTATTCCGACCACATCCGTTTGGCCCATGCGGCTGCCTTTCGTGGCAGAGCCGCCCCGCATTGGCCAGGGCCGGCGGAAATTGGCTTTGTTTTGCACGCGGGCCTGCTCGTAGGGGCAACCGGGACCCCAAACGCGATATGTCGCGTTTGGGAACCCGACCCTGTGGTTGCCCTCCAGGGACGGGCAGGCACGGGGGCCTGCCCCTACGATGCCTTACGGGCGCACTGCAAGCCCGACCGGACAAATTGGCTTTGTTTTCGCAGACGCATAGCTCGTACCTTTTCACGTAACCTTCTTCCTGACCGGCAGTTAGCCTCTGTTGTGCCATCCGGAAATTGGGTTTGTTTTGCATAATCACATCCTCCGCTCCCCGCCCTGCCCGGCCCGGGAACGGAATGGTGGATACTCCGGTGACGGAATACTGGAATGATGGAATGTGGGAATAATGGAGCAAGTCAACTACCGCCGAGGCGAGAATTT
>Ga0315291_10005576_pt1 | contig 15768 bp, 19 predicted proteins | sample YL17G12_20_MG_FD_203070 | JGI IMG/M metagenome (GOLD analysis project Ga0315291, IMG submission 203070) | Sediment microbial communities from Yellowstone Lake, YNP, Wyoming, USA - YL17G12_20 | ecosystem: Environmental > Aquatic > Freshwater > Lake > Sediment | place: USA: Wyoming | collected...
CTCGGCGCTCGTCGAGACGAGCGAAGGATTAGTCGCCTGCATAGGGGACGCCGCGATAGTGAAGGAAGACTACCTCGAGTTCAGGGAGCCGATGGTTGTGACGAAGAACATAAGCGGCGCCACGGCCGTCGACAGCCTGAAGCGGGTGGCGGGGTACAAGCCGGTGCTCGTTATCCCCGGGCACGACGCCCCATTCAGGCCCTAGAAAGGTTTATAGATTAACGCCCTCCCAGAACACGGCGGTAATCGTATGCCGACGCACGGATCGCTGACAAAGGCCGGCAAAGTCAGGGCACAGACTCCAAGGATTGAGCCTCAGCCAAAGACCCACCTCGCCCCGAAGAGGAAGACGCGGAGCAACTTCATCAAGAGGATTGTCCACGCTCCACGCGACGAACGCAGCGGCGGACGCGGGCAGCGCTTTTAAGCCTCCCTCACCCTAGTTGGACTCGGTTTTGGATCGCGCCCTCAGGGAGATAGTCGAGAAACTTCTTCAGATAAACAACCCCACGAGGGCTGACCTTGACGGCGTGAAGATCGAGGTCGCTCGCGCACACGGGCTGCCACGGATACCCCGGAACTCGGAGATAATCGCCACCCTCACCGAGGGGGAGGCGGGGCTGCTTCTCCCCATCCTGAGACGGAAGGAGGCACGCGCCCTCAGCGGCGTGAGCGTCGTCGCGGTTATGACTGAGCCCTATCCCTGCCCACACGGGCGCTGCGCCTACTGCCCCGGCGGCCCCGACGAGGGCAGCCCACAGAGCTACACGGGGTACGAGCCCGCCGCCATGAGGGGCGCACAGAACGAGTACGACCCCTACAGGCAGGTGAAGGCGCGCGTAAAACAGCTTGAATCTATCGGGCACGTCGTCGACAAGGTCGACCTCATCATCATGGGGGGCACATTCCCCGCCTCACCCCGCCCCTATCAGGAGGGCTTCGTCAAGGGCTGCCTAGACGCCCTCGCCGACGTCCCCTCCACTGACCTAGTCGAGGCGAAACAAAACGCTGAGGAGTCGGGCGTGAGGAACGTTGGGATAACCGTCGAGACCCGCCCCGACTGCATAAGGGAGAAGGACGTCAACGGGATGCTGGAACTCGGCGTCACGCGGGTCGAACTGGGCGTCCAGAACGTCTACGACGACATCTACAAGCGTGTCGACAGGGGCCACTCCGTGCAGGATGTGGTCGACGCCACCTCCCGACTCAAGGACTCCGCCCTAAAGATCTGCTACCATATGATGCCCGGTCTCCCCGGATCAAACCCCGAGAGAGATCTGGAGGGCTTCCGGGCGATCTTCGAGGACCCGCGCTTCAAGCCCGACATGCTGAAGATATACCCTACCCTCGTGGTGAAGGGCACGCGCCTCTACGACTGGTGGAGGAAGGGGGAATATACGCCGCTCACCACCGAGGACGCGGCGGAGCTAGTATCAAAGGTCATGGAGATAACGCCCCCGTGGGTCCGGATTATGAGGGTTCAGCGCGACATACCCCTCCCTAGGATCGACGCGGGGGTCGATATGAGTAACCTCAGGCAGCTCGCCGAGGGCTGCCTCGTGGAGCGTGGTGGGCGATGCAGGTGCATCCGCTGCAGAGAGGCGGGGCACTCCCTGAAGAAGGCGGACCCGAGCGGGATCGAGATCACGCACACCGTTTACGAGGCATCCGGTGGCACCGAGGACTTCATACAGGCCGAGGACAGGGAGGCGGACGCCCTCATCGGCTTCGTCAGGCTCAGGATGCCCCACGAGTCCTTCCGACCCGAGATAGACACCCACACGGGGCTCATACGGGAGCTCCACGTCTACGGGCGAATGGTGCCCGTCGGTGAGCGCCGCGGCGACGCGTGGCAGCACAGGGGCTGGGGGGAGGCGCTCATGACTGAGGCGGAGAAGACTGCCCGCGAAGAGTACGACATGCGGAAGATGGTTGTGATGAGCGCCCTCGGCACGAAGCGGTACTACGCCCGCCTCGGCTACGAGAATGAGGGCGTCTACGTCTCCAAGCCCCTCTGACCCGCATCTCTTAATACCCAGAGCGGCGGTAGAAATCCCTGATTCTAGATGACTGCCGAGACTCTCCCCGGCTACAGGGGGAAGCTAAGGGAGCTTCTCTCCACCGCTAAGGTCGGGGTAGGAGACGCCGTGAGGGTCCACACGGGAGGCGAGGCCCTCGAGGGCACCCTGCTCCCACGCGTCGAGAACGCCGACGAGTGGCACCTCGTCATAAAGCAAAAGACCGGCTACAACATCGGCATCGCCCACACTGAGGGCCTCCACGTGGAGAAGATCGGCGAGGCGATAAAACCCGAGTTCAGGCCGCCCCCGCTCCCCCCCGTGAAGGAGGGGCTACCCAAGGTTAGCATCATAAGCACGGGTGGCACCATCGCTAGCCGCGTCGACTACGTGACCGGCGGCGTCTACGCAGCCATGTCGAGTCGGGACCTGCTTAGCATCGTCCCCGAGTTGGCAGACATCGCCCAGATCGAGGCGGACATCCTCTACAGCGTATTCAGCGAGAACATCAATTCGGATCACTGGGAGGGGATGGCGAAGAGGGTCTCGGAAAAGATCAAGCAAGGCGCCGACGGCGTCATACTCACCCATGGGACGGACACGATGGGATATAGCACAGCGGCTCTCAGTCTGGCTATACAGAATCTCCCAGTCCCCGTCATCTTCGTCGGCAGCCAACGCAGTAGCGACCGCCCGAGCAGCGACTCCGCAACGAACCTCGTCGCGGTGGTGAACGCGGCGGCCCACGCGCCCTTCGCCGAGGTCGTCCTCGGCATGCACGAGGGGACCAGCGATGACTCCATAATCTTCCACCCCGGCGCCAAGGTGCGCAAGTGCCACTCCAGCGCCCGATACGCCTTCCAGACCGTCAACGCCAGCCCCATCGCCCGCTACAAGGACGGCAAGTTGGAGATACTCGCGGAGCACTACAGACACCGCCAGGACTCGGAGCCCGTCATCATGAACAGGTTCGAGAAGAAGGTCGCCCTCATAAAGTTCCACCCCAACTTCGACCCCCTAATCGTCGACGCCCTCGTCAACGCAGGCTTCAAGGGCATCGTCTTCGAGGGGACCGGCCTCGGCCACGTCTCCGAGAGGTGCTACGACGCCATAGGGCGCGCGGGGAAGGCGGGGGTGCTGATGGGTATGACGAGCCAGTGCATCTGGGGGCGCGTCAACATGAACGTCTACAGCATGGGGCGGGAACTCACCCGCCGCGGCGTCGAGCCCCTCGACGACATGCTCCCCGAGACCGCATACGTCAAGATGATGTGGAGCCTCGGCAACACTGAGACGCCCGAGGAAGCGAAGAAGCTGCTTCTATCGAACGTCGCGGGGGAGTATAACCCCCGTACCCCCTACGCGAGGAGGGAGCCGTGATGGACTACAAGAAGATCGGTCTCAAGGTAGGCATAGAGGTCCATCAGGAGCTCGCCACCCAGCATAAGCTCTTCTGCCGCTGCCCACCGATACTCAGCGAGGCGGAGCCAGAGTTCAAGTTCCTTCGCCGCCTCCGCCCCAGTCAAAGTGAGTTGGGCGAGTTCGACCCAGCCGCCCTCTTCGAGTTCCTCAAGGGGAAGACCATACAATACGAGGGTGACCACGCGACGAGCTGCCTCGTCGAGATGGATGAGGAGCCCCCGGGACCTCTTGACCTCGAGACGCTTGATCTCACCCTCAGCTTCGCTTTACTGGTTGGTAGCCATGCAGTGGATGAGGTCCACGTGATGCGTAAGACCGTCGTGGACGGCAGCAACACGGGTGGCTTCCAACGCACGTGTGTGGTGAGCCTCGGCGGAGGCGTCGAGGTCGAGGGGAAGCGGTACGGTATTCAGCAGATCAGTCTGGAGGAGGATGCCGCGAGGAACGTGGGTGAGGAGGGGAGCATCGTAAGGTACCGCCTCGACCGCCTCGGGATTCCACTCATGGAGATCGCCACCGCGCCCGACATGCATGACCCCGCCGAGGTACAGGCAGTCGCCCTCCGCATCGGCAGCATACTGCGCGCCACGGAAAAGGTGCGCCGGGGACTCGGCACCATCCGCCAAGACGTAAACGTCTCCATAATGAACGGGAAGGTCGTGGAGATCAAGGGCGTCCAAGACCTCCCGCTGATGCCCACGATGGTCGAGTACGAGGCACAGCGCCAGTGGAACCTACTGGAGATCAGGGACGAGCTCTTGAAGCAGGGCGTCAAGCCCGCGGACATCGTTGACACGCAGCTCGACGCCTCCGAGGTCTTCAAGGCGACGGAGTCCAAGATACTCAAGGGCACCCTCAAGACGGGCGGTGTCGTCAAGGCCGTCAAGCTCCGCGGCTTCGCCGGCCTCACCGGCAGGGCGCTCTGCCCCAACAGGCGCCTCGGCACCGAGATGAGCGACCACGCCAAATTCAGGGGCGGGGTCAAGGGCATCTTCCACACGGACGAGCTGCCCGGCTACAGCATCACGCAGGCCGAGGTAGACGCCCTACGCGGCCTCGTTGGGGCCGCCGAGGGGGACGCCGTCGTCATAGTAGCGGACGAGGCCGAGAAGGCTAGGCGCGCGTTGACCGCGGTGGTGGAGCGGGCACGAGATGTGTTCAACGGGATACCGTTGGAGACTCGCGCCGCCAACCCCGACGGGACCACCCGGTTCACGCGCCCACGCCCCGGCGCCGCGAGGATGTACCCCGAGACCGACGTAAAGGCGATAACCATAACCCCCGAGCACCTCGCTAAGCTCAGCGAGAGCCTCCCCGAGATGCCCGAGGCCAAACTCAGGCGCTTCCAGAAAGACTACGGCTTAAACGAGAAACTCGCCAAACAGATCGTCGACTCCGAATACATGAGCCTCTTCGAGGAGCTGACCCGCGACTATAAGGCGCTGACCACCCTCGCCGCCGTCACGTTGACGGAGGATCTGAAGAAGCTGCAGAGGGACGGCGTCCCCGTTGAGGCGCTCACCGACGATGCCATCCGTGGCGCGTTCCGCCTCGTCGACTCCGGCGAGACCGTCAAGGAGTCCGTCCCCGCCATACTATCATGGCTCGCCCAGAACCCCGCGAAGCCAGCGAAGGCAGCCATCGCCGCCCTCGGCCTCGGCCTGCTCTCGGAGGCTCAGCTCGCCTCCATAGTCGTGGCGAGGATCAAGGCGAGCCCGGAGTTGGTGGCGAAGATGGGTGAGAAGGCGGCTGGGCCGATCATGGGAATGGTGATGGGTGAGGTCAGGGGCAGGGCGAAGGCGGCGGATGTCCAGGCCATGATCTCGGCTAAGCTGAAGGAATCAATGGTGAAGTAGTCTCCCCCCTTTCTAATATTAGCACATTAGAAACAGTATTATGGTAACACCATGCATATAATCCCAATATATTGAGACATTACCAAGAATTTTAAACATATGTCCCATTAAAAAGCTTAAAATCAACAATTTTTCTTCTCATCACTCCTCTTTAAGAAAAGTAAATCGACTCAACATTTGTTCGACAAGAATTATAAGCCCAATAATACTCCTATAATACGAGTTGTGAGAACATGAGCCGCTCCCTCTTCCATCTAAAGATCCGGATAGGGGAGATGGAGGTAGAACTGGGCGGCGACAAGGCCGAGGTCCTCTCGACGCTCGACGAGCTTCCAAACATAGTCGAGAAGGTCTCGGCCTCCTTCCAGGGTGAAGCCACGGCCCATAAGCAGCGCCAGAAGAGGCCACAGGAAAACCCCGAGTCTGAGGCTCTCCCCCAGATACCCCGGACCACGCAGTGCAGCGAGGCCGTGACGGCGCTGCTCTCCGAAAACTGGGGTAAGACGCCGCGCACCATATCCGAGCTTAGGGAGGCTATGGAGGCAAACGCCGTCTTCTTCCCCAAGACCACACTCTCAGGCGTCCTCGTCTGGCTCATCAAGAAGGGGACTGTGCGCCGCTGGAAGGACAAGAAGAGGGGATACCTCTACACGATGAATCAACCGGAGACCGAGTAAATTGCCGAAGATAACGCTGACCGTGAAGACCCAGTTCGGGGACATACAGGTCTCCGGGGAGAACCCGGAGGAACTCCTCAACGGACTCGAGTGGCTGACACAGGACTATGTGGCGCAGCTCAACGAGAAGGTGTCCGGCCTAGTCTCGAAGCAGGCACTCGACCACCTCAAGGACATCGTCGAGGTGAGGCACGACGGCCCGATCCTCGTCTGCAAGGAGCAGATAAGCCACTACGAGGCCATCGGCCTCCTCCTCTACGCCATGAAGGGGTACCAGGCGACCGGGAAGGAGCTGAAGAACTGCCTGAACGAGAGCGGGCGTAAAGTGGTAGTGCCCGCAAGGCTCCACGAGATGGTGAAGAAGGGCACCCTCTTCCGCCCCGATGGGAGGGGAAGCATCTACAAGTTGACCGCCAAGGGCGTCAATTGGGTAGAGAAGGAGGTTCTGCCTCCAATTCGGGAGAAGCAGGCTGCGCTGGTCTAGGGTGCGCCCTCTCGTAGTCCTCGTACATGTCGGAGACGGTGACTAGGAGGCTGAGCACTATCTGTTTTGCGTCGCAGGCGTAGCTGCCGTCCTTGAAGGGGCTGCGTTGTATCAGGTTCTTCTCGAGGAGCTTTGATACGGCCCTCTCCGTCGCCTTCGGTGTGAGATTGAGCTCAGTGGAGATCTCCTTGACCGACATCGTCTTGGCTGTGCCTAGTAGGTGGAATAGTACCTGGAACTGGCTGGGGGCCTTGCGGAGCTTGAGCAGTGTGTCTGTTCGGTCCTTAAGTTCGGCGAGCTGCTTCTCTGACATTTCTAACGGGGGCACTTTCTCCCACGTCCTTTTAAATGATACCTACTCTCCGGGGGAGGAGAGATGACCGAAAGTGGCGCTACTTCTTGTTCAGGTCACGGTAGAGCTTCATGATAAGGTCGTAGGGCGTCACGATGGCGACGTAGCCCTCGGGTTTCGCCTCGACTAGTCCCTGCTTCTTGAACTCTGCGAGGCGTGCCCTCACAGTGGAGCCGTTCTCGCCGAGCGCCTTCGCGATCTCCTGCGGCTTGAGGACACTCCCCCTGAAGGCGAGGTGGCAGAGAATCTTGTAGGCCGATGTCTCGGGTTCGATCTGGTCGAGCTTGTCGGCGCTCATTTCTTGAAGTACTCCTGAAGGAGGGTGACGAGTATGGGGCCGAGCTTGTACCTGTAGACGCCGCGGCTGATGGGGTCGACGAGTCCCTTGTTCTTGAGGTTGAAGAGGGCGATGTTGACGGCGTTGACCGTGAGATTCAGCTTCCCAGCGATCTCCTGGCTCGACATGGCCTCTCCGCTCTCGACGAGGCAGAGGAACACCTGCTGCTGGCTCTCCGCCCTTCTCAGGCCTTCAAGCTCGTCGGCGCCAACCATCCGGTGTCACTTCTTGGCGAAGATGTATGAGACGAAGTCCGTGAAGGGGATGGCCGACATGTATGTGCCGTCTTCCAGTTGTTTCACATATCCCTTTTCTAGGAGGCTGCGGAGCGCCGGGCGGACGGTACCGGGGGCGATACCCGTCTCGTCGCTGATGGCGCCGGGGAGACTCGGGCCGCGGAAGGCAAGGTAGGTGAGGGCCTTGAACTGCGCCGTGTCGGGCTTCAACTCCTGAGTAGCCTTCTCGATGAGTTCCACCATCCTACTTCGCCTTCTTCTCCAGTTCCTCGATCCTGTCCATGAGATGGATGATTATCCCCGCGTAGTTCGGCTCGTAGTTGCCGCGGCCGCTCCTCTGTAGGAACCCGTCCCTGGCCAGCTTGGCGAAGACGTCCTTGACGGAGTTGTATTTCGCGTCGAGCTTGGTCGCCATCTGCTCGGGGCCGAGGGTCGGGTCTTGGAGGAAGCTGCGGAAAACCTTGTCCTTCAGGCTCAGTTCCTCGGACATTTAGTTAGAACTGGGCTGAACCTCTTATTAACTTTGTTTTTGACCCGAGGGGAACTAAACGCTCGTTAAAGATTAATTATGAGCGTAATAATTTCTCTCTTTATATATAATATGGTGTTTAAACCAAATTATGCTCTATGCCTTCGATCACTTTATATGTCTAGGAAAAAATGTGTTGTGCAGGGACTGTTCTGGGGGTTATGGGACGAGTGCTGAGTTTTGACGAGCGGGCGGGGCTCATAGAAGAGGCGAGGAGGTCGGGCGGTAACCTGAGTCTCTCCATAAGGGACCTTCTGCTGAACGAAATTTCAAGCGATGTAACGTCTGAGCAACCCGCCGTGATGGCGCTCGCGGCCCGGATCAGGGAGGAAATGTGCCTCTATCCCATGACTAAGCATGAGGCCTATGCGCGGGTCGCGGGGGTGGATGCTGGGAGCCAGATACTGCCCCTCGCCTCGAAGAGGTATGGTGTCATCAGTGCCCTCGCGTATGGTCTCCCCGGAGGCGCCAAATTTTGGATGCCTCCGGAGTCGATGTCTCTCCCGTATGGCATCGCGGGGAACCGGTTCGAGGGGATGGTGAACGCGAGGAGGGAGGCGAAGCTCTACGAGACAGCCGCCGCCTACCTCGGCGCCCACCCGGAGACGGAGCTGCTTCTCGTGGATGGGCCTCTCGCCTTCAGCGACTGGTGGAAGATGGCGGGGTGCCACAAGGATCAGAAGAGGCTCCTCGACGCCGTGAACAGGCTCCTCCACATCTGCAGGGAGGCTGGGGTCACCCTCGCCGGGGTCGTTAAGAGGCCGAGCGCCCGCTACCTCCTCTACCACCTCGGTCTGCAGGGGGAGACACAGCTGCCCGACAGCTTCCTGCTGCTCCACGCGTTGAAGCCGGGGGAGAGGACCGACATCTTCTCCCCGAAGACGGCGCTCATGCAGGCGAGTAGAACGGCCGGGTTCATGGAGTCACTTGACGTCCCCATCTACAGCTTCTACGGGCGTATGACGCGGGAGTGGAGCCTCCCCCCCATAAGGGTCGACCTCCCAGCCTACAGCCTCGGGGATCTCGACGACGTCGCAGACTACTGCTACGGAACTGCAGTCAATAACGGGATACCGCTCCCGATTGTTAAGGCGGATGAGGAGGTCAAGATAAGTCGCCGCTTTATGGCGGAGGTCTACGGGGAGATTCTGAGTCGGGTGAGTAGGCGCACCGGTGAGGTCCGGGGGCTCGCGCCATACTGGGGTGAAGGCAGATGGATGGGAGCCTGAAGGTAGGCCACACCTACAGCCTGACGGGCGAGTATGGCGTCGACCAGATCACGGTACTTCTCATGCGGGGCCGTGAGTTGGCGAAGGGCGACCTCGTCTACGTCAAGCACCCAAAGAACGGGTCACCGGTCGTCTACCAGGTGGTCAAGGTCTATCCCCATAAGAGGGTCCGCGAGTACGAGGAGGCCCTGCTCACCGAGGGGCGCGTCATAAACGACGCCGAGGACTCGAGTCTCCATGCTGAGGCGTATCAGTGGGGTTGGATGGACGGCGAGGGTAGCCTGAGGCCTCTCCGATATCCACTCACCCCAAACACTCAGGTCTACGCCGCGGAGCGCGACCTGATCGCAAAGTTCACGAAGCCGAACGGCGAGTGGAAGTTCCTCCTCGGCACCGACCCCACTACCGACCTCGACGTCGAGCTCGGCATCTACCCTCTCATAAGGCAGAGTTGCCTCATCTGCGGTGCTGTGGGGACGGGGAAGACGACGACAGCCGTGAGCATGGTGGCACGCGCCGCCAACGCGAATCCCCCCGTCCGCTTCTTCATAGTCGATAAGGACGGTGAGTACAGCAGCCTCATTGGCCGCCTCGGGGCGGGGGTCGTCCTAAAGGTGCCGTGGAGCAGCTTCTTCCAGCCCGGGGACATCCCGTGGGACGACTACGTCGCCGAGTACGGGTGGCAGAAGACGTGGTGGAACGCCAAGATACTCACTCAGGCATTGAAGGTACTCTACGCACAGGCGGCCACCGTCACGAAGGCGAACCTCCGCCGCGCCGTCGCCGTGGTCAGCCCCGAGAACCTCGGCTTCAACAAGAAGGCCGAAGAGTGGGAGCTATACAGGGCGCAAGTCGAGAACGCGATAAACACGAGCCGCCTCATCCCAGAGGGAGAGGCCACCGTCCTCGACCCCGTCCAGCTCCTCAAGGAGAGGAAGATAGTCATCATGGACCTCAGCGACGGTAAAGACACGTGGGAGCAGAAACACCTCGTCGTAGCACAGGTCCTGCGCCGCATATTTGGGGAGGCCCTCGAGAACAGGAAGTTCGGCTGTATCGTTGTGCTGGAGGAGGCGATGTACTATGCGCCTCAGCATGGGGTCTTTGAGATAGGTGAGAAGGAGAGCCGGGGCAAACTGCTGGGGGTAATTAAGGAGATCGCGACGAATGGTGGGCGTAACGGCGTCGGCCTCTGGGCGGTGACTCAGCGTCTCGCCACGGTGGAGAAGACGGTCGTCACCCAGTGCGCCAACAACATAATCTGCCACGGCCTCGAGGACCTGGACAAGCAGCGCCTCGCCGAGATAATGGGGAGCGAGTTCACCCAGCTCATAGGCGACCTCCCCCCGGGTGAGGCGATTGTGAAGGGGACGGCTCTCAAGTGCAGGTTCCCCATCTGGGTCAAGGTGCTCGCGGAGGTCTACCCGGCGTCGAGCCTGAGCTCGCCGATGAGCAGGTTCGTCCACATGGCCCTAATCGAGGCCGAAGTGGCCGCCGCCGCCCAATAATTTTTAATAAAACACGCCCATCCGGGGATACATGGAAGTAGCGCAGGCCACGAAGCGGAGGCGCGTCGACTACGGCAAGAGCCTCCTCAAGATCCTCATACTGTTCATGTTACTGAGCGCGTGTCTCACAGCCGTCACGATCCTGTTTCAGTGGACGGATGTTGAGCAGCTGCCCGGGTTCCTCAGACCCTACTCGTCGTTCCTCCTCACCGCCAGCCCCTACCTACGCTACTTCAACGCCGTGATAATACTCGTTCTCGGCTACTTCATCGTGGGCGAGGTGGGCCGCATGGTGTATGCCTACATGCGTGGCTTCGCGGACCACTCCTCCGCCGCGACGATTCAGAACATCGCCAGGATCGTGGGCTTCGGCGTCCTCCTCGCCGTGCTGGCGTCTGTGTTCAGCGTCGATCCCGCCGCGGCCCTCACCCTCGGCGGGTTCGGGGGGCTCGTCGTGGGCTTCGCGACCCAGACCTTCCTCGCCAACACGATCGCAGGGATATTCGTCCTGATAACTCGCCCCTTCACCTTCGGGGATGTGGTGACGATATCCGGTAACGCTGGCATCGTCAAGGAGATCAGGGTGATGCACCTAGTCATAGAGTCCCTTGATGGCTCGAAGGACATACTGATACCGAACAGCCTCGTCTTGAGCCAGGTGATCCTGAAGAACAGGCCGGGGATCCGGATGGGCCCGACCCCGACGGCGATCACCATGGATAATCCCCCGAAAAGGGCTAAGATCGGGTCAAAGCTTACGTTCACCGGGCAGCTCACTGAGATGGCTACCGGGAGGCCACTCGCCGGAGCTGAAGTCAATCTCTATGACCGGGACATAGGGAAGGACGACCTTCTGGTCGAAGGTGTAACGGACGCCGAGGGCAAGTACCGCATCGAGTGGACCATGAAGAAGGTCGATTTCCTCGACGACACCGCCGAACTCTACGTCAAGTTCGAGGGCGACGACGAGCACAGGTCGTGCCACACGAAGCAGTCCGTCATCGAGGTCGAGAAGTAGGCCGGTGAAGCCTTAAACAGCAGCGTCACCGCCTCTTTCTCGGTGTGATCGTTGAGTCCCGGCCGCCTCTACCCCGAGCGCCCCATGGTGGGAGTGGGCATACTCATCCGCCAGGGCGAGGAGTACCTCATGATCAAGCGGGCATCCGAGCCCGACAGGGGTCTCTGGTCCATCCCCGGTGGTATGGTCGAGATAGGGGAGAAGGCCGAGGAGGCCGCCGTCAGGGAGGCGGAGGAGGAGACGGGGCTCGAGGTCGAGATTCTGGATGACCTCGGCGTCGTCGACAAGATCGTCAGAGACGAGGCGGGGAAGGTCAAGTACCACTTCGTCATCATCGACTACCTCGCCGAGCCGGTCTCGGGGGAGATGCACTACCACGACGACGCCCTAGACGCCCTCTGGGTCCACCCACGCGACTTCAGGAAGTACCCCATGTCTCAGACACTCATCGACCTACTCAGGCAGATCAACCTCTACCCCGAGTTCTGAGCACCTCACGCTTTTAAGGCGAGAAAACCACCTGAGAAGCCGTAGTGATGACTTTGGTAAAGGCATCCGACTTCAAGGGAAAGGATGTCCTCTCGATGCGGGACTACGGCCGCGAGGAGATAGACTTCATCCTCAACGAGGCCACGAAGATGGTCAAGGTGGCGGAGAAGCCCAGCGCCCTCTGTGCCGGGAAGGTGTTGGCGGCGCTCTTCTTCGAGCCCAGCACCCGCACCCGTCTCAGCTTCGAGACGGCGATGCTCCGCCTCGGCGGGGGCGTCACGGGCTTCAGCGACCCAAGCGCCAGCTCGGTGAAGAAGGGTGAGACCCTTGAGGACACGATAAAGACGGTTGAGTGCTACGCGGACATCATAGCTATGCGCCACCCGGAGAACGATTCAGCTGCTAGGGCGGCGGCAGCGGCGAGCATCCCGATCCTCAACGGCGGCGCGGGCTCCGGCGAGCACCCGACTCAGGCCCTCCTCGACCTCCACACGATGAAGTACGCGAAGGGGAAGATCGATGGGCTCAAGATCGGGTTATGTGGCGACCTCCTCTACGGGCGCACCACCCACAGCCTCGCCCTCGCCCTAAACCACTTCGACGTGGAACTCTACCTCATCAGCCCCAAGGAGCTGACGATGAAGGAGGACATCAGGAAGGACCTCAAAATGAAGGTCAACGAGGGGACGAACCTCGCCAAGGTCATCCCGAAGCTCGACGTCCTCTACGACACACGCATCCAGAAGGAGCGCTTCACGGACCCCGCGAAGTACGATGAGCTGAAGAACGCCTACATCATCGACCCCGCGATGGTGAGGAAGGGCAAGAAGGACCTCGTCCTCATGCATCCGCTGCCCCGCGTGAACGAGATCACGACGGATGTGGACGCGATGCCCAACGCGTGGTACTTCAAGCAGGTGAAGCACGGCGTCTACACGAGGATGGCGCTCATAGCGCTGGCCCTCGGCGCCGTAAAGTAGACTCCTTCTTACCCCTTTTCTACGCGGGTGAACATGTCGCGCACCCGCCTCCACCTGTCCTCCTCCCCGTCGGTGCGCTGCGTCTTGGTCTCCTTCGTGTAGGATTCGGGGATGCGGTAGAGGAACATCTTGTGGCTCCCCATGGTGTGGGGGGTGTTGTCGGGCTGGTCTGTGACCCAGCCGTGGATGGGGAAGTCGTGGCTCACCACGCGGGCGCCTGGCTTGAGGTCGGCCTCGAGTTTCGGCCTCAGCTTCGCGTTGCCGCTAGTAGTCAGGTAGAGGGTGACGACGGTTGCCTCGGTGAGATCGGTCTCCATGAAGTTGGCTTGAATGACCGAAATCCGCCCCACCATCCCCACGTCCCTGGCCCTCTTCTCAACCGCCTCAACCATATCCTGGTCGAGGTCGTAGCCGACCGCCCTGGAGACGCTGAACTCCTCGACGGCGGTGAAGAGAACGCGCCCGTCGCCGCAGCCGAGGTCGTAGACGACGTCGCCGGGGCCGGCACCCGCGAGGGTGAGCATCTCACGGACTATGTTCAGGGGGCTGGGCACGTAGGGTGCGAGGCTGTCGGGGTGGTCTCCCCAGAGCGTCGCCCTGACCCAGTCCGGCACCCTCCTGTCCGGCTCATCGGGGCGCCGCTCATCGACCATGGGTGAAAACACACCCAACCCGCCTCATATATCCTGCGCAGGGGGCTGAGGTTTTAAGCGTAAGAGCGGAGGATCAGCCATGGAGTTCAAGGTAGTAAAGGTGGAGACCCCGCAGGACTGCAACCTCATCCTCGGGCAGAGCCACTTCATAAAGACGGTCGAGGACGTCTACGAGGCGCTGGCATCCTCGGCGGCGGGGATCAAGTTTGGCCTCGCCTTCTGCGAGTCGAGCGGAGAGTGCCTCGTCCGTCACGATGGTAACGATCCGGAGCTCAGGAAGAAGGCCGCCGAAGCTGCGCTTGCCATTGGCTGTGGCCACAGCTTCATAGTCTTCCTCAAGGGCGCCTACCCCCTAAATGTCCTAACCCAGCTCAAGGCTGTCCCCGAGGTCTGCGGCATCTACGCCGCCACGGCAAACCCTCTACAGGTTATCATCGCGGAGACCGAGCAGGGGCGAGGCATCATGGGCGTCATCGACGGCGCCAAGCCCAAGGGCGTCGAGGACGAGGCCGGGATAAAGTGGCGCAAGGACTTCCTCAGGAAGATAGGGTACAAGACATAGAGGGTGGTTGGTACGTGTTTAGCTCATCTGGAAAGAGGCGTTATTTCGCCTTATTTCAATGTGGATTTTACGGGAGTTAACATGGAAGGGTCAAAAATAGCGCAGTTTAAAACCTATTTAAACATCTGCGCGTAACGAGCTAAACACGTACGGTGGTTGTATGGAAGTTTACGAGGCGGTTCAGAAGCGCAGGTCCGTGCGCGCATACGAGCCCACACCCATCCCCAAGGAGACCCTCGACAAGGTGCTGGATGCCGCGAGGATCTTCCCCTCCGCCAACAACCGCCAGCCCTGGCACTTCATACTCGTCACCGACCCCGAGAAGAAGAAGGTCCCCTCAAAGGGCCTCTTCGCCAAGTTCGTCCACGAGGCACCCACCGTAATCGTCGCCTGCGGTGACGAGAAGGCGTCCCCCAAGTGGTACACCGTGGACACCGCCATAGCGCTCCAGAACTTGGTCCTAGTCGCAACTGGAGAGGGACTCGGCACCTGCTGGGTCGGCAGCTTCGACGAGGGAGACGTCAAGAAGCTCCTCGACATCCCCGAGCACCTCAGGGTAGTCGCCCTACTTCCCATCGGTTACCCCCGGGAAAAGATGGACCTGACTAGGACACTAAACTTCGCCATGGGGAAGAGAAAGGCACTAAACCAGATCACAAGCCAAGAAAAATATTCGGCAAGTTAATAGTGAAAATTATACACGCCTCAACCTATTTCATATAAAACATCTTTCAGCCTCATAATTTGTAACCTTTTCAAGTCTTTGGTTGCCCGAAATACAGGGTCTTCCTTCAAGGCGTGTATCATTCCGTCCTCTGTCAAGAGCCTACCAACCGTAACCGCTTGAGCCAGAATAACGCGATCAAAGAAGTTGAGCTTCACACCAAGGGAGCCGATTATGTTGAAGAAACGATCATCAGAACCCCTGTATTCGTGGAATATGACCTTCTCGTCGCCCCTCAGCACTTCTAGGTTTTCGCCAAAGCTTTGAAGGGCAGCTTCGATTCTTGGCTCCTTTATAGCCAGTCGCAACAGCTTTGCCTTTGCCTCAAGCACTGATACTTCGCTGAAATGAACTTCATCGTATTCAATTAATGTTTTTCCAAGTTCTTCGATTCCAGGGATGTCGAGGTCTACGCTGAAGAAGGGGAGGATATACGTGGTGTCGAGGAAGATCGCGCCGCCTTTATCTCTCCTCAAGGTCTTTGGCCAGCTCCTCCCTGTGTTCCCTCAGTTCCTTGAGGGTAACGGGGCGTATACCAGCCCTGGGCATCTTGAGTAGTGATAATGCGTCCCTCTTTGGCTCTATAACGAGTTTTCCATCCACGACAACGGCGACCACCTTCCCTCCCGGTGTAATTCCCGATCTATCCCTAAGCTCCTGGGTGGTGTATATTTCGCCCTTCTTCCCGACAGTA
>Ga0315291_10005578_pt1 | contig 15767 bp, 12 predicted proteins | sample YL17G12_20_MG_FD_203070 | JGI IMG/M metagenome (GOLD analysis project Ga0315291, IMG submission 203070) | Sediment microbial communities from Yellowstone Lake, YNP, Wyoming, USA - YL17G12_20 | ecosystem: Environmental > Aquatic > Freshwater > Lake > Sediment | place: USA: Wyoming | collected...
GATTACACTTTAACTCTTAAAATATATGTCCACTTTTTCGAGTGCTAACGGTAGGACTCACCGATGCTACGCACGCAACATTCGAGTGCATTCGCTGGTTCGGTTCAACAAGCCACATGGGCAGCCACCTATTTCTTTGTGAATCTGACGTTAGGTAGGCCATCTAAATCGGCGTCCTGAGTCCAGAGGGTGGCGCCATACGCTCGTGCTGTGGCAAATATGATGCTATCCGCCATAGGCAACTTCAGTTCTGCGCTGAGGTTGGCGGCATCCATCGCAATAGGTGACGTAACGTCCACAATGTTGGCCTGTTGCATCAAAGCAACGGCCTGAAGAGCTGCATCCTCGCCTCTCTGCTGGAGCACCCGCTTGAAGACCTCGTAGATATTGATAGTCGATACAATGAGGTTATCAGTGTCTTCAAGAGACGGCGCAAAGAACTTGGCGTTGCGGCCGTCGGCAAAGTACTCCAGCCATCCTGAAGAATCCACAAGGTTCATATCCGGTCCTTCTCACGCCGGACGTTCGTCTTGATGCCTTTGAGGAATCCTCTCATTCTCTTGATTTTCTGCAGCAGGACGAACTCAATGCGGTCCGAAAACTGCAGAATCTGCAATCTCTGTCCGGGTCGGATGCTAAGCCTTTCCCGCACCGTTTTCGGGATGACCACCTGAAACTTCGGCGAAACCTTTACTGTTACCATAAGTCAATGCCTCTTTTAAGTCCACTTTACACTAAACTATATCGATCGCAATGCTGTATGTCAATAAATGTTCCGTTGTCAGTTTCAAAAATTGTTCAAAGTGTTAAAATATTTCCTATGAGCCAGGCAAAATGCGACATTCGAATAGGCACATCCGGCTGGCATTATGGCCATTGGGCAGGACCTTTTTATCCTGCCGATTTGCCAAAAGACCGCTGGCTCGAATACTACGCCCAAAGCTTCGATACCGTTGAACTTAATAATACCTTCTACCGCCTGCCCAAACAAGATTTTCTAAAACGCTGGCACACCATCACCCCAAAAGATTTTATCTACGCCGTAAAGGCCAGCAGATACATCACCCATATAAAGAAACTAAAAGACACATCGGAAGAATTGACCCGATTTCTCGACCTCGCTGCCTTATTGGGTAGGAAGCTCGGCCCCATCCTGTATCAATTACCGCCGAGCATGCACAAAAACCTCGACCGGCTTGAATCCTTCGTTCGACTTCTCACGAAAGAGCAAGCCGCTGTCTTTGAATTTCGGCACGAAAGTTGGTATTGCGAAGATACTTATAAACTGCTTGGCAAGTTTAATGTCGGCTTTTGCATTCACGACCTGTCGGGTCTGGAATCTCCCCGCGTTGTTACGAGCGATATAATTTACGTTCGCTTTCACGGCACAACCGGCAGATATTCCGGCAGTTACTCAAAAACGCAGTTGCGTAATTGGGCAAAGTGGCTAAAAGACCACGCCAAAGATGTCCGCAGCATTTACGTTTATTTCAATAACGATGAAGCCGCTTATGCCGTCCGCAACGCAAAAGAACTGAAAAAGTTGCTTCGTGGTTTGTAATTCGCAGAAGAATTGGTGGGGTAAAGACCCCACCCTACGCGCTTCGAGTTGGTTTGGGTTTGATTGGGTTTGTTTTTCACCGCGGCCGCAAAGTCGTTCATTTTCATAATCCTCTATTAAACCCGGACTTACGTTCATTTGAGTATTTAGTAAATTGGCTTTGTTTTGCATAAATCGTTGCTCGATTCTGGATACTCGATTCTCGTATAGCGTGTGGCGTATAGCGTGTTTCGTATTGCGTATTGCGTATAAGTTATAGAACATACAAGAATATGGAGAAATAATCAATAATTCTGTCATTCTGAGGTTTTTTGTGGTCAAAACTGTCTGATTCATGGAACTGCCCTTCGACTCCCTCGACTACGCTCGGGACAGGTCCGCTCCCTTCGACAAGCTCAGGACAAGCAGGACAGGCTGTTCCGTTTCGTGCGGGTCTGGGCGTGCTTGCCCCTTGTGGCGGGCCTGTCGTGTACTACACAAGCACACATCGGTATTATACCAAATTATGGCTATTTTTCAACAAAAATCTAATAATGACTCGTGATGACCCATTTTTTAAGATACCTACAATATGCAGGTTTGACTTGAAAGCCATCTAAGCGTATCTATGCTGTCTTTTGCCAAACGTAGTAAAATTTTTAACGGTTCCGAGCAATGACATATACAATCTTACTTTAGTTGCCCTGAAACTCGACTTTTACGGCTAAATCACTGAAAAAAATGGGTCTAAAATACTTGACTTTAGTTCCTATAAATGATATACTTTTTTGTAATATAAAACGGTGTTCATCCGCCGAAGGCGGATAAATCTGCCAGAGACGGATAAATCTGTGTACGTCCGTGTTTGAAAACAGAATGAAGGAGGTCGAAAAATGCAATTCGGAAATGGTTTTAAGAAAAATCTCGTATTGTTAACAGCGGTAGCGGCTGTGTGCTTACTTTGTATTGCGCAGTCGGCCTTCGCCGATACCGGGTCTATCATCGGCTGGGGCAGCCAGGTCGTCGGCGTTGACCTATCCGGCGGCTTTGTTAAGGTCGCTGCTGGCGTGAACCATTCGCTCGGTTTAAAGCAAGATGGCTCCATCGTCGCCTGGGGAGACAACTACTACGGCCAGTGCAATATCCCTTCGCCCAATAGCGGCTTTATCGCCATTAGCGCTGGCTCGTATCATTCGCTCGGTTTAAAGCAAAATGGCTCCATCGTGGGCTGGGGAGACAACTACTACGGCCAGTGCAATATCCCTTCGCCCAATAGCGGCTTTATCGCCATTAGCGCAGGCGGGGGGCATTCGCTCGGGTTAAAGCAGGATGGCTCCATCGTCGCCTGGGGAAGGAACGACTTCGGCCAATGCAATATCCCTTCGCCTAATAGCGGCTTTATCGCCATTAGCGCTGGCGGGGCCCATTCGCTCGGGTTAAAGCAGGATGGCTCCATCGTCGCCTGGGGATACAACTCCTCCGGCCAGTGCAATATCCCTTCGCCCAATAGCGGCTTTATCGCCATCGCTGCTGGCGGGTATCATTCGCTCGGTTTAAAGCAGGATGGCTCCATCGTCGCCTGGGGAGACAACTCCAGAGGCCAGTGCAATATCCCTTCACCCAATAGCGGCTTTATCGCCATTAGCGCTGGAGGCGATCACAGTCTCGGCCTAAAGTCCGATGGCTCCATCGTCGCCTGGGGATACAACTCCTCCGGCCAGTGCAATATCCCTTCGCCCAATAGCGGCTTTGTGAAGGTAGCTGCAGGCGGGTTGCATTCAGTCAGTCCGCATTCGCTCGGGTTAAAGCAAGATAGCTCCATCGTCGCCTGGGGATACAACAACCATGGCCAGTGCAATATCCCTTCGCCCAATAGCGGCTTTATCGCCATCGCTGCTGGCGGGTATCATTCGCTCGGTTTAAAGCAGGATGGCTCCATCGTCGCCTGGGGAAACAACGCCTATGGCCAGTGCAATATCCCTTCGCCCAATAGCGGCTTTGTGAAGGTAGCTGGCGGCGAGTTGCATTCACTCGGGTTAAAGCAGGATGGCTACATCGTCGCCTGGGGAGACAACTGGTACGGCCAGTGCAGTATCCCTTGGCCCAATAGCAGCTTTATCGCCATTAGCGCAGGCGGGGACCATTCGCTCGGTTTAAAGCAGGATGGCTCCATCGTCGCTTGGGGAAGAAACGATTATGGCCAATGCAATGTCCCTTCGCCCAATAGCGGCTTTATCGCCATTAGCGCTGGCGAGTATCATTCGCTCGGGTTAAAGTCCGGCCTTCGTAGCTACTTCGGCGGAGAAGGCCAGGATGGCTCCATCGTGGCCTGGGGAAGCAACGGCTACGGCCAGTACAATATCCCTTCGCCCAATAGCGGCTTTATCGCCATTAGCGCTAGCGGGGAGCATTCGCTTGCCATAAAAAAGGTATGTCAGTATAAACTAACCGGCGATTTAAATGATGATTGCCGGGTTGGTTGGGAAGATGTGCGGATATTTACCGGGCAATGGCTGGACAGTGATGGTTCTGCTAACCTGGATGGATTTAATGGTATAAATTTACTCGATTTTGCCCTGCTGGCAGATAACTGGCTAATCGATTGTAACATAGAGCCGAACAACCCGGCGTGTGTGGCGAAATAGGGCGGTTTACATCTTATAAATCCGAATATCGAAACCCGAAGCTCGAAACAAATTCGAATTTTCAAATGTTCAAATTCCGAAAGCAGGAGTTTTTGGCATTTGAGTTTTGGTAATTTGATATTGTCCTTCGACTTCGCTCAGGATGGTGAGCATGTCGAACCATTTCGGATTTCGAATTTCGTGCTTCGTATTTTTCCGTATCTCGATTCACGAGATGATGTTCAGTCCTTTTTCGATTGCATACTGGCAGACGGAGTTGATTTCCTCAAATGTAGGCCGGCGGTTTATTTTAGGGTGTAAGTGGGCCTTGTAGCAGGGGTGGTATTGGTCCATCATGTTAATCGCTGTGTTAGGGCTAACCTCTTTAGCTAAAAAATCAATGATTTTGAAACTGCCTGCGAGCTTCTCCGGCAGGACAAGATGCCTTATCAAAAGCCCCCGCGTCGCAACCCCCTTTTTTATTTGAAGGTCGCCAACCTGGCGGTGCATTTCTTTGACGGCCTCGCGATTCACCTGCGGATAATCCGGCGCCGAGGAAAGTTCCTGTGCGACTTCGGGGTCTGCATATTTCATATCCGGCATATAAATATCGATAAGGCCCTCAAGCAATTTTAGCGTTTCCACCGAATCATATCCGCCGGTATTGTAAACGGTCGGTATTGTCAATCCTTTATTCCTGGCCAGTTCAATCGCTGCTGCAATTGCTGCGATAACGTGGGTCGGCGTAACAAAATTGATGTTGCTACAGCCGAGGTTTTGCAGTTCGAGCATAGATTGGGCTAACTGTTCGATTGTCATCTGGTGGCCGTAACGGTGATGGCTTATATCGTAGTTCTGGCAGAAGATGCAGCCCAGGTTGCAGCCGGCAAAGAATATTGTCCCCGACCCGCCGGAACCGACAAGGACGCTTTCCTCGCCGAAATGGGGTCCTGCGGAGCTGACCACGGGCAATGGGCCGATGCCGCAAAAGCCGGTTTGTCCCTTGCTGCGGCGGACTTTGCACCTGCGGGGGCAGAGTGTGCAGGGATTTGTATGATCCAACAACCGCTGGATGGGCTTGCTGAAAGAGCCGATATTAGCCGGCAAAGATGTCATAATTTCGTCCTGCATACATTGTAATACCGATTGTAGTAAAAAAGTGCCGAATCAACTACCGATTGACGAAAGAAAAGAAATGGATTCCCGCCTTCGCGGGAATGACAAAATAACGTAATCGGCAAGTTCATACTAAAACCTTTGTAATTCGTAACACAGAACTCAGCCTCGAGAACATGGGACGCAAAGCAGATCGTGATTTTACTCCGGAAGATTGCTATTGCAAATCGACAAATGGTTATAATATACTCAAATGAGGAAAAGGCGGGAAGCGTCTGCAAATTCGAGGAAACGGAAATATGAAACAAGTTATGAAAGCCGTTGTCGTTAAAGCGCCGATGGATTTCGGCATCTCGGATGTCCCCGTCCCGCAGTGTCCCGATGAGGGAATTCTGCTGAAGGTCTATGCCTGCGGATTGTGCGGCTCCGACCTGCGGACCTTGCGCTTCGGCCATTCCGAGGTAACTTTCCCGTGGATAATCGGCCATGAAATCAGCGGCGAAGTTATCCAGGTGGGCCCTGACTGCAGGGCAAAATGGAAAGAAGGCGACATCCTGTGCGTGGGGCCGGTGGTGTATTGCGGCGACTGTGAATTCTGCATCAATGGAAAGTTCGAATACTGCGAAAACCACCGTGAGATTGCCCAGGTCTGGCCCGGCGGCTTCGCAGAATATGTCGCCATACCGCCGGAGTCCGTGAAGTTCGGAACAATTCAGCGGGTGCCGGCGAACCTCGACCCCGCAATCGCGGCGGTCGCCGAGCCGATATCTTCCTGCATCCACGCGCAGGAAAGAGCACAGGTGGGTTTGGGCGACAGCGTCGTTGTTATCGGCGTCGGGCCTATCGGCTGCGTTCATATAAATCTGGCCAAGGTAAGAGGCGCAGACAGGATAATCGCCGCAGACATTAACGAATCCCGCCTTGAGCTTGCCAGGGACTATCAGCCCGACCATTTGATTAACGCAGCGAAAACGGATTTGGTTAAGGAGGTAAGGCGCATCACGAACGGCAAGGGCGCCGACGTTGTCATTACGGCCAATCCCTCGCCGACCGCGCAGATTCAGGCGGTCGAAATGGCAAAAAAGACGGGTCGGATACTTCTCTTCGGCGGACTGCCTGCCGACCAGGCCTGCCCGGGCGTAAATATGAATATCGTCCACTACAACGCACTGCACCTTATCGGCGCAACAACGTTCGGCCCGCGACATTACGCTGCTGCGGTGAGACTGCTGGCCAGCGGCAGAATCTCAGGCGAAAAATTCGTAACGCACCGCTTCGCTTTGGCTGACTTCAAGGAAGGAGTCAAACAGGCAATGGAAGGCAGGGTCCGCAAGGCCGTCTTCTTACCGTAACAAGAAAGGGGAATTTCAAGATGGATAAGAAGGCTGCTTTTGGCGTCATCGTCTCAACGCGTGGGTTCTTCCCGGCTTCGCCGGCAGTCCAGGGAAGAAAGCAAATCCTGCACCCTGTAGGCGCCGTCGGTCCGCCACGACGTCTTTGGCGGACTTAATCGTGCCAGCTTGTCTCCGTACCCCAGTCCTCCGCGAGCTGCGCAAAGTCAATCAAATCCACTGTCCGGTCCCTGCTCACATCCGCGGACTGGTCCTCACCGGTCTTCAGCCATTCTTCCGCCCATTGAGCAAGGTCGGCCAAATCCACTGTCCCATCGTTGGTCAGGTCGCCTAATACAGCCCACCCATAAGGCGGGATACTCGCCTCGGCAGTGCCGCCAAAGGCCCCCATATCAACGCGGAGATTTCGGCCCCACTTGTTGTCCGGGTCATCCGGAACGCTTGTCGGCTCTTTACCCAGGGCCGAACCGGGATTGCCGGCATCGATGGCCCGGCTTGTTACCCGGTCAAAGTCCCATTTCCTCAACTCGGAATCCCACCGCCAACCCTGGCTTTTCAGGTGGTAATCGCCCCGGACCCAGACGGCGTTTATGTCGTTCGGCCCAGCGGGAATATTCGGGTCCCCCCGACAGAAACATTCGGGGGCTGTGGAAACAAAACACGGGTCTGCATCGATATTGCCCGCCCCCGACCAGCCGCCCTGCACATCGCTATAGCTAATCGAGGCATAACCACGGGTCCCGGTAATCTGCTCGGGCTGGTTGCCCCAGATAATAGAGTTGATAACTGCAGGGCTGCTCATATCCACCGTAATACCGCTGCCGCGATTTCCTGCAATCGTGCAGTTGCGGATTACCGGTTCGCTCTCATCGCTAACGACGATACCACCGGCCCCGTTACCGCTGATTATGCAGTTGGACAGCACAGGGCCGGCATAAGAAATATACACGCCTTCACCCGCATTTTTCTCTACTATGCAGTTGGCAATTGTGGGAAACGCTTCCGTGACAGCGATACCTCTGCTGCCGCCGGTAATGGTGAAGCCTGTGAGGACACAATTTACATCCTCCCCGCCTGAATAGCTCACCCCCTTGATAATAGTGGCCGCCACCACGGCCCAATCGTTGGGGTCCGTTGACCTGAGCGCCACGTCTTTGCCTTTGAAACTGATATTTTCGTAATAGGTCCCTTTGCCGACCACTATCTGGTCGCCGATTCTCGCCGTGTTTATGGCCGCCTGAATGCCGCAGTATTTTTTGCCCGTGGTTATGTTCACGACCGGCGCGGCAGCGATGGGACACTCGCGCACTCGCACCATCAGGTTGCCCAGGAGACTGACCTGCTCAAAAGGCAGCCATACACCGAACGAAGGAAAATAAGCCCAGGAGCGCTGCTGGTAAGGCGGGTCCATATCAAGACCGTTGTAGTAAGTGGCACCGCTCTCAACCCACCCGATGTAGAAGCTGCCGCTGTCGATTTTCAGCGCAAGCGACGAGATATCCACATCGAACCAATCCCCCGCACCCTTCACGTTGGCATTGATACTGCCCAACACTGTCCCCGGCGAGCCGCGAGGCCCGTCATTGTCCCACACCTTCACTGTAATCGCGCAGTCCTCATGCGGGACAAAGCGAACATGCGCAGGATAGCAGGGGTAGCTTTGCGGAGTTACTCGCACCGCCACCGCCCCTCCCTTCTCACCATGTCCTATGTATCCATCTACCTGCCCATCATCATAGGCAAGCTGATTAACCGCCACAGCATAAGTCAGCAGGCACATTCTCGAATAGTCGTAGGGGCCGCCTGCGGCTATATCCAGCCTGAAGTTGATGGTGTGCGTCTCGGAACAATCGGGTTTAAGCAGAATGATGAATGGGTCGCTTGCATTGTTCGCCTGGCCGCCGTGATTAATCCGCCCTCCGTCTGGCGGATTGACCGAAGGAAAATCAGCCGTCCCTTTAATAATCGTTACGAATGGGTCAGTCGTGCTTATACCCGCTGAAACGCCGGTCGCATTTGCCCAGCCGTTGGTCAGTGTAAGCGACAGGTTGACCATTTCGCCGGGTTCGAGCCTGCCGTTTGCATTTGTCCTGCTGTCGTCTATCACAAGGCTTGGCGCCAGATACTGTAACCCTCCGATGCCGTGGCTGCCAAAGGCAGTGTAAATTGTCTGCGCGTGGGGTGTGCCATTGCTGATGTTGTTGTCTCCATATCGAGCGTCATCTTCGGCCAGAATCGCCAGAAGGTACTCTTCAAAGCTCTGTGGGTGCGCATAGCAGGCAAAGTGCACCATCTCATCCCACTCCCGGGCATCGATTTCCTCCGTGATTGCCTGCCGAACATCCCAGATACTGCCGCTCAGCATCTGGCTGTCGGCGTGCACCTCGCTGACCCAGTCGGTCTCCCGACGATATGTGTTTTCCAATGTGCGGAATCCATTTGGCTCTTCCAGGAGAACGCCGCCGTCGCCCATAAGCGGACTCTGGCTGGGACTAAGAATACATCCGAAGTAATCACTCCAGGCCTCGCTCAACGCGCCCGGTTCCAAAGCGTATGGGAAATAGACGCCGTCGTAGATTTTCGATGCCACCGCGTGCGTGTACTCGTGGTAGATTATCTCCGAGTACAGTCCGAAGTCGTCGCAGAACTGGCCATCGCCTGCCCCGAATGCCAGCCCGTCGCCGTCCCAGTAGGCATTGCAATAGCCGTCTGTGCAGTCCACCTGCACCCTCACCGGCATCGGATAATCCAGACCCAAAGGAAAATACGGCGAGGATTCCGACAGACCGGGGTCCATCGCGGTAAAGTAATCGTGGGCATAATTGACGTGCCAGTACGCACTTGACTCGGTGATGTCGTTATACAGCGAACTATTCCAGGTGAAGTCCGCCACGTCGCTGGGGTGGACCTGCGTCCGTGTGAATTGTGCATCCTGCCCGCAGCCGTAATTGACGTCGCAATATGGCCCTTTAAGCTCGGATATTATAGTGCTTATGTCCCAGGGCGGCGTGACGCTGTAGGAACCATCGCCCTGCGTCTGGACCGTGCTGGTCCCCCCTAAAATCGACACAATTTCCACATCATCTATATTCCAGCCTGGATAAACAACGCTGTAGTCGGTGGGCCCCATCACCCATCGAATATATACCGTGCGCTGAAGGTCCGCCACCGTGGAGATATCGTAAATGACACTGACCCATTCTCCATCACATATCGCATCTACCGGGTTATTCCACACCGTAGTCCAGTCAACTCCGTCATTGGATACCTCTATAGAGGCATTGTCAAAATACGAGGACTCCACCCCCAGCCATCGCATAAACTTAAGATGCACATCCTCATACTCCGAACAGTCGATGGCGGGCGTTATAAGGTAATACTCTGTCATATTGTCTCTATAGTTGCCGCCAAGGTTATAGCCATAGATATTGGTCCCGCTGTATGCCGAGCCGGGGTCGCCGCAGAAGCCGCCTCCGGCAGCGGGCGGCCCGAACATCCACCGCCCCTCCGCGGCCCAGCACGGGTCGTTGTCAAAATTCCACGATTTAATAACAAGCTCGAGACCCCGAGCGATGACATCTTCGTGAGGGAAAGTAGTTACCTGGTTACCGTCACTGCCGAACTCCGGCTTATACTCCCCCCGGATGGTGCCGGTGACATTCTCGTACACCAAAGCGTTCGTCTTGCCGACTATCCCGCCGCCTGCAGCATCAATAAGATATTGCCATTTCCTGTTGATGGCGGATTGTTGTATATATAATTCCCAGCACAATGTGTAGCTGAAACCCTCCACCTGCCGGATAGGCATAATGCACAGTTGCACGCCGCTTATGCGGCAGTTTTCCGCTGCTCCTCCGCAGTCCGCCAATGCTATTCGTACCGCCTCCCTCCGCTGCACCTTTGGCTTCGTTTCCACCGCTACATCGGGGTAAATATTCGAGATGACCATATTCAGCCGGTCGTCTCTCGTAAAGCAGGTCTGCAACTGCCCGCCCAGAACAGGCACGCCTTCCTGGACCTGCTGAAAGCTCGCATACCACCGCCCCCCCGCTTTTATTCTGTCAGCCAATCGCAGTTGGCCCGGCTGAACCTTTAGCAGATTCGCATTTGCAGCAACAAAGTCCAGACACGCACGCTCAATGTTTTCCTTTGTGAGGCTCTTTACGCCAGGTAAGGCCAACGCCCGCCCGGCAATCACACGCGGAGCACCTGTAAGCGGGTTCCATTGGACCAACCATTCCTGACCCGTTCTTGCAGTAAATTCTTCTAATGAGCTGCCGGCCTGTGCTGCGGTAGATAGTCTCCGGCTGCCCTTATCCGGTAACTCTGATGCGCTGTTTGGATACCCTAATGACGTGGGTGGCGGCGCTATGATGCCCTGGTCCTTTATCAGGCGAAGGGGACCGCAGGGGTGTTCGGGCAGCACCGCCGAAATCCGGCTCGCAGCCGCCGCTATCGTTACAAACACAAAGAGGATTTGTTTTATCATTATTGCTTACCTGAAAGGAACATTTCGTGGCAGAGGCAATCGGACCACCACTCTTCTTGGATATTAAGGTAACCGATTGAGACAAAATTGTCAAGTAAATTACGCTCTTTTACAGGTCCTGGGCGGCTCCCCCGCTCTTGCTTCGCAAGAAGCTGCGGGGGCTGTTCTAAGCTACATCTGCCAGCCCCAGCGAGCTGCCGAACTTGTCCAACAGCGACTGACGGATGTTCTTGTGCTGCGGCTTTGTCAGCATCGGGTCTTCCGAGGCCAGAACAAAGGCATATCTGCGCGCCATAGCAAGCAGCTCAAAATCATCCACAATATTTGCAAGTTTCAAATCAGGCAGTCCGTGCTGCCGCGTGCTGAACATCTCGCCAGGCCCGCGCAATTTCAAATCCTGTTCAGCTATCTCAAAGCCATCGTTGGACCGGGTCATTATTTCAAGCCTGCTCCTGGCGGCTTCATTTTCGGTCTCGGTGAACAAAAGACAATACGATTTGGCCTCCGCCCTTCCGATGCGTCCCCTCAACTGATGCAGTTGCGCCAGTCCGAACCTGTCTGCGCCTTCTACGACCATTATCGTTGCGTTCGGCACATCCAGCCCCACCTCCACCACCACCGTAGAGACAAGCACATTAATCCTGCCTCTGCGAAAGTCCGCCATAATTCGCTGCTTTTTCGCGGGACGCATCCGCCCGTGCAAAAGCTCGACGGTAAATTCCGGAAAAACCGCTGTGGAAAGATGCTTCCATTCGTCAGTTGCGGCCTTGACAACCGCATTTTCCTCATCCATAGTAATCCGCGGGTACACAAAATATGCCTGCTTCTTTGCCTTGAGACGTTCGCGGATAAACTCGTATGCCTTCTGCCGGTTCTGCGGGTCCACCCACCGCGTGATAACGGCGCCTCTGCCCGGCGGAGAGTGCCTGATGATGGAGACATCAAGGTCCCCAAAAGCCGTCATCGCCAGCGTCCGTGGAATAGGCGTGGCTGTCATAACGAGGCAGTGCGGCGTGGCCTGCTTGCGCAGTTGCGCCTTTTGCTCAACGCCGAACTTGTGCTGCTCATCGATTATTACAAGTCCTAATTTTTGAAATTCGATGTCCTCCTGCAATAGCGCCACCGTCCCGACTACGATGTCAATCTCCCCGCGTTTGATTTGGTCTAAAAGCTGCGTTCTTTTTTGGCCGGTTATTCCACCGGTCACCAAAACTCTTTTTACGCTGCTGTTCTTCAGGTATCGTTCGATGCTCAAAAAATGCTGGCCGGCCAATATCTCCGTTGGCGCCATAATCGCCGCCTGGGTCTTATTGGCAACGGCCAATAACGCCGCGTAAAGCGCCACCACCGTCTTGCCTGAGCCGACGTCACCTTGCAGCAGCCGATTCATCGGCTTTGACCTGCCCATGTCCGCAACGATTTCGGCTATCGCATTATCCTGGTCCTCGGTCAGCAGAAATGGGAATCGCCTTCTGATTCGCCGGTCGATTTCGTCTGTGCACGTGCACGGCGTTGCCTCGGAGAAGTGCTGTATCCGGTACCGGCGGATGGCCAGCCCCAGCTGCATCAGAAACAGCTCATCGTATTTCAGCCGGCGTTTTGCCTGCGCCAGTCTGTCCTCGTCCGGCGGCAGATGTATCCAGGCGAAAGCGTCCTTTCTGGCAATCAGGTCCGCTTTCTTCAGGAACTCCCCGTCATAAAGCTCAATCACCAGCTCATCCAGGCTGCCGAGCAGCGGCGCGATTATCCGTTTGATTTGCATACTGGCGAGTCCTGCGCCGCCCGGATACACTCCGCCGCTGAAATACCGGGCGGATTGTGGATGCTTTTCATCCAGTATAAAGAACTTCGGATTGGTCAGTTGCAACTGGTGCTTGTACAAACCGGCCTTGCCGGATGCCATTATTATCTGCCCGGGCATTAGCTGATTGCGCAGAAACCCGCCGTGGAACCATATAATTCTGCACACTGCTGTCTCGTCGCTAATCACGGCCTCAAATATCGGCGGCTGACGAAAGCTCTGGTAATCCGTTGACTCGACCATACCGATTACAGTTACCGTATCGTCGGGCCTCATTTGATTTATCTTTACTGCCTGGGGTGCGAATATCCAGTCGCGAGGAAAATACTCAAGCAAATCCCCCACAGTGCGAACGCCCAATTGCGCAAAGGCCTCAGCTCGTGCCGGCCCAACGCCCTTCAGATACTGCACCGGCGTGGATATTTCGATTCTCGATTCTCGATTCTCGATTCTCGATTTTTGAATTTCGGATTTCAAACCTTGTTATTCCTCCTTGTCATTCCCGCGAAGGCGGGAATCCAGTCAGCCAACTAAATCAGGATATAAGTCTTTCCAGAGCGGATTAGACTTTTCAATCAGGTTTATTTTCCACTGTCTTTCCCATTTTTTCATCTGTTTTTCTCTCGCAATTGCGCCGTAAATATCACTGTATGCTTCATAATATACAAGGTTATGCACTTTATATTTTTTGGTGAACCCTCCGATGAGATTATTTTTGTGCTCATACACTCTTTTGAGTAAGTTGTTTGTCACTCCAATATATAGAGTCCCATTTTTCTTACTGGCCAGTATATACACATAGTATTGCTTCATATCTTACTTTGTGGATTCCCGCCTTCGCGGGAATGACAATGGCGCCTATTACCGCCTGCGAGGGAATGACAGACTACGGTACACAACCTTTTGCCTTTACCACTACCGCTGCCCACGCCGCAAACATTGCTAATAGGGCAATTACCGTTGCCACCAAAGCAACCCAGAAGTTTCTAGCGGAAATCCTACATGCCTCAACCATTGTTTCTGTTTGAAGAGCAACCTGGATATTATGCACTATCTCCGTTTCCGTTATCTCGTTAAAGACATTATAGTAAACGTTAGAGGCATCGTGACGGGTCTGAACTCTTTCCATTCTTGTTATGCTTGCCCCGACTTCTTTTGCGAGCTTTTGCAGGTTTTCTAACCTTTTGGCGGCATCTTCATCTTTCAATATTTCATCCAGTCCTGCCTTCTTTTTCTCGATTTCTTTTCGTGTCATTATCAGTCCTCTCATGTTCTCTGTCATTCCCTCTTTTCTCTGTTATTCCCGCTTTGTATTGTCATTCCCGCGAAGGCGGGAATCCATCTTCACTCCTCAAAGCCATACTGACCGAGCAGCTTAACGAAGCGGACATCGCAAATTACTTTCTGGATGAGCGCATCTTTTCTTTTTTCGCCAAGTATCAGCTCCTGCACCCCTTCGTAGCCGACCGGCGCAACGACAAGGCCGCCATCGGCAAGCTGCTTCAATAGCGGCAGCGGAATCTTCGGCACTGCTGCGGTAATCATAATCCGCTCGAAGGTCTTCTCTTGGGGCCTGCCCCCGAATGTCTCTGTCGGGGGCCAGCCGCAGCTTCCGTCGCCGATGTAAAACTCGACATTTCTGATGTCCAATCTCGCCAATACTGCCTGCGCCGACTCGGACAGCTCCCTGATTCTCTCAATCGTATAGACCTTTTTTGCCAGCTTACAAAGGGCCGCGGTCTGGTAGCCGCTGCCTGTGCCAATCTCCAGGACCTCGCAGTCGGAATTGACGCGCAGCTCCTGAGTCATCAGCGCCACGATATATGGCTGAGAAATGGTCTGTTCCATCCCGATAGGCACCGGCCCATCCGCGTACGCCTGCGACCTGTACGGCTCCGGTATGAATTCCTCCCTCGGAATCTCGGCCATAACCTTCAGCACCTGCGGGTCGGTTATGTCTCGCCCTGCCAGGTCCTGCTCGAGCATCCGCTGCCGGGCCTTTGCGAACCTGTCCCTGTTCTTGAAGCCGTCCATAAATGTAATAATCGCTTTCGGCGTGCAGTTTTGCAAATCAATTTTCGAAACCGCCCCTGATGGAAGTTGGCAGGTCGAACCTAAAATAGAAGTTTTACAGCCGCCGCAGCAGCCAGAAGCTGCACAACAGCAGTAAACGCCTTTTGCGAAATCCGCTTCAGGAAAAATATCCCCGCAACCGCCCCGACGATGCAATACGCACAACGCAATACGTTCCGCCGTAGGCGGACGATTTACAAGCCACGAGTCACGTGCGACGGAATTTTCCTCTTGCCTTTCCCGACAATCTACACAATAATACTCTAAACCGCGGACTTTCCATCTTTGATTTATACCGGCGAGTTGAGGTATTTAGCCCGCCGTTTTACGGCGGGTCCTTATATGCCATATATGCGTCTTATATAGAACCATATAAAACATAGTTAGGCGGAGAAAAAAGGATTCTCTATGGACTATGAATATCTCGACAAACAGATGCAACAATGGTCCACTCGTCTGCGGGACGATTTGAAGATAGAACCGCCTGAAAGCAACCGGCTTGCGACAGCAATCGCGAGTGAGGTTGCCGCTCTTCCCGACGACGCCAAGCTACGAGTCAAAGAAGTATCGCCAATCCCGCTGAAGAATCGTATCGAAGAGCTGGTCGCTTTCCAAGAGTGGATGTATCTCGTGCATGCGACCAAGCAACCACATCCGTCAGTTGTTCGTGCTCAGGTGATTTATCAGAACTACATCTGCTTTGTATACCTAAACGAAGCCTGCTTTAACGTATTGCGGAAGGAATTGCCGTCAGGATCAACTGGGAAGAAGT
>Ga0315291_10005579_pt1 | contig 15766 bp, 12 predicted proteins | sample YL17G12_20_MG_FD_203070 | JGI IMG/M metagenome (GOLD analysis project Ga0315291, IMG submission 203070) | Sediment microbial communities from Yellowstone Lake, YNP, Wyoming, USA - YL17G12_20 | ecosystem: Environmental > Aquatic > Freshwater > Lake > Sediment | place: USA: Wyoming | collected...
ATTATTTATAAAAATACATTATAATATTTTTCTCTTTTTTTCGGGCCGCCGCCCCATCGCCGCCGCCGCTTCCGTTTTTCCCTTTTTTCTGCGCCGCTTCAATTTGGTTTTAAAACCCCGCCCCACCATTTATTATAAAATTCGAATCTGATGAATTGATTGTTTAAATCTGATATAATCTAGTGACGATGCAAAACGCATTTACTTTTATAGATTTGTTTGCGGGCATAGGGGGAATGCATCTTGCTTTTGAGGCAGTTGGAGGGGACTGTATATTTTCCTCAGAATGGGACAAATATGCCCAGGATACATATGAAGCTAATTTTGGCGAAAGACCTGCCGGCGATATAAATTTAATCCCATCTAAAGATATTCCCGATCATGATGTTTTACTGGCCGGATTTCCATGTCAACCGTTCTCGATAGCCGGTGTTTCAAAGAAAAAAAGCCTGAACATGCCTCATGGTTTTAAGGATAAAAAACAGGGAAACCTTTTCTTTGAGGTGGCAAGAATTATAAAAGATAAATCACCCCGTGCTTTTTTGCTTGAAAATGTAAAGAACCTAAAAAATCACGATCAGGGGAGGACCTACCAGGTTATTAGATCGACACTGGATGACCTTGGATATTATATTTTTGATAATATTATTGATGCAAAGCATTTTGTCCCCCAGCATCGCGAAAGAATATTTATTGTTGGATTTAAAGACCCTGTGAACTTTGAATTTCCCGCTATTTATGACAACAAACAAAGAATAAAAGACATTTTAGATAAGAAGGTCCCGGATAAATATACACTTACGAATCATTTATGGCGGTATCTCAAAAAATATGCAGCAAAGCATAAAGCAGCGGGCAATGGTTTTGGATACGGACTTGTGGATTTAAACGGTGTTTCGAGAACTCTCAGCGCAAGATACTATAAAGATGGTTCTGAAATATTAATTCCTCAAAAAAACAAAAACCCGAGAAGATTGACCCCGCGTGAGTGTGCCCGCCTGATGGGTTTCTCTGAAGATTTTAAAATTGTAGTTTCGGATACGCGAGCTTACAAGCAATTTGGAAATGCGGTAGTTGTCCCTGTAGTTCAGTCAATAGCGAAGAAAATGCTTAAATACTTAAACAGGGAAAAAACTAAAAGCGAGGATGCCGTTTGTACAAGAGCCCAAATAAGCAGACCATCGGATTTATACGTCACCGTTTAATAGGCTGGGGAAAGAGAAACTATCGAAAGCTCCCATGGCGCCACACAAAAAGTAAATTTCACGCATTAATTGCCGAAATTCTTCTCCAGAGGACTAAAGCGGATCAGGTGCTTCCTGTATATAAAGTATTTATCGCCAAATATAAGACGTCGGATAGTTTATATAGCGCCAGACTGGCCGAAATAAAAAAAACAATTAAATCATTAGGGCTGCTCTGGAGAGCAGGTTTAATAAAGAAACTGGCAGTAGCTTTGTCTAAGGGGAAAAATATTGCATGTGATTATCATGAATTGCTTAAATTGCCCGCTGTAGGACCATATGTCGCCTCAGCTTTTTTGTCATTTCACTGTAATAAATTCAGGAGTATAATAGACAGTAACGTTGTCAGGTTGTACGGGCGATTATTTGGTATTAAAACTGGGCCCGAATCGCGTAGAGCTAAAATTATGTCTGATCTGGCAAATCTGATGACGCCGCAAAAAGCATTTAAGGCTTATAACTATGCGGTGCTGGATCATACGGCAGCAATATGTGTTTCAAAACCAAGATGTGAAATATGTCCAATAAAAAAAGAATGCAAGTATTATTTTAGGAGGGGTGGGTATTATGGTAAAAAGTAGGTTTTATGAATCTCGAAGAAAACTCATGCCGAACCAGAATAAGATTATCGAAAAAGCAAGAGATATTCTATCAAAAAAGCACAAAATGACTGAAGAATATATTAAAGATAATTTTGATAAACTAATCCTTGAAGTGGAAGAAATTGGATATAAAGTATATCTGGAAGCACAGGAAATAGCGAATGTTGAGCTGCTGAAGCGCACGTTAACTGAAAAGTATAGCCGGCTATCGGTGAAAGGTGTTGAAGGGCTACAAACTCTAATAGAAAGTAATTTCGCTTTACTAGATGAATTCTTTAAATCATTAGGTCAGTCGAGAATGTCGAGAGCAGGAAAAACATTTGAGGACAATTTAAAGTGGTTATTTAAAAAACTTAATTATCCGTTTGAAGAAAGAGCTGTAATAAATGGCAGGCCGGACTTTTTAATCCCAAGTGTTGAGGAATATAAGAAAAACCCAATGAGTTGTATTATATTCACAGCTAAAAGGACGCTCAGAGAAAGATGGCGGCAGATTGTAACGGAGGGGACAAGAGGGCTTGGCTTTTTTCTGGCAACAATAGATGATACGAAGTCTTATGATGAGATTAAAGAGATGCTAAAACACCGTATTTATATGGTTGTGCCTGAATCTTTAAAAAGAAATGTGGTTAATTATAAACACGCGCCAAATATTATATCTTTTCGAGTCTTTTTCCGTGATCATCTTGACCCGGCTATGAAACGGTGGGGTAAATAATAATTTTCCTGCTCCCAGCTTCTCCATTTTAGCATTTTTTCGCTTTATCGCTGTCAAGGTCGCTCGCAGATATACATAATCTGATCATAATGTAGCTCGCTTCCTCCTCCGCTTCGCTCCGGCCCTCCGCGCATCTACTCGATACGCCTTGCAGATGCGCTCCGGGTGACAGCGGCGAAAAAATGCTAATGCCTTATTGCTCCGGTATTCCGGGGCGATAGGGGGTGTCATTATGGCTGGGATAGTGCGGGTTTCTCATCCTTGCAGGTCTTGCCCGCGAGATCATTATTGTTCGGTAGGGAAGCGTTCTCACTGTGTCCATTTCACCAGGTATGTGCAGGCGTTATGCCGCATTCGCGCACATCAGCGGCTGACAGGGGAGCTTGGCTGTATGCTTGCCAGGCATTGGGTTCAGCCGGGTCTTCTTTAGGGGCAGTTTCTGCCCCTTTTTTGGTCGCTTTTAAATTGAAATGTAAGCTTTATAAGCGTAATATAAATGAGGTTATCAAGCGGCCTGCTTTATATATGGTAATAAGAGGAGGCGTAATTTAACAATGAATGAACTGAAAAAAGAGCAAATATGTTTGCAACTTACAATCATTGATCAATCAATAATTGGTTATTTATCTGAATATGAAGAAAAGCTATGGGAAGAAAAGGCGTTAGAAGCAATGAGAGTAGGGGTAATTGCAATTCAGTCCGCAAGTCCCACTTTAGATACAAGAATCGTTGAGCAAAAATTTCATGAAGTAGAAAAGGAATTGAAGGGATATGCGGACGAATTTAAAAATACTTTAGCTAATGAATTAAAAAAATATTTCGACAAGGAAAAAGGCGACTTGCCCATCAGTTTAACAAATAATGAAAGCAAGGTGTCGGCCTATTTAAAAGAATACTTTGATTATGAAAATGGAAAGGTCGCATTATTAATAAGAAATAAAATTGGCCCTGGGAGCGACTTTGTTAAATCGTTCGACCCAGCAGATAAGGAAAGTGTGGTTACTAAAATCCAAGATAAAGTTCAAGATGTTCTTAATAAGAGCGTAAAGTCCTTAGAAGATCAGTTCTCGTTAGACAAAGAAGATTCTGGTATGTCAAAAATAAGGAAAATGTTTGAGAATAAGGTAAGGGAGGTTAAGGAAAACAATGATGGTTTCTTTAACGAATTAAGGCTCCATTTAGGCGTAGAAAAGGCTAAGGCGGAAGAGGCTGAAAAGGGCACGCAAAAGGGACGAGATTTCGAAACATTATTGTATGAAAAAGTTGCTAATGTATGTTTGCAGTTAGAAGATAACTCCGAAAATGTTACCGACACAACAGGTGAAATAGCGCGATCTAAGGTGGGCGACTATATAATAACCCTAGGGAAAACGAGTGGCGCGCCTGGTAGACGTATTGTGATAGAAGTAAAGAAGGAAAAAGATTATAAGTATAAGGATGCTATTGAAGAATTAAAGCAGGCAAAAGAAAACCGCAAGGCAGATTGTGGAATATTTGTATTTGCAAAGGGGTATGCACCATTAGAAATGGGTGATTTTAAAATTGACGGACATGATTTCTTTTGTACCGTAGATGAGGATATCCTCAATAAATCTGGATCCATAGTGTTTTTGGAGGCCGCATATAAGATATCCAGAATTAATATAATCACTCATTTGCGAGAAAGCGAAGCAGGGGAAGTAAATATATCATTGATAAAAGGGAATATTGAAAAAATGTCGAAACAGATTGAATTGATGTCTGATTTGCTTACAAAGGCGCGAACAATACAGAGTAGCGGAAAAAATATTGAAGAAACAGCAAACGGAATAAAAGGGGAATTGGAAACAATTATAAGATCAACACTGGGGTTGTTAAAATGATTGAATTTATTATCGCCACCCCCATTTAAAAACAAATTGAAGCGGCGCAGAAAAAAGGGAAAAACGGAAGCGGCGGCGGCGATGGGGCGGCGGCCCGAAAAAAAGAGAAAAATATTATAATGTATTTTTATAAATCATTTCCAGTACCCTTTTTAATTGATGGTAAATGGTCGCCCAGGGGTCAGCCGTAAGTTTTGATATAATATCGGTGGCTTTTTTGCTGTTGCGGCGCCATATATTTGATTTTTCCTCCTCTGAAATTATTTTATCGAATGGGGAATACCAAAACGGGGTGATCCGGCAATCGGCGGCGGCGATTTTTCCGGATCTTTTTATAATGAATTTTTTAAAAAGCAGCCATAAGAGCTGTTTTTGGGCGGCGACGTCTATCTCTTTCTTTTCGCTTCAGAGGCCAGGCCCTTTTACTTTGTCTAAATACAAAAGCTGCGCTTTTGTGCGTCCTTCGTCCGCACGCGGCTGAATAGGGCGATGGTTGACAAGTGGCGTAAAGAAGTGTAAAGTATAATTATGGAAAGAAGATATTCACTAAGTGAGGCGGCACAAGAATTGGGATTAACCCGGCAGGGTCTTTATTATTGGATAGAAAAGGGGTGGGTCAACCCAAAACGAGATTACAAGGGCCATCCGGTGTTTACTGAAGATGATATGGAGAAGATTAAAAATTGGCGGAATAAATTAGTGGGGAAATAATGATATGGCAACAAAAAATATCTCAGAATTAATATTTGAAAGGCTTGAGCAACGTCTTAATGATAAGAAAGATGTATTTGATCCGATAATCAAAAGATTAATGGAAAATCTTCGTTCAGATAAACCCACAAAAAAAGAGATCGAAGGAATAATAAAAGAGGAAAACATTGAGAATACTTGAGCTTACAGTTGAAAATATTCGCGGGATAAAAAAGTTGAATATCAAGCTTGACGGAAATAATGCAGTTATTTTTGGTCAGAATGGCACGGGTAAAAGCGCGGTTGTCGATGCAATTGATTTTTTACTTACAGGAGACATTACCCGGCTTAGCGGTAAAGGCTGTGGGTATTTAAAATTAAGTGAGCATGGATGCCATGTAGATTCAAGAGAACATCTAAAGGACACAATTGTAAGAGCAAAAATTAAAATAGATGATAAGGAAATAGTTGTTGAGAGAAGTATTCAGAAGCCAAAATCATACAAGGTGATTCCAAGTTCTGAGAAGGAATTCATTGCACCATATTTCAAAATAGCAGAACTAGGGCAACATCTATTATCAAGGCGCGAAATATTGAGATATATTACATCAGAAGCAGGGGAGCGGGCAAAGGAGATACAAAGCCTTTTAAATTTATCAAATATTGAAAACTTACGATCGATATTGGTCTCTGTTAGGAATAACGCAGAATCACAGCATAAGAATGCTGAGAGTAATCTGGGTTTGGCCGAAAGCGCAATTAAAAACATCCTTTCTCTGCAATCTTTTTCAAAACAGCAGGTATTAGACAAAATAAATGAAAAGCGGCACATTCTCGGTGGCAAGCCAATTGATGATGTTTCGGCTAATGATATTAAAAAAGATATTGTTTCTCAGTTGTTTGGAGGCCATGAAAGCGATCTAACGATGGATCAGCTTGAAAATACTGCAAAAGAATTAAGGAATATAATTAGTGGGGAAATAACCATTGTAGATGAAGGAGAAGAAAAGAAGGTTAAGCATAAAGAATATTTAACGGAAAAACAGAATGAATTAATAGGATTAATGGATGAGGTAAAACAAGAAGCGAAAATTAAGGAATACTCTCTTTATAAAAAATTATTTGAAATAGGGGCTAGTCTGATCGATGAATCGAATATGTGCCCCTTATGTGGCAGAGAATGGGAGGGCGGCGATTTTAAACAATATTTGGCTTCTAAGCAGGAACAAAACGAAGTTGCAAAAGAAAAGTTAAAAGGTGTAGATGAGCTATCCAGCTATTTGAAACAACATATTGATTTAATCGCAAAGGATTTCGATGTCCTTTTTAAGGCATGTCAAAAATTCAAGGAAACTGAATATGACCGACAAGGACACGACAAATTAAAAACACTCTGCGAGAAATGGTCTGCGTCAATGCTCGACCCACTAACTGTTTACGAAACTGAAAAATGGCCAAAACAGGATATTAGAAAAATGTTGGAATCTGAAGTATTAATAAAAATAATTGAAATTGTTGATCAGATAGTTAAAGACATGGGCGCGAAATACTCACAGCAACAATTAGCATGGGATGCGTTAACAAAGATGGAAGAAGCTTGGGGTAGATATGTCGAATCCGAAAAAGATAGTCGGAAACATGAAAAAAGCAAGAATCGATCAGATTTGCTATTGGAATATTTTCAAGAAGCAAGAGATGCAATGCTCGATGGCATATATGAAGAAATAAAGGGTAATTTTGAAAGTTATTATAAAGCCATTCATTCTGAGGATGAGGCGGGCTTTTCTTCCGAAATTAAACATAAGGAGGCAGAATTAATAGTCGAAGTGGATTTTTATGGAAGAGGTAAGTTTCCTCCCCATGCTGTACATAGCGAAGGCCACCAAGATAGTATGGGATTATGTCTGTTCTTCGCGTTAAATAGATATCTTGCGAGTGATTTGATTAATGTTGTTGTCTTGGATGATGTTGTAATGTCTATAGATCGTAATCATAGAAGATCAATATGCTCTATGCTAAAAAAGTATTTTATGGATAAACAATTAATTATAACGACGCATGAAACAGCATGGGCTAAGCAGCTTCGTTCCGAAGGTCTTGTCAATGCTGACAATATGTATCATTTTGTTAATTGGAATATTGAAACCGGCCCGATTATTGAGATGGAAAAAGATTTATGGGCAAAGATTGATGAGGATTTGGCAAAAGACGATGTCCCTTCTGCCGCCCAAAAACTGCGAAGAAATGCTGAGTCGTTTTTTGAGAATATGTGCGATTTATTGGAGTCCAAAATTGTTTATAAGGGCCACCATCGCTGGGATTTAGGGGATTATGCAGACTCAGCAGTATCAGCCTATAAGAAATATTTGTCACGTGCAATTAATAATGCCAAAAAGGCCAATGATCTTGCCAAGCAAGGCGAGCTAGAAGAAATCGAAAAAAAGGCAAATGAAATAATTCAAAAGACAAATATTGAGCGTTGGGCAGTAAATGAAGAAGTCCACTATAACAAATGGAGCGAAATGGCAAAGAATGATTTCCTTCCTGTTATTAATGCGTTTAAGGATTTATTCGGGTTATTTACATGTAGCTGCGGATCAACTATCTCAATAATGGAGGGCGTTGGCGAAGACAAGCGAAAAATTGTTGCATGCAAATGCGGCAAAGTATTTTGGGATGTTCAATGATAGCATCGCTTTACATTCGAGTGAGCACCGAAGATCAAGCCCGCGAAGGTTATTCTCTTGATGTCCAAAGAGAATATTTAATAAATCATGCCAAAAAGCAAAATTATGAAGTTTATGAGGTATATGCGGATGAAGGGATTAGTGCGGGGACAACTGATCGCCCCGCTTTACAAAAGCTATTGAAAGACGCAAAACAAAAGAAGTTCGGTCTGGTTCTTGTTTATAAAATTGACCGCTTTAGCCGTAGATTAGGTGATCTTCTTGGGCTGGTCGAGAAATTAGAGTCATATGGGGTCGGGTTTAAGTCTGCAACCGAACCATTCGATACTACAACATCTGCCGGTAAGTTGTTGTTCCAGCAATTAGGTAGTTTTGCTGAGTTTGAAAGGAATCGACACGCGGAAAGGGTTTTTCCGGGTATGGTTAAAAGTGTTCAAGCTGGAAACTGGCACGGATCGAGGAATTGCCCAACGGGCTACACTTATAACAAAGAGAAGAAATTACTGGAGATTAACGAGCGAGAGGCCAAAATAGTACGGCTAGTCTATAAGTTATATCTTGAAGGGAAAACTACTGCGGAAATAGCGGATCATCTGAATGTCAGCAAGCATGAAACAAGGGTGGGGCGGTTCTTCTATCCTAAATATATAAGGGATATCTTAAGAAACCACATATATATTGGTGAGATCGTCTGGAACAAATGCCGCTATGATAAGAGCCAACAGACCAGCAGAGGATTCAAATACGTCAAAAATGACCCCTCTCAATGGATCATAGCCAAAGGGAAGCATCAGCCTCTTATTTCTAATGAAGACTTTAATAGGGTTCAGGCGTTATTAGATCAAAACAATAATGCTCCGATCCGTAGGTCGCAAAGGGGTAAATTTGCCTTTAGCCGGTTACTATATTGCGAAAAGTGCAACCATCGATATTTTGGCGTTTCGAGTATATCGAATCATAGGACAGGAGAACGGAAGACCTGGTATCGCTGCGGTGGGCAGCAGGCTCATTATGTCAGGTGTGGGGCTAATGCGATAAAGGAAGAAGTTCTTGAAAATATAATACTTGCTGCGATGCAGGATATGCTCAATAGCGATAAGCTAAAAGACAACCGATGGATGTGTATGACTGATGCGCCAGTGGGCCCAATTCCAGGGGTTTCTAGTGTTGACATTGCCGACATCAAAAATGAGCTTAAATCTAATAGAGATAAGCAAATAAAACTGACTGATCTTTATTTGAATAACTTCTTATCAGAAGACACTTTTAAAGAGAAAAATGAGTCGCTAAGGCAGGAAGAAGAGGCTTTGCGCTCAAAATTGGCCGGCATCGAATTATTCTTGTTAGAAAAAGAAAATTCAGCCGCGTATTTGGACAAAGTAAAAGAATTTCTGGCCTCTTATAATAGCGAAAAGAAAGAGATAGACGTCGCCGCCCAAAAACAGCTCTTATGGCTGCTTTTTAAAAAATTCATTATAAAAAGATCCGGAAAAATCGCCGCCGCCGATTGCCGGATCACCCCGTTTTGGTATTCCCCATTCGATAAAATAATTTCAGAGGAGGAAAAATCAAATATATGGCGCCGCAACAGCAAAAAAGCCACCGATATTATATCAAAACTTACGGCTGCCAGATGAACGTCGCTGATTCGGCGAAGCTCGCCGCCGTGCTCGAAGCTGGCGGCTATTCTGAGTTCATAACCGATAACGACAGTTCGGATATAAGAGAGCTGGCGGCCTGCGACCTCGTTCTGGTGAATACCTGTGTCGTAAGGCAGCATGCAGAGGATAGGGCGGCAGGTTACATAAGATCATTATCAGGATTAAAACAGAAAAATCCCAACGTAAAGATCGGCGTCTGCGGCTGTTTGGTCTCCGAACCAGGACGGGACCTGAAGAAAATGTTCCCGCACGTTGATCTTTTCGTTTCCCCAAATTCTCCAGAAAAATTGATTGAATATTTAAACATTAATTGGACATTGGAAATTGGTCATTGGTCATTATCGAAACATGGTTCGACTGGCACAAACTATGTTTCGATTATGCACGGCTGCAACAACTTCTGCTCCTACTGCGTCGTACCCTACGTCCGCGGCCGGGAGATCAGCCGGCCGATGGAAGAAGTCTTGGCGGAGATCAAGGATCTGATAGAGCAGGGGATCAAAGACATCACCCTCCTCGGCCAGAACGTTAATTCTTATAAATACGGGCTAGCCGATTTAATGAATAAAATACATTCATTTGACATTGGTCATTTGACATTGGTCATTAGGTTCATGACCTCCCATCCCCGCGACATGTCCGACGAGATCATCGAAGCGGTCCATGAGCTTCCTTGGGTGGCGAAGGAATTCCTCCTTCCCCTCCAATCGGGAGATGACGAGGTCCTCAAACAGATGAACCGCGGCTACACGCTGGCTCATTATCTCGATCGGATGGAGAAGATCCGCTCCCTGATGCCGCAGGCGAGGATAATGACCGATATCCTGGTCGGCTTCCCGGGAGAGACCGAGGAACAGTTTGAGAACACTTTGCGCGCGGTCGAAGCGATAAGATTTAACGAGGTCCACATGTTCGCCTATTCCGATCGTCCGGGAACGGCCGCGGCTAAAATGCCGGATAAGTTGCCGGAAGAGGTAAAACGTGAAAGATTGCAGAAATTGATCGCGGTGGTGCGCGGCTTGATGGGTGTGTTATAATACATTTTGGAGGAATCAAAAATGGCAAATTCAGATCTTAGGGTTTTCTACGGAAATTCACACCCGGAACTCGGCGATAAGATCATTAATTATCTGGGTTTGAAAAAAGGTGAGATCAAGGTTTCGAGGTTCGCCGGCGGGGAGATCTATGCCCGCATCCTCGAAAATATCCGCGGCCAAAGCTGCGTGATCATTCAGACCTGCACTGAAAAAGTTAATGAAGATCTTATTGAGCTCTTTATTGTTATCGACGCGATGAAGCGCGCATCGGCCAAGTCGGTAGCCGCCGTCATTCCGCATTTTGGCTATGCCCGTCAGGACCGGAAAGCCGCATCCAGAGAGCCGATCTCAGCGAGGCTGGTTGCAAACTTGCTCGAAACCGCCGGCGCTGACCGCATTGTGACTATGGACCTTCACTCCGACCAGATCCAGGGCTTTTTCAATGTCCCGATGGATACTCTTACCGCGCTGCCGATCCTCGCCGGTTACATCAAGAACAAGAATTTGAAGGATATTGTGGTGGTCGCGCCGGATACCGGCCGCGCCAAGGTGGCAAAGAAGCTGGCGGATAGGGTGGGCGCAAAACTTGCCATCCTCCACAAAGTCCGTTCCGAGCACCATCAGTCCGAAGTCACCCATGTTGTGGGTGAGGTGAAGGGAAAGACTGTCGTCCTGACCGATGACATGATTGACACGGCGGGAACCATCACCAGCGGAGTAGAGACTTTGCGAAAAGAAGGATGCAGCAAGGAAGTTTATGTGGTGGCAACTCACGGCATCTTCTCCGGGCCGGCGGTTGAACGCATGACGGCCGCCAATTTCACCGAAGTAGTTGTGACCGATACCGTTCCGATCCCGAAAGAAAAACAATTCAAAGGCCTGACAGTCCTTTCATCGGCGGAGTTGCTGGGTGAAGCCATCCGCAGAAATTATGAGAATCAATCGATAACGTCATTGTTTGATTAGGTGGTTAGGATGAAACGAATCAATATTGGTATTCTTGGGCTTGGGATCGTAGGATCTGCGGTTGCGTCGGTTTTGCAAAAGAATGCCGGAGCTATCTCGGAGCGGGTTGGCGTTCAAATCAAAGTAAAAAAAGGTTGCGATATCCGCAAAGTTAAACCTCCTTGTCCTGTAACTCGCAATCCCTATGATATTATTAATGATCCTGATATCTCTATTGTGGTTGAAGCTATTGGCGGAATTAATCCGGCCAAAAAGTATGTTTTAGCCGCACTTGGCGCCGGCAAACATGTGGTAACCTCAAACAAAGAGCTGATTGCCCAGCATATGGAGGAAATCCTTTCAGCCGCGGAGAAGAATAGAGTTTCGATCCTTTTTGAAGGTGCGGTAGGAGGCGGAATTCCCATTCTCGCAGCATTGAGGGACAATCTCTCTGCTAACAGAATTACCGAAGCTTACGGAATCGTGAACGGGACAACTAATTATATTTTGTCAAAGATGACCGAGGAGGGAGTAGAATTCTCCGAAGCCTTGAAAAAGGCGAAGGAGAAAGGCTTCGCCGAAGCCGATCCAAAACTTGATGTTGAGGGCTATGATGCGTCTTATAAAGCTGCGATCCTCGCTTCGGTTGCCTTTGGCTCGAAAGTGAAGTGGGCGCAGGTTTACCGCGAGGGGATCGAAAAGATTTCTGCGGAGGACATTCTTTACGCCGGCGAGGTGGGTTATGCCATTAAACTCCTGGCGATTGCAAAAATGATCAATGGAGAGCTTGAAGTTAGAGTCCATCCGACACTGGTTCCCAAATTACATCCTCTCGCAAATGTCTCTGAAAACTTCAACGCTATTTATGTCAAGGGTTTTCCCATTGGTGAACTGATGTTCTACGGACCAGGAGCTGGTGGGAATCCAACCGCCTCGGCGATCATATCCGATATTATTTCTATTGCCAACGACAAATGTCAAAGGACAAATGTCAAATTAAAGAGCTATCAATTAAAAAAGATTGAAACGATCGAAAGCCGATATTATATCCGTCTGCAGGCGCCGGACCGGCACGGCGTGCTGGCGGGGATATCGAAAGCTTTTGCCGATAAAAAGGTCAGCATTGCCGCGGTGGTGCAAAAAGAAACCATCGGCAACACTGCGACGATTGTGATCTTAATTCATAAAGTGGCGGAAGAGAACCTGAAAGCTGCGTTAAGGGTGATCCAAAAGCTCCCCGTAGTCCGCCGCATTTCCAACGTGGTGCGAATTCTTTAAGTTTTGTGGGTAATATCCAGATCCAGCTGTTTTAGCGAATCTTCTTTTCCAAAAAGCACCAGGATATCGTCTTTTTCAACCGTTGTGCTTCCGGAAGGTATCACAATGTTTTCTCCTGCTCTCCGAACAGCCAGGACGGTTATGTTATATTTGTTGCGGAGATCAAGGTCAGACAGCACACGACCTACCCAGCGATCGAGCGGCTTGGTCCCGACAATGGTAACATTTTCTCCCAGGTCAAAATAATCCAAAACCCCCTGACTGGTTAACTTATTGACGAGTTTAATAGCGGTGTCCTGTTCAGGAAAAATGATCTGTTCAACTCCGATCTTGGAAAGTATTTTCCCATGAATAGTATTTTGAGCTTTACAAATGGTCAAGGGCACGCCAAAACTTTTACAAACCTGAGCCGCAATAATATTGCTTTCCATGTCCGTGCTTTCGGCAATAATGGCCACGTCGCAGTCGGCAACCCCCGCTTCCTTAAGCGCGGTTTCATCGGTAATATCTCCGATAAAGGCATGGGTCACCTGATCTTTAATATTTTGAATCACGGTTTCGTCCTTATCGATAGCAATGACTTCCTGGCCTTTGTAAAATAATTCTCTGGCGATTTTACTGCCGAATCTTCCTATCCCTAGTACCGCATATTGTTTTTTCATCCGATCGAAATTCCCTCCTTTGGCGGTTCAATTTTTGGCTCCCTTTGTTCCATGATCAAAGCCAGCAAAAGCGTCAGCGGACCGACACGGCCGATGAACATCACTAGCATTATGATGATTTTACCCAAAGAACTCAAGTAGGGAGTGATACCCATGGAAAGCCCGACGGTGCCAAAAGCCGAAAAGGTTTCGAATGCGATTTCTAATAAGCTGAACTTTTCAGTTTGATCCAGGCAAAAAACCGCGAGGGATACCACCGTCAGAGATAAAAAAGCTATGGTAAAAGCGCGCCGGACGGTTTCGGCCGGAATTCTACGATTAAAAATGATAGTGTTTTTAAATCCTTTAAGCGTTGCCCAGATGGTAGATAGAATCAGAGCAAAAGTGGTGGTTTTAATTCCGCCGCCGGTTCCTCCCGGACTGGCGCCGATAAACATGAGCAGCATGGTAACAAGCAACGTGGCGGGAACCATGCTCGCTATATTTACCGTGTTAAAACCGGCAGTGCGCGGGGTCACAGCCTGGAAATAAGAAGCCAGCACTTTATCAACAAATTTTAGGGGACCCAGAGTGCTTGGATTGTTTTGTTCCAGCAGCAGGATAAGAGCTGTTCCACTAACGACTAAACAAAGGGTGGCGGCAATTGCGACTTTGGAATGGAGAGAAAGCTTGTGATGCTGCAGGATATCGGCTATAACAATAAAACCAATGCCTCCGATAATGATCAGAGTAGTAATGGTGAGATTGATAGTTAGATCCGTTACATAAGGGGCCATGTTGGCAAAATTGGGCGGCAGGGCAAATCCGGCATTATTGAAAGCCGAAATTGAATGGAAAACAGCATAAAGAACCGCTTTCCCTAAACCGAGCTCCGGGAGCCAGCGCAAGAATAGAATTAAAGCTCCTATCCCTTCGAATATAAAAACTATGCTAAAGATCCTTCGCAGGACTGAGATCACATCCCTGGTGGAGTAGATGTTTAAAGCCTCCTGCAGGGCAAGTTTTTGGGATATAAAAAGTTTGTGGCGAAAAACTAACAGCATAAAAGTTGAAAAAGTCATATAGCCCAGCCCCCCGACCTGCATTAGTGCCATGATGACAATCAATCCAAAAAGAGAGAAATGCACGCCGGTGTCCAGAGTTACCAGCCCGGTGACGCAGGTGGCGGAGTTTGCCGTAAAGTATGAATCAAGAAAATTGGTTGAGATGCCTTTGGCGGAGGAGATGGGAAGGGACAATAAAATCCCGCCGGTTAAGATCACCAGAAAAAAACTTAAAACGATAACGAAACTCGGGCGAATTCTAAACATTTAGAACCATATCTTATAACTATTTTAACCATTTTGCAACTTGGTGAAGAATCCGGCTTTAAGCAAGCATTCTTCATATTCTTTTCCCGGGTCGGAGTCATAGACTATGCCGCTGCCGATCCCCATCTCGCCTTTGTCTCCCTCGAGCAAGATGGTTCTGATGGCTACATTAAAGACCATGTCCCTGTCGGGGGTTATTAAACCGATGGAGCCGGTGTAGATTTTCCTTTCCTCCTTTTCCAATTCACGGATGATCTGCATGGTGCGTATTTTAGGCGCACCGGTAACGGAACCGGAAGGGAAGACGTTCCGAAAGAGATGGTACAAGGCGATATTTGCTGGAATTTCGGCTTCGATGGTTGAAGTCATCTGACAGAGGGTTTGATATTTTTCGACTTTAAAGAGTTTTGTCGTTTTGACGGTTCCGGTTTTTGCGATCCTGCCCAGGTCGTTTCTTAAAAGATCGACGATCATGATATTTTCACTTTGATTTTTCGGATCATTTTCCAATCGGCTGGCCTGGTTTCTTCCCGGAATAGCAGTTCCTTTCATCGGTTTTGTTTTAATCTTATTTCCCCATTTTCTGAAAAATAATTCCGGAGATAAAGAAAGAATAGTAAAGTCATTGGTTTCGATAAAAGCGGAGTAAGGGGTAGCCTGGCGTTTCTTCAGCCTTTGATATAGATCGAACGGCGATCCATTCAAATTAAATTTATACTTAAAAGTATAATTAACCTGGTAGGTGTCACCGGCGGCGAGATGTTGCTTAATGGTTTTTATTGCAGAGAGATAGTGCTGTTTGATGCCCTCACCCCGTTTTATCCTGACGATTGGCGGTTCTATTTCACCCCTCTCCCCAAGGGAGAGGGGAAGGGCCTGCCTGCCGGACAGGCAGGGGTGAGGGGTTCGGTATGCCCCAAAGCAAACCAAGGGGAAATCGTAAGTTTGATGGCTGCTGAAGATATTTTCAAAAGCATATCCTGCTTCATACGAAATGAATCCGGCAAGGTAATATCCTTTATTGAGAGCGTCTTCCATCCGATTAAAAATGCTTTCTAGTTCGGAGAGCT
>Ga0315291_10005582_pt1 | contig 15764 bp, 19 predicted proteins | sample YL17G12_20_MG_FD_203070 | JGI IMG/M metagenome (GOLD analysis project Ga0315291, IMG submission 203070) | Sediment microbial communities from Yellowstone Lake, YNP, Wyoming, USA - YL17G12_20 | ecosystem: Environmental > Aquatic > Freshwater > Lake > Sediment | place: USA: Wyoming | collected...
CCTCCATGTCAGCCCTCAAGTCAGAGAGCGTGTAGTCGAGCGGGATGGCTTCCTTCTCAACTCGGTCGAGCAACTCAAGGTAACGTATTCCCGCAAACTTGGCCGCGGCTCTCATACTCGCCTTTCGTTCCCGTATCATCTCCAGAGCCTTTCTCAGTTTCCATTCTCCAATTGCCTCAGCCAGCAATCTGCGAATGACTTCAGCGCGCTCCGTCCTCTCCTCACCCTCGATTCTCTTCAAGTCCTTGAGGAGGCTCTCCGGGACACGCGCGGTTATAGTCTCCAAGTCTCTACTCCAAGAAGGAAATGTTTACAAAAACATATAAATGTAACCACGCATCACATCGTCAAACGTGAACATCTGTCGGAAGGCAACCCAAACCGCTACCCGCCCAGTGACGAAAAGCCAGAAGCTTCCGTTAGCAGGCTCAGCATGCAAGATAAAGAGGCTAATTGACCACAACTGGGCGAGCGCAAGCCCCCGACTTCTGGTCAAATACAGCAGAACGAGAACGTGTTCATCAACAGGAACCCACCCACGAAGCTGGGGTTGCCAGTTTTCTCAGGCTCCTGACGGCTACTCCTTGACATAACGTGCGCCGAGATTCGGAGGAGGGCTGGAGCAGATCACGGTCACCTGGTGACCTCGCCTCTGAGGATGCTTGGACAGGTTGAGGACGTACGTCTCCGCGCCTCCCCTCCAAGGGGGAAAGAAACTGTTCGCGATGATGATTCTCATGGCCTCAAAGACCTACTATCGCCCAATTCCCCTGAGAGGTTCATTTGTCCGGTTCTGTAGAACCAAGAGATTTCACCGAGGGTACTCTGAAATGGAGTGGTGTGGACCGAAGAGAGCATCAAGAGTATGCCTAAGCGTGGGGTGATCGGATGGCTGATATCTCGGGGTTCTTGGGTACATGACTCTGAGGATTTCGATTTCACTGACCTTTCTTTTCGCCTGAATCACACGCCGTAGAAGCACTGTGTCCTTCAAGTTGAACAGGTTCCATAGAATCGCTCGGACAAGAGCGAGAGATTTGAGAGGTTCCGACAATAGCAGAGGTGATCCGCCCATCATTATGATACTGAACAATGCGTACCTGCAAACAGCCCACCTTAACGAGGACCCAGCATTCTTGAGGATGGATCGGAGTAGGTTGCGGTGACAATAGTACAGTTTGCGCGCGTCGACCTGCTTCGCTTCTGCTGTTCCTGAGAAAGCATGCGCAACTACCGCATCGGGGGCGAAGCTGATCCTGTATCCGAGCAGCCTCAGTCTCCAAGACAAGTCCGCGTCTTCAAGATACATAAAGAACTTTGCGTCGAATCCTCCCACCTCTTCGAAGACATCTCGCTTCATCAAGACCGCTCCACCGCAAAATGAGAAAGGCTCGAATCCACCGGAATCATATTGGCCTCTGTCAAGCTCTCCCTTGCCGATGTCCACAAACCCTCTCCAGCCGGGAATGCCCATGCCGCCAACCGAGTCAATGCGCGCCGGATCATCCATTGCTCGCATCTTACATGCGACCGCAGCAACACTGTGATCATTCCTGCTCGATTCGACTAGTGATCCGAGCCATCTTGGGTCCAAGACTTCCGTGTCATTGTTGAGCAGCACGACATATTCAGTCTTGATTTTTCGGATTGCTCTGTTGTATCCTTCAGCAAAACCAAGGTTCGTGCGGTGAGGAATGATCATGACATCTGGAAAGTTCTCTTTGACATACTCGACTGATCCATCGAGACTACCGTTGTCGATCAAGCATACGTCCATGTTCGGATATTCGGTGCGCCTGATGCTTGAGAGACAACGCCCAAGCCAATTGCAGCCGTTGTAGTTGAGTACAAGCACGGAAGCCTTGCGAGCATCTGACAAAACGGTGGCCCCCCAGCCAGCATCTGAACTGTGAGTCTACTCCATGAGTCACTATAGCCTTTCCATTCTCCACCGTTCGTGCCCACCGGCATAGTGCCACGCGCTGAGAAGCCAAACTTATCCGTAGAGATGCCAACGCCTCTTGACACTCTCCGCGACTAAAGTCGGGAGCTTGGGCTCGCCAAGTTATGGTCAAGCGGAAGTCCGTCGAGAGACTCAGTCGAAAGTGGAAGGAGGTGCAGCTTTTCGATTATCACGAAGGTAGGCCGATTTTTCCTTTATATACTCTCCGAGGATACGCCGACCTGTCGAGCGAGGACGCTTGGAAGCGGTGATCTTTTCTCTTGGCGCGCCGTTTCCCAAGAATCGGCTCGACCCGCACGATTAAGCTGACGCACTGGATCTGAGTCATGCAACTCTCGGTCGTTATTTTGAATTGGAATGGCACAGCCGCCACGATTCGGCGTGTAGAACAGGTCAGCCGGTGGCGTCGCCTCACCCCTACGGTCTGGGTAGTAGACAACGCTTCCACAGACGACAGCGCAGAGGAAATATCGCTCCGATGTCCAAGTGCACGGTTACTGCGCAGCGCTGTCAATCTGGGTTTCGCTGGGGGAAACAATCTTGCGATCAAAGCAGCGTTGGAAGCTGGCAGCCATGTCATATTGCTGTTGAATAACGATGCGGAGATCGATGAGGCAGGTGTGGCTTCCTTGTTGCAGCTGATGGAATCGGCTCCCACGCTCGGGATGATCGGCCCCAATATCAATGAATTCGACGGTCGGCGCTCAGCCATCTACTCCGGAGGACAGAATATCGCATTCCACCTGAATACACGCATCCAAGTCGCTTCTCCACCCACCCAGATTGTCTCCGCTGTAGACTACGTTCCCGGTGCCGTTGTACTGATCCGCAGAGATGTGTTCCTCAAGGCGGGACTATTTGACGAGCGATATTTCTTCAGCGGCGAGATCGCTGACCTGTGCACGCGAGCCCGCCGGTGCGGATTCGAATGTGGTGTCGCGACTCGTATCATGGCTCAACATGATACCCATCTTGCGGATTCCCGTCGCAGTACCCTCTACGCATACTACAGCCTCCGGAATCGCCTGTTGTATGTCAGAAAGTTCTATTCATGGCTTCTCTTGGCATGGTCATTCATCTATTGCGGGATGGCAGTTAGGTATCTCTTGGCAGGCCGTTTCACGGCGGTGCGTGTGATCTGGTCGGCGTGGTCCGATGGAATCAGGGGCAAGTATGGGAACCACAATGCACACTTCGGATTCACCTAAGAACCCGCCAAGAATCCTGTTCCATCTGACAGTCCCTCCCCCCGCGGTGGAGGGCACAGACGCCCTGTTTCAAGAAGTGGACCGTCTCCAGGCCAGATTCGGAGGCCAAAGGATCTTTCTCTATCCTTTTTCGAGGCCTGGCATCCTGCTTCCCCGGTGGCTGTATGGACTGCATCGACTCCACAGACTAGTGACGATTGACCGGCAAGTTGATCTTCACAACATCTTTGCCCCTGGACTCTTCCTCTATCCGGTGCTTAGTCTTCTGACGCGTCCTACGGTCTATACGATCGTCGCTGGACTACGTACACATACGCGCCCGTGGTGGTTACGTCCATCCTTTAGAGATAGAATCATTGTCTCAAACCGACGCGATGCCCGGATATTGCAGTCGTGGGGCTTGAGCTGTACCATCATCTATCCTTCCATCGAAGTCTCGCGTTTCAGTTTCTCTCGCCCCGCTGCGTCACGCTTTACAATAATGTGCGGTTCGGCGCCTTGGGTGCCTGACCAATTTGCACAGAAGGGGATCGATGCCATCCTTGATGCGGCACAAGTTCTGCCTGATCTGCACCTGGTGTTCCTGTGGCGTGGCATACTACTGGAGCAAATGCGACAACGGATCCGCCGGCGGAACTTGGAAGCACGCGTCCAGGTAATCAACCGCAAGGTGGACGTCAACCAAGTGCTGGGGCGAGTCCATGCCTCTGTAGCGCTTGCTGATCGCCCGGAGATCCTCAAAGCCTATCCACACTCGCTGCTTGAGTCACTGGCCGCCAACAAACCTGTACTGATCAGCCAATCTATACCAATGGCGGATTACGTAGTTGAAAGAGGCTGCGGCGAAGTCCTAGCGTCCCTGAACCCTAAGACAGTTGTCTGCGGTATCCAACATCTGATTGAACAATATGACACACTCCAGGCCAATACTGTCGGCATTGCAGAACGCGATCTCTCGCCAGATGCAATGTTGCGGGCCTATCAGAGCGTCTATTCAGACGTGTTAGCTCATGCCTCTCACAGCGGCGGTGCCCACGCACAATGATAGCTCTCCCGAGAAGGAAACCGAGGCTCATCGTTGACAGACTTGTTGAAGGCTTCGGTGTGGCTCTCGATGAGGGTCCCCGCAGCTTGCTTGAGAGATTGATTGAGCGCTACATTAGAGGCTGGAAACATTTCTTCGAGCTCTCTCGTGATGAGCAGTACCAGGTATGGCTAGCCAACAATAGGTTAACCGAAGAGAGACTCTGCGAAATGGAAAAAGAGGCTGCACAGTTTGCTTATGCGCCGAAGATCAGCATTCTTATGCCCGTCTACAATACGGATGAGAAGTGGCTCAGGTTAGCGATAGATTCCGTGATTAACCAAGTCTACGGCGACTGGGAGCTCTGCGTTGTTGATGACGCCTCAACAAGGACGGACATCAAGCAGATTCTTGAGTCTTATGCCGTCAGAGATCGTAGGATCAAGATTAGATACCTAGCGGAAAATTGCGGGATCTCCGGGGCCTCGAATGAGGCTTTGGGGATGGCTGGCGGAGATTTCGTGGGATGTCTAGATCATGATGATGAACTCACAAGGGATGCCTTGTTCGAGATTGTTAAGGTTCTGAATGAGAATCCGAACTTAGATTTTGTCTACAGCGATCATGATAAGAAGGATTTGAACGGTCGCAGGGTGGACCCTTTCTTCAAACCTGATTGGTCCCCAGACCTCCTGCTATCCATGAACTACGTATCTCACTTCAGCGTCACAAGAAAGAGTCTAGTAGACCACATTGGCGGGTTCCGCTTAAGCTTCGAGGGGAGTCAAGATTATGACTTGATATTGAGGGTCACCGAGTCGACGGATAGGATCGCGCATGTTCCCAAGCCTCTCTACAGCTGGCGCAAAGCGCCAAGATCAGCTGCAGCCTCAATGAATGCGAAACCCTACGCCGGGGAAGCCGCAAAGAAGGCTTTGCGTGAAGCTCTAACGAGACGAGGTCTGTCGGGAACTGTCACAGACAGTCCCGGCGGTCGCTACCGCGTCAGACATACCATCCAAGGAGCACCACTGGTAAGCATCATCATACCGACGCGGGATCGAGTTGACCTGCTGAAACATTGCATAGAAAGCATCGAATCCCGCACAGCGTATAGGAACTATGAGATAGTCATCGTTGACAACGGCAGCGTTGATCCAGTCACCCTTGCCTATCTTGAGTCCTCGAAGCACACCATCGTAGAGTTTGATGAGCCTTTCAACTTCTCCAAGATCAACAATCTCGGCGCGAAGTATGCGAAGGGCGACCATCTTCTTTTCCTTAACAACGATACTGAAGTTGTAGGTGAGTATTGGCTAGAGGCGATGCTAGAACATTCGCAGCGACCCGAAGTTGGAATGGTTGGAGCACTTCTACTCTATCCAAATGGCAGTCGTTCATATAGGCCAAGCATGATCCAGCATGCGGGAGTGACGATAGGAGTCGGCGGAGTGGCCGGTCACGCCTTCAAACACCTTCCAGCAGATCGTCGCAACTACTATGATCTGCACAGGGTCATCCGAAACTGTAGCGCCGTCACAGCTGCCTGCGCGATGATGAGACGGAGCGTATTTGATGAGGTCGGCGGTTTCGATGAGAAGCTCAAAGTCGCGTTTGGAGACGTAGACCTCTGTCTGCGCGTGAGAGAAAGGGGCTACCTTGTCGTCTACACGCCGTACGCGATGGCCTATCATCATGAATGCGCAACCAGAGGTAGACTCCACCCGGCCGAAGACGAGGCCTACGCGATAGACCGGTGGGGAGACGCCATCATCAAGGGAGACCCATACTATAACCCCAACTTAACTCTCCTTAGACAGGACTACTCCCTTGCATCCAAAGGATCCAGCATCAGACCCTTGGCAATACTTCTCGATATCTTCTACCTCAGGCCAGACTTGCAGCGGACCTATCCAGAAGCATGGAAAGGTGACTACCGGAGGCTTATCGACTGGGCAAGCACCATCGGGATGAAGGCTGACACCACGAGAGTAGCGCTGCGACCCTACGGTTCCTACTTCGCCTCGAACGCTTCTGACCAAGTCGAAACGTATCATCAACAGAAAGAACTCGAGAAACAGTGAGATCGTGAAACCTCCTAAGAATCGATGAGAGAACAGTTTACGGCTGGTGGCTCGTCTACAGGAAACGCTTGTCGGAGCATCCAAACGTCAAGCCGCATAGACCACATACCTTCGAAACATGCTCTCGACTACACGATCCTCCCGCAGATCTGTCCGCAGGCTTGTCTTGGGAACGTACCCCAGCGTTCTCTTGGCTTTGGTAATGTCGGCCACGCTCCGACTGACGTCCCCCTTTCTCGGCGTAGCGTACTTCGGTCTGATGGAATGGAGACCATAGATCGCTTTGAGCGTTTCCGGCAGCGGGCTTATGCTTGTCGCTTTGCCGGTCCCGATGTTCAACAGAGCCCCCCGTGCGGAGAGCCAGGATCGTCGCGGAGATCACGCCACTGATGCTGACGAGATCTCTTGTCTGCAATACGTGCAGTTACCCCGTACGGAGAGACAAATGAAGGATCAACGACTGCATCAGCGTGTCATCAACCTGCTGCCCTACTCAGCCAGCGGGCGCCACCACCACTTATTGACCTTGCACCAATCGATTGTCTTCTGAAGCCCCTCCTCGAAGCCTACCTGGGGCTTCCACCCCAAGCGATGGATCATTTCACAATTCAGAGAGTATCTGAAGTCGTGGCCCAGCCGGTCGCTGACGAACTCTATCATGATCTCGTGAAGAGACAGATAGCGAAGAATCTCAGCCGCTATGCATATGTTCTTCATGGCCGCAGAAGCGACTGAGCACCCCGACGACGCAGGCCAGTCGATCGGGCAGGCAGTTGACGTGTCAGTTTCAAGATTCTCCTCAGTTTTGGAGATGATTGCAAGAGTCTCCACAGTATCGCATGGAAGTACGATTGTCTTTGAGGGTGAGAAACAGGCAGCTTATCTTCCGACCAGTCATCCTCGGACATGGAATTGACAAGCGGTGAAGTTAGAAGCTTTGTCTTGTCTCCCTTTACAGCGACCAGAGTCACTCTGTCGTACCATGTCTGCGCTTCACGCGGTTTGTGGCATTCGTAGATTGAGGTGAACCCCACGCTCTTGAGGACGTTGTAGAGCGATGGTCTAGTAAACCAAAAACTCTTTTCATTAGTAAGCGACGCAGATGGACTAGTTGCCTTTTCCTCATCAGTCGTACCAGGGTAGAATTCATAATAGATTCGTCCCCAGTATTTCTTGCCATCATGAACACAACAGTCCCTGGGAACAATGCTAATGTGGGTATCGATGATCAGGATCCTATCAGTCATTGCCGCGATAGTTCCCAAGAAACGAAACAGATCAGGAACGTCCAGATGGTAGAGGATACCTAGGCATAGGACGACGCCAAAATGCCCATGTCTTTCAGGACTTAAGTTTCGCACATCTTCTAGGATGAAATCCACATTATCCAGTGAAAGTGCTTCCTTCGCGAACCTTGCCTTTTCAATGTTCGCCCTTCGTCCCTCTACCCCTACCACCTTCGCTCCTTGTCGAGCAAGCTCGATTGCATATAGACCTTCAAGGCAACCTAGATCCAAGACAGTGAGATCATGAACAGGCTTTGGGGCAAAGTCGGTGATGATCTGCATAATTCTCCGTAGTTTGAGTCCGTCGCCCAACACTCTGTTCTCGATTGTGTAGACTTGGTCGTGCAGTTGTATGTTGTGGGCTCTCCATGGTCCCCACTGCCCAGTTATCTCCTTTTTCTGCTTCTCTAGGGTTTCAGCATCCATGCAACATATCTCCCTCGTCAAGCACCTACCCCAAGGATGTCAAAACGGTACTGCAGTCAATATCAAGCCTGCCTTCGTCTCCTAGCCCTCTTGACTGCATCCTTCCGTGCTTGCTTCTCCGCCAAGGCCTTCAGTTCCTTGTTGCCGAGTTTTGTGCGGAGCCAGCTCGCTGAAGCCGCTAAGGGCTGGCTTGGAATGGGGACGATTATCAGGAAGGGCCCTGCGGGGATCAACGTCGCCTTCGTATCCCTCACATGCAACTCTGACGGTATTGTCAATCGTCCGCGCTCGTCCACAACAACCACGGGCATCTGAACTTCCCCATGTTACGCTTGCAACCCTCAGATTTAGATAATGCGCCAAAAGAGACTGATCTGCCCACAAAGCTCCGAGTAGCTAGTGCGCGTCCGCGCTCGATCAGAGTGCCAGCTAGCCTAGTCCGTTGCCCGTATTGAGTGGCGTGCTGCACGGTTCGTGCGGCCTGTGGTGGCGTACCAGGTTGTGCGGAACGGTTGCGTGGGTGGTGCTTGGACATGGGCATCGTCGGGTCGTCAGCGTCCAGTCGTGCGCCGAACTGCAAGATCAATCTCGGACCCACCAACTGCCAGGTGGTGCGTGCCCCAGCAGTCCCGCGTGCATAGACCACAGCAGAGATTCCGAACTTCCGCGAAGTTCACCCGCCGGCGAATTTCGCCAGAAGACGGACGATCAACTTGACCCGGTCAAGGGTCTGCCAATACAACTAGGCACGAACAGATGGCTCGACTTGATTCGACAAGCCGCGCGACAAAGATACTGATAGAGAATCTCATCGTTCAAAGTAGGCGAAGTTCTTCTCTTCGAACCTTAGAGTAAACCGTCGTATGATGTCCAGTCCCAAAATACATGGAAGGGTCGCGAGAATCTTGCGTTCGTCCTCATTGCGAGTCGGAGGGTCTCGCAACACATGAACGAACTGCAATTGCTCTTCAACAGATGAATTGTCGGTAGCTGTGAAGACCAATCTCACACCGCCTAACATCCGTGCATCAGTACCTCCACCGATGCCTCCCATTTTGAGCTTGACCTTGTAGGTTTCCAGAGTGTCGAAGTTAACTCCAAGTTCTCTCGCTTTTGTTTCGGGGAGAGTGGTGTGAACAGAACCAGTGTCAACAATGAATCTTTGAGGCATCTTAATACTCAAATGATCGCAAACGAATAGGGCCGTAACAAGCAATGGGCCCCCTTGACTGCCAAGATCTGTATGCGCACCAAGGCGGTCATCCCTCCGGCGAGGTAGCGCCAAGGCTAGCATAGTGACTAAACTATGAGCAAGTAAGGTTCTCGCGTTACAAACTCAATCGCACAAATTTCGGGGTCTCTTGCGTGTTCAAGGATCTTCCTAGTCAGCTCTTCCATAGTATGCGCGTCTAGAACTTGTTTCCCTGAATCGAATACAGCAATATATCGGTCAGGGTACTCCGCTCTTAAGTTGTCAACATGTTCCAAAAGCCAATGTGTATTCTTTGTGAACTCTGCGAGTTTGTCTAGGTCGCTCTTTTCAATGGTCACTGTAGCCATCTTAGGTTTCATCTCACCGATTTTATCGTCGGTTTGTAGAACTGTGTGCCCACATATAAGACCCACTTGTTCCCATTCCTTCCATTCAGCAGATACCCCAACATTACAGTAGCAACAAAGGATTGACTCTCTCCGCGACTTGAAGTCGGGAGATTCATGCTTCCACAATGATCCTCTCTAGGGTGGGCATTCCGTTGTTGCGGTTCCACCCGCATCCATCCCATCGTAGCAGCATAGGCCAAACCATTGGCTTGACAGCATGCCCGCCGCAGCGGGCAGCCATATTCATTGTTGCCTGTTCCCCGAACCTCTCCACCGCCTTCTTCGAGTAGGCGCCCATATACTGGTCTTCAGGCATCCCACTCACATCTGGAGCCTACTAGCCCATGTGGGCGTGTATGATTCGGCTCCAAACAGTCCGATCGCGGACAAGAGTGCTAAACTCGTCAACTTGCTCGCTTACTCCACGACCAGAAGTCGGGAGCTTGCGCTCGCCCAGTTATGGTCAACGCCTAAATAGGTATAGGCCTAAGCCATCAGCCAAGAAGTGTATGGTGAGGGTCCGTGCTGCCTGAAACGATTGAGCCTTTGAAGGGTAAGGCGGCAACGGAGTTCATCGAGTACGACAGGCGCCCACTTACGCAGAATGAAAAGGAGTCTCTGCAAGAGGCCGCTGAGTTCTATTCCAAACACAAGCCAAAGCCGTAGCGTCACGTGTTCCTCTTGCAGTCAACGCCCAAAGTTGACCTGTCGAAACTGCGCTTCGAGAAGCTCTCACGTGAGTCAGATACGACCGCGCTTGATTGCACCGATGAGGACGGGTCGGATCCATTTGGTTTGCAGGTCTTCATCAGAGATGAGGCCCTCACGTATCAAGCAGAGAAACTTGGAGTGACATACCTGGTCTTCCAAGACTTTGACCTCGTAGGGTTCGTAACCGTGAGCATGACTTGTGTGATTAGCTCCCACCCATGAATGGGTGTGGGCTTCTGAGCTTGCAGGCTACTATTTCTCTTGCCTGTTCATCCCCAGTATAGGCCAAATCATCTGTGGCCTGTCGAGTCGTGGCCTTTGGCAAGAAACGCGACCCGATATTGATGCTACTGTTGAAGTCAGCATTGTAGATGAGTTCACAGTTCCAGCAGTGGAAGACGCTCTGCGTGAGACGCTCCGTATGCCTTGAGCCGCAGCGGTGACATGTTCGACTGGACCAACGTTCGTCCGCTGCTTCTGTTGGAACGCCAGCTTTCACGCATTCTTCTTGAATGTAGCGGATTTCTCGCCCATACGTCCAACGGGCGAGTATTTTGCGAAGCCCTGCCTTATCGTTGCCCTTGAAGTTCTCATACTTGATGCCTTTCGGATACCCCGCCACTACGAGGCAGTTCTGTGATGTTGCGGCAATTTGCTTCGCCGCAAGCCGGTCATAGTATTCGCTGACATGCAGTCTCTTGTGCCGGATGCGTTTCAGTGGCTCCCACTTCTTCGCACGCCGTAGTTCTGCTACTCGCTTCTCCAACCGGTTCAATCGATCCCGCTTCAACCCGTCCGTCTGAATTGAGAAGCCACTTGACCTTAGAGGGTGATTCGGCCTTAACATCACGGATGCAATTGACCGCTTCACTCCAAGGTCGATTCCACGTACAGCATAGACGGGTTGAGTGGGAACCACATATTCCACCTTCACATGAACGCAATATTTTCCATGCCGCTTCACAAGTTGGAAACTTTTCACAGTACCTTGCTCTAGTACGTCAAGATGGTGCTTGGCAGGATTTAGTGGAATTGTAAGCTTGACTCCTCTACGGAGAGTTGAGATACGTGCCACATACGGGCAAAGCTTCAGATGCTTCGCTCCTTCTATCGAACCTATTCGACCATCAAACCATATTGAAACTCTGCCTTTCATTCCGTTCGTGAACGGTTCTTGCGGTTCCCTCCGCAGAAGCTTCCGAAGCCACTTCTTCTCGCCTTCCCGTCTGGCGACTGCCACGTTCCTACGCCAAGCCTTATGCGTTTCACGGTAACTCCGCCACATCCATGAGGCTGTGTCAAAGCAACATTGAGCCATGGCACCACTGAGTTTCACTTGCTCCTTAACGCCCGCATGGAACAATCGCCTATCCGCATAGGAGCCCTTCAGCCCATGCTTCTTGAATAGTTCCGACCATGTCCAGACCCCATACGTGGTTCGCGCCGTCAGGGAATCCAAGATTGAAAGCTTATGCGTCGTGATGCCATAGTGGACTGGAACCTTCACAGTCTTAACGACAAGCATCACGTTCCCTTCTACCTCTCTCAATCTACTGATCGGTTATAAACCGTGGAGGGTTGTGCTCGCGGAATTGGTTAGCCTTAAGGCTGACACGCAATTCATCCCACCCCTAAAGGGCTGTGGGGCTTCTTGCTCAATTCCTCGCTAAGTATTGCCGACTTGGGAGAAGATGAAGAGGTCAGGGGGGTTCGCGTCCCGTACCCCGCACTGTTGTTGGGGCGTTTGGCAGTGGACAAGAGACTCAGGGGGAAGGGCATTGGTGCGTCGCTCTGCAGATTTGCAGTAGGTTTGGCTGTGGAGGTTTCGAACACAATTGGCTGTCGATATGTCGCCCTACATACGCTTCCTGATAGAGTCAGCTTCTACACCAAAGAACCCTTGAATTTTGTCGAGTCATCTCTCGAGCGCCCTGACAAGAAGAAGCTTCTCTATCTACGAGTAGTAGATGAATCAGTCTCCGGCTATTGACTCTCTCCGCGACTGAAGTCGGGAGATTCATGCTTCCACCACGGTCCTCTGTTGGGGGGGCATTCCGTTGTTGCGATTCCACCCGCTATCGATCCCAGTGTAGAAGCATAGGCCAAACCATTGGCCTGACAGCGTACCCGCCGCAGCGAGCCGCCATATTCACGATGCCTCCTCACTCGAGCCTGCCCCGCCTATTTTCGGTTGAGAGCCTTATTCGAGGCTTCGGACATCTCAACCACATCTGAGCCTACTGTCCCTTCCGGGATTGTCTCATTCGGCCCTAGCAGATCCGGTGTGTGCCAGACATTTAAGCTGCCAGGGGCTCGCTCACTCCACGACCAGAAGGCGGAAGCTTGCGCTCGCCCAGTTATGGTCAGGGTCTCGAATCCCAGAGGTTCTTCTAAATGGTCTGCTAGTAAGGAACTCTGAGCTGGAGCGTGAGAATCATGATTTGTGGATTCAAGTTGCCAAGCAAACGCTGAACCTCCTAAACGCGCACGAGATCTACAAAGCAACGGTCAGCTTCGCAATAAACATGAGCATATGACCGGCACTGCGTGTTACGAGAATGGCGTGTCCCAAGGCCGAAAAGCCGGAGACATGGAAATGGGTAACTTCCCATAAAGCCAGCTGAATGTTAATTAGGCGCATTGGTAAGAAAGTAGTACTATGAAGACCTATCACGTAACGCGCAAATTACAGATAACGATTCCAAAGGTCCTAGCCAAGGAGCTGCGGATCAGGCCCGGCGATACAGTGGTCCTTCAAAAGGCAGGCAACGCGGTTTTGGTGAAGAAACCCGGAAAACAGGTGAAGGATCATGCCGAGCTGGAGAGAACAGTAGAAGCTTTCGCCAGGGACATGGTGAAGGTCGGAAAGCACGTCAAAACTGCGGAGAGAGCGATCGCTGCGAATCTTTCTCGACACGTCGGTTCTTAGCCACAGTTCTCTCGGTCAGCTTTCGGCCAAACTTGTGGACAGAGTAGTGTCTGGAGACGAATTCCTAGTGTCAGCTCTGACTCACTTCGAAATATTGTGGGGTTACAGGAAGGCCGGACTTGCAACAGAAAGATACGACGCGTTCCTTTCCAAGCTGGACATTGATGTAGCTCCGCTCCTCGAGGAGGACGCAGTCTTTGCGGCAAACAAGAAACCCGGCAGGGAGAAGCTAGTTGACGCACTCATTGCCGCAACGGTTAGCCGCTACGATTCTTTGATCTGGACCAGAGACACGGATTATCTGCGATTTCTACCAAAGGAAAAAGTCATAATCATCCAACAAACTTCACATTATCCATCAGAAGGCGCAGTTTGAAGCTGACACGATCCTAGGAGATCTTGAAAACACATCTCGTATTACGTTGCAGATCCAAAGCGTTTTGACTCTCTCCGCGACTGAAGTCGGGAGATTCATGCTTCCACAATGATCCTCTCTAGGGTGGGCATTCCGTTGTTGCGGTTCCACCCGCATCCATCCCAGTGTAGAAGCATAGGCCAAACCATCGGCCTGACAGCGTACCCGCCGCAGCGAGCCGCCATATTCACGATGCGTCTGCTTACTCGAGCCTGCCCCGCCTATTTTCGGTTGAGAGCCTTATTCGAGGCTTCGGACACCTCAACCACATCTGAGCCTACTGTCCCTTCCGGGATTGTCTCATTCGGCCCTAGCAGATCCGGTGTATGCCAGACATTTAAGCTGCCAGGGGCTCGCTTACTCCATGTCTGAAGACAGGAGCTTGCGCTCGCCAAGTTATGGTCAGCGATTCGATGGCCCAGTCCTTGGGCTGTGCCAATAGAGAAGAATCTCCAAACGAGAAGCCCGATCAGCACCCATGGAGCAAAGTTTGGGATACTGACCCGCAACAAGAACGAGAAGACAAGAGTCAGAATCACCATATAGGCCAAGGGATTCAGGAGCGACCAGAGGAAACCAAGAACCGAATTCCTGTACCGGACCTTGAAGTCCTTCTGAGCAAGAACCACTACTATATCCAGAAGATGATGCATAGCGTTTTGCACTTGCGCACCCTTGTACGTCTAGGATCCTGAGTCATCCGCAAAGGAAATAATGCTTGCTGGGAGGTCATGGTGCGAGCCCCGCGAGGACGCAGTCCAATTCGCGCTAGGCGACATGAAGACTGACGCCACGAGAGTAGCGCTGCGACCCTACGGTTCCTACTTCACCTCGAACATGTCTGACCACGCCGAAGGTTTTTCGACGGAGAAGATGGATGATAAGTAGAGAACTCGAAGGCTCGGGAAGTACAGAGATCGCAACATCCTAGAAATCGATGAGAAAACAGTCTACCGCTGGTGGCGCGTCTACGGGAAACACAGATCGGACGGTCTAAACGTCAAATCCCGCAGACCATATACGATCCATCGAACCCCACAACCCACAGCGGGATCATCCTCCAGCTGAGACGAACACGAAACTGGAAACCATGCCGCATCGAGGGATACCTCCGCAACTGCGCCAAGCAACCCGTATGACACACAACAATCCACAAGATCCTCAACCAGGCAGGACTGACCGACTCCTGCGATTCCTGAGAAAGCGTGTGCGACTACGACATCAGGTGCAAAGCCGATCCTGTACCCGAACAACCTCAACCTCCATGACAAGTCCACGTCTTCAAGATACATGAAGAACTCCCTGTCGAAACCTCCTACTTCCTCGAAGACTGCTTTCCTGAGCAGGGCGGCTCCGCCGCAGAATGAAAAAGGGTCAAAGTCTGCTGTGTCGTATTGTCCTTCATCGCGCTCTTCTCGTCCGATGTCCACAAAGCCCCTCCAAAAGGGGATACCCATCCCTCCAACCGAATCCAGACGATCTGGCTGGCCCATGGAGACCATCTTGCAGCCGACAGCCGCTACCTTGGCATCAGAAGCAGCAACCTTGACCAACGACTGAACCCAGTCCGGACTCAAGACCTCAGTATCATTGTTTAGCAGCACAACGTAGTCGGCTTTGATTCGAGGTGGTGTCTGGCTACACTAGACAATCGCGCTTGCCTCCAGTCTATCAATCAAGAGACTCATCGACAGATCATAGGTTATAGTAACAGGGGCATTCTGTACAATACTGATCCGGTACTTCGCCAGCATAGAAAGCCTTGCGGAACGCTTCATAGCGAGGCGAGTTCCATATTTGCTGCAACGTGTCGTGACGAATATTCCCCATTGCTTTGACTCTCGACCCTCGTTCGTTTCCGAGCGCTTCGAGTACGCAGCAAGGGTAAACATCACCATTCGAATCGACGCACGGATTGGTTCTACCGTGTTGGGCGCAATCTAGTCTCGGCCTGCTGGGCGTAAACGAAGGAATAAAGCAGTTGACGTTGGCCGCTCTTGCAAGGGCCCTCGCATCACGAACATAAGGTATGAACTCCGAAGGTAGCTCTCTTGACGAATCGCCAAGATCGTACAAGACCTGGTTCCTATCGCTCTCGTACAATCCATGTGGATTT
>Ga0315291_10005583_pt1 | contig 15762 bp, 17 predicted proteins | sample YL17G12_20_MG_FD_203070 | JGI IMG/M metagenome (GOLD analysis project Ga0315291, IMG submission 203070) | Sediment microbial communities from Yellowstone Lake, YNP, Wyoming, USA - YL17G12_20 | ecosystem: Environmental > Aquatic > Freshwater > Lake > Sediment | place: USA: Wyoming | collected...
GCTGGCTCAAGCGGGATGGACAAGTTCTGGGAGCCGATGGGCAAGCCATTCGCGCGCGGTGTCAGGAGGCAGCGCGCCGTCTGTGGGAGAGGGCCGATGGCTGACCTCCGAGTTTCGGTCGCGGGGGTGGCGTTCCGCAATCCCCTCATTCTCTCCTCCGGCCCGCTCACGTACAACGCCCAGGCCATTCTGCGGGCGTGGGAGGCCGGAGCCAGCGGCGCAGTCACCAAAACCATTACACTTCACCCAGCCATCAACCCCACGCCGCACATCGCCCGCGCCGACGCGCCGGGAAGCCTGTTGAACACCGAGAAATGGTCAGATTTGCCTGCGGAACAATGGATCAAAGAGGAGATACCGGCGCTGCGAAAGGCCGGTGGCGGCGTCATCATCGCCAGCGTGGGGCACTCTGTAACCGACGTAGAGGCGCTGGCCGCCCCACTTGCCGAGGCCGGAGCACACATGTTGGAGGTCGTCTCCTATCGCAGCGAGGACATGCCTGACGCAGTGCTCGCAGCCAAATCAAGGGGTGGCCTCCCCGTCTTCGCAAAAGTCAGCGCAAACTGGCCGAACCTGATGGAGACAGTGGTAGCCAGCTTGCGGGCGGGCGCCGATGGCATCACCGCGATAGACTCCATCGGCCCCGCGTTGGCGATAGACATTGAGACTCGGCGACCGCAGCTTGAAGGGCCGTGGGGATTCGCGTGGCTATCCGGATCCGCAATCAAGCCCATCGCTCTGCGGGTTGTCGCAGAGATCGCCCTGCGATGGGATGTGCCGATTCTGGGCGTTGGCGGCATCAGCAAAGCCGAGGACATCGTGGAGATGATGATGGTCGGAGCGTCCGCCGCCCAGGCGCACACGGCCCCGCTATTGGGCGGCTTGACGTGGTTCGGGAAGGCGTTGAAGCGCCTTGACTCGTGGCTGGAAGATCACGGCATCGCGTCGGTTCGCGAGATTCATCGTGCCGCCCTGTCCTCGCTTCGGGACGCCGAAGACTCGCGCCCCTTAGAATTCGCCTTTGACTCTGAAACATGCACCGAGTGCCAGCGGTGCGTCATTGTCTGCGCCTACCGCGCGCGGACAATGGATGGCAAGCGGATGCTGTTGGATCGCACTTTGTGCCGCTCCTGCGGTCTGTGCACATCAGCCTGTCCCACGGGCGCGCTGGCAATTAGCGGCAAGATAGATAGCAGAATCCCCTGAGAAAACCCGCTGTTCCGTGCGCGAATCCTCGCATAGCATTGGCAGAAGCGACAGGGAGCGAACCAGCCAATGCTAGACACTAGCCTTGTCGTGGCTACTCATCTCATCCGCAGGCCTAATCGGCCGTAAGAGCCTATCGCCGGATGTGACAACATCCCGCAAATCGACTATCATCCAACTCGAATCAGAATCCTCGCCGGAGCCGACAACCTATCCTGGGCGGAAAGCACATCCGTTCTGAAATGTGCCTTCTACGCTTGTCTGTGGTAGAATCAAGGCCTCTACACTCTATCCTGGAAGACACGCTATGCGCTTCTCACCTATCACGCTCGCCCGGAAATGCCTGCGCCACCTCTGCCAGCCTCTCATCCAGCTCCTGCGCAACTGGACAGCTGTGCTACCCAATAAGTACATCCGTTCTAAAATGTGCCTCCAAACCCTTTCTGTGATACAATCCCTGCCTACACACCACATCCGGAAAGGCAGCCCATGCGCTTCTCACTCAGCACACTCGCCCGGAAATGCCTCCATCGCCTCTCTCAGCCTCTCATCCAACTCTTGCGCAACTGGACAGCGCCTGACAACAAGTCCCTGACGTCCTCCGTAGCCGCCGATATGACGCGCTCCAGGTTGGATTTGATCTGGGAGAACGCCTTCCTGCGCCAACAGATGATCATCCTCAGTCGCCAGCCGAAACGGCCCACCCTCTCCTGGCGCGACAGGGTGATCCTCGTTCTCCTAGCCAACAGGTTGCGTGCGTGGAAAGCATCCCTCCTCATCGTACAACCCGACACCCTGCCGCGCTGGCATCGAGACCTGTTTCGCCTCGTCTGGACACGCAAGTCCAAAGCCAAGAACAAGGCTCATCGACCGCCGACATCCAGAACCATCGTCACTCTCATCCAGCAAATGTACCTAGACAACATTGGCTGGGGCGCTGAACGTATCTCTGGCGAACTCCTCAAACTCGGCATTGCGGTTTGCCCGACCACAGTCCTCAAGTACATCCGTCTGGCTCGCCATCCACGGACACCCACCCAATCCTGGGCCACGCTCCTGCGAAACCACGCCCACCAGATCTGGGCCTGTGACTTCCTCCAAACCTACGATGCTCTCTTTCGTGCCCTCTTCGTCTTTGTCATCATCGAACTCAACTCCCGCCGTGTCGTCCACTTCGCCGTCACCCGTAACCCATCAGACCTCTGGGTTGCACAACAACTGCGCAACGCCACACCTTTCGGAGAAGGTCCAAGGTTCCTCATCCGCGACAATGACTGCAAGTACGGAGCATCCTTCAACAGGGTCTCTGAGGCGAGACACATCGAGATTCTGCGTACGCCTATCGGGGCTCCAAAAGCCAACGCCATCTGCGAACGGTTCTTGGGGAGTCTACGTAGGGAGTGCTTGGACTACTTCCTCATCCTCGGCGAACGCCATCTCCACCGCATCATCAAGGAATACGTTGCCTACTTCAATCACGCACGGCCCCACCAGGGAATCAACCAGCAGATCCCCTGCCAGCCGGAGTCGCTGCCAAAGACGGGACGTGTTGTGGCTTTCCCAGTCCTCGGTGGCCTGCATCACGACTATCGCCGGAAGGCTGCCTGACAGCTACCACCGAAGAGAATCTCCCCTGGGACACGCTACACAGACCACCGGTAGCTCGCTTCGCGCTGTCCAGTGTCAGGGGGTTCTCACTGCCTTACTGACTACACTCTCTCCCCCGACAAGACTGCCACCCTCATGTGCAATGCTTGCCAAGCAGATATCCCGATGACTTGAGCAGTTGATACCAATCGCCGTCATAGAGCAGTGACAATTCAGAACGGATGTACTTATTGAGCAGCACAGGCCATGCGTACAACCGCACCACTGATTGTGCTGACGGTTTGTCTCGAGAGCAGGATTCCGGCTGGACAGAAAGCACAACCATACGTACAATACCACAAGTCCCGCAAACGGGAGGAAGACCTAATGTCCACTCCAACAGAACAGAATCGTCCTCTGGTCCTCATCACGGGTGCCACCGGATACATCGGCGGCCGACTCCTTCGCCCGCTCCTGGAGGCTGGCTACCGCGTGCGCGCGGGCGTGAGGCGTCCCGAAATACTAGCGGCGCGCTGGGGCAACACAATCGAAGCGGCGCGCTTTGACGCATTCCAACCCGAGACCGTGCGCGCAGCCCTGCGCGATGTGGAAACCGCTTACTACCTTGTGCACTCGCTGCGCGACGTCAAGGATTACTCAGATGCTGATCGAAAGGCGGCCGGCATTTTCGCGAGCGCCGCCCGCGATGCTGGTGTGAGGCGCATCATCTACCTCGGCGGGCTTGGTGAAGGCACAGGCGGTCTGTCGGAGCACCTTGCAAGCCGTCAGGAGGTGGGGAGAATTCTGGCCGGGTCAGGCGTTGAGACGATTGAGTTCCGCGCAAGCATTGTGGTTGGCTCGGGATCGACGTCCTACGAAATGGTGCGGAACCTTGTAGAGAAACTGCCCGTGATACCCGCCCCTCACTGGGTGCGCGCCCCTGCCCAGCCTATCGCTATCGAAGACGTGGTAGCCTACCTGGTCGCAGCTGCTGGAGGCAAATTCGGAGGATCGCGGGTCTTTCAGATCGGCGGGCCTGATGTGACAACCTATCAGGGCATCATGCTAGCCTATGCGAAGATACGCGGCCTCAAGCGCACGGTGATTCCAGTTTGGCTGCTGTCGCCGCGACTTGCAGGCTGGTTTCTGACTCTGTTTACACCCACACAGGCAAAGGTGGGGCGCCATCTTGCGGAATCGCTTCGCCATTCCACAACGGTAACTGATGACGCAGCGCGCACTGCATTCCCAGACATCGTGCCAATGGGCGTGGCCGAGGCTTTCGCCCGCGCCGAAGTCAATGAAGATCGCGAGGCGGCCGAAACGCGATGGTGTGACGCGCTGGGTTCGTGCGAACTAGCGCACCCGCCCCTGCGCACGCGCCGCGAGGGCAGGCTCATTGATCAGCGCGCGATCCGCGTGGGTTGCCCGCCTCCGTCTTCCTTTGCGGTACTCTCGTGCATTGGGGGCAATACGGGCTGGCATGCCTTCGACTGGCTCTGGGGACTGCGCGGCTTCCTAGATCAGCTGATGGGGGGCGTCGGATCACGCCGAGGCCGCCGCGATCCCTCATGCCTGCTCAAAGGCGAGACTGTAGACTTCTGGCGCGTGGTCGAGATTGACCCGCCGAAGAGCCTGCTGCTGCAAGCCGAGATGCGCATGCCGGGCCGCGGCTGGCTGCGGTACGATGTGGAGCGCGATCCGCAGACCGGTGGCTCGGTGGTGACGCAGACCGCAACCTTCGATTCAAAAGGGCTTTTCGGGCTTCTCTACTGGTACGCGCTCGTGCCATTCCACGCTTTTGTGTTCAACGGCGTGCTCCGCGGCATCGAGCGCGAATGCAACAAGTACTGAGCGTGCTCAAGCTGTACAGGCAGGAAGTCAACTTGAAGCGATCGGGTTTTGTCCTTGTTGGACCAATTGAACGCATAGAATGGGGGCGAGCAGATGGGCATCTTGATGATCCTGCGAATCTTCGCGGCCCTGGCAACAGCGGCGACCGGGTTGTTGGCCTTGGTGAAGCCTGCAGCAACCTACGGGTTTATCGGCTTGAACGCCGTTGGTGTGCGCGGCGTTTCGGAGATACGCGCCATTTTCGGGGGGCTGTTCATCGCGCTGGGTGTGGCGCCGCTGCTCCTGGGGCCGGTTGCCTATCGCATGCTCGGGCTTGGATATCTGGCGATTGCCGTGGCGCGCACCTTCTCGATCATCTTCGACAAATCATATGCACAATCGAATCTTATCAGCCTAGTCATCGAAATCGTACTCGGCGCCATTCTTGTGATCTAGGAGGATGCCCCTATCTCCGTGCATCGAGCACCGTGGTAGACGTGGCGCGCGTCCTAGTACACATCCGCCCAGGTGCGTTCGGTTTTGCAGTGGTTGGTACAAAGGGATGATTTGTTCTATCCAGAGGGAACCATGGGCTTCCTGCCAATCTATTCCATACTGGGCCTTATCATTCTCGGATTGATGACGCTGCTCTGGCTCCTCAGCCTGGCGCCAAAGAACTCGAGCATTGTGGACGTTTTCTGGGGCAGCGGGTTCGTCATCACCGCCTGGGTGGCATTACTTCTGACGCCAGGTGGTCTTGTAGGGCGCAAATTGCTGCTCAATGTGCTTGTGACGATTTGGGGACTGCGTCTGTCGCTTCACATTCTCACCCGCAACTGGGGGAAGCCCGAGGATTTCCGCTATCGAGCGTGGCGCAAAGAAGCTGGAGCGGCGTGGTGGTGGCGCAGTTTCTTCCGAGTATTTCTCTTGCAAGGGGTCATTCTCTGGGTTGTCGCGGCCCCCCTTGTCGCCGTGCATGTCAGCACGCAGCCGAGCTCTCTCACGCCGCTCGACTACCTCGCGGTGTTTATCTGGCTGATCGGCTTCTTCTTTGAGGTCGTCGGCGATTGGCAGATGGTGCGCTTCAGGGCCGATCCGACAAACAAGGGCAAGGTGATGCAGACAGGCGTCTGGCGCTATACTCGTCATCCCAACTACTTTGGTGACGCGACACAGTGGTGGGCATACTATCTCATTGCCGCTGCGGCTGGTGGGTTCTGGACGATCTGCAGCCCGATCCTGATGACGGTCATGCTGCTCCGGGTTTCGGGTGTGGCCCTGTTGGAGAAGACGCTGACGACGACAAGGCCAGGATACCAGGAGTACATTGAGAGCACGAGCGCCTTTGTGCCCTGGCTCCCGCGAAGGCGAAAGCAGAGGAAACCATGAGTCGCCTGAACCCGGCGAAGCTACACGTCCACTTCGCGGCAGGCAGCATGCCTGGCGAGAGCGAATGGCAGAAACCGCCCCTATAGTGGGCAAAATGCGCTCTGAGCGGACCGGGTGTACTGGAATTATCATTGCACGGCTAAGCCGAGAAAAGAGGCCACCATGCTGTCCCAACTGTCACATTTCCTGCGAAGCACGCTGGATCCGGCCATGTACCACGGCCACGGTCGGTCGGCGCCCTACTTTGAGGGCTGGTACTACAAGCTAGTGAGCGCCGATGAGAGCCTCAGATACGCCGTTATACCAGGGGTTTTCCTGGGGGAGCAAGGCCACGCCTTCATCCAGGTGCTGGATGGGGCCACTGGGCGCTCCGCCTACCACACCTATCCACTGGAACAGTTTGCCGCTTCGCGCAAGCTCTTCGACGTCCGCATCGGGCGCAGCCGTTTCACGGTCGATGGAATCACGCTCGAAGTGAACACGGCGGAGGGCCAGGCGTGCGGTGAGGTGGGCTTTCGAGGGGTGAGGTCCTGGCCTGTCACCGTGACCTCGCCCGGAATCATGGGCTGGTACGCCTGGGTGCCGCGAATGGAGTGCTATCACGGCGTACTGGGCTTCGATCACTCGATCGAAGGTGCGCTAACCCTCGATGGACGCACCTGTGACTGGACGGGCGGACGCGGCTATATCGAGAAGGATTGGGGCCAGTCGTTCCCCGCAGCCTGGATCTGGTTTCAGTCAAACCACTTTCCCACGCCCGGCACCTGCTTGACGGCATCGGTGGCGCTGATCCCCTGGCTGAGCGGCGCATTTCGCGGCTTCATCGTCGGGCTTTGGCACGAGGGAAAGCTCTATCGCTTTGCCTCCTACACGGGCGCTCACATCGAGCATCTGGCCATGACGGACACGCACGTCACCTGGGTTATGCGTGATCGGCATCACACTCTTGAACTGCTTGCCGAGCGCGCCGAAGGCGGGTTGATCCTGGGGCCGACCCGCCTTGAGATGGGCAAACGCGTGCACGAGACGCTGCGTGCCAGTGTGCGCGTGAGACTGACCCGCGGCGCTCAAGTGCTTTTCGAGGGCACGGGGCGCCATGCGGGGCTGGAGGCCCATGGCGACCTCGAGCGGTTGCTCGGGGCCAGTCCGCCGATGAATGGTGGCTCTGCCGTACGCCGGGAGATCGCATCGTGATTCAGTGCAAGTAGGTGAGCATGATCCCCAATCAGTGGTATGTGGTCCTCGAGTCGAACGAGATCAAGCCTGGCAAGCCCGTAGGGGTGATGCGCATGGGCGAGAGGCTCGTTTTCTGGCGGGACCCGCAAGGCCAGGTCTCCTGTCTCCGCGACCTCTGCGCCCATCGCGGTGCGGCCTTGAGCAAAGGCGCCGTGCTGGATGACTGTATCCAGTGCCCTTTCCATGGTATTCGCTATGATACGGGTGGCCGAGGCCGTCTCATTCCGGCCAACGGCAAGAATACGCCCGTGCCTGAGCGCTTCCATGTGCATGCTTATCCGACTCACGAGGCACACGGCTTTATCTGGATCTGGTGGGGGAATACGCCACCCGCGAACCTCACCCCACCAACGTTCTTTGCGGACATCGATGCGAGATTCACCTATGCCAGTACCCGCGATCCCTGGCCGACGCACTATTCGCGCGCCATCGAGAACCAGCTCGACGTGGTGCACTTGCCCTTTGTGCACCATAGCACCATCGGACGCGGTAACCGTACGCTAGTGAACGGGCCGGTCATCGAGTGGGTCGATGAGAACTTGATGTTCGTGTACGTCCATAACGAGGTGGACACGGGCCAGAAGCCCTTGCGCGCGGAAGAGATCCCCGGGCCATACGGGCCTTTTCACCTGGAGTTCCAGTTCCCCAACCTGTGGCAGAACTATCTTGACGAGCAGGCGCGCATAGTGGTGGCGTTTGTGCCCGTGGATGATGAACACACCCTGATGTACCTGCGTTTCTATCAAAAGTTCCTGCGGTGGCCGCTGCTGCGCCACGTGTTCAACAGGCTAGCCACGCCTTCCAATCTCCACATCCTGCATCAGGATCGTCGCGTCGTGACCACCCAGAGGCCCATGCGAAGCGATCTGCGCCTGGATGAGAAGCTCATCCAGGGTGATCGACCGATTATGGAGTATCGCCGGCGCCGCCAGGCCCTCATCGACGCTGCCAGTACGCAGAAAGGCCAAGATGAAGAAGCGTAGCCCCCTGCCCATCCTGTTCGTCTATGTGATTGTGGAGCTCCTGGGCTATAGCTTGATCTTGCCGCTCTTGCCCTACTATGCCAAGACCTTTGGGGGCACGCCGCTATTGATCGGACTGCTGGGCACCTCCAACGCCGTGGCACAGATCATCGGCGCGCCGTTCATTGGGCGCCTCTCGGATCGCTTTGGGCGACGTCCGCTGCTGATCCTGGGCATCTCCGCCAGCCTGGTAGCCTTTGTCATGCTCGGACTGGCGCGTTCACTCACCGTCATTTTGATCAGCCGCGTCTTTGACGGCTTGCTGGGGGGCAACATCGCCCTGGCGCAGGCATATATCACCGATGTGACCGACGAGAAAAATCGCGCCAAGGGATTGGGGATCATCGGCGCCGCCTTTGGCATTGGGTTCATCATCGGCCCGGCCGCAGGGGGGCTGCTCAGCCAGTGGGGCTATGCGGTGCCGGCATTTACCGCGGCGGGCCTTTGTGTGCTGAACCTGATCTGGGTGCTGCTTTCCTTGCCGGAATCGCTGACCGTAGAGCGGCGTGCCGCTTTGGCCATGAGACCGCGCCCGCCCGTCACCGCGAGCGCCTTGTTCCAGGCACTGAGGCGGCCGAAGGTGGGCCCGCTACTGCACACCCGCCTGTTCTACGGTCTGGCCTTTGGGCTGTTCCAGGCCAACTTTGCCCTCTTTGCCCTCTATCGCCTCGGCCTGCAATCACAGTCTACGGGTTACATCCTGGCATACGTGGGCTTGTTGGCCGTGCTGGTGCAGGGCCTGGCCATCGGCCGGCTGACGGCGCGTTTCGCCGAGAAACAGTTGATCTTGGCAGGTGTCGCGGTGATGGCCGCGGCGCTGCTGGTCTGGGGCTTTGTGCCCAATGTGTTCTTGCTGCTGGTGGTTCTGGCCCCATTGGCCCTGGCTGGAGGAACGCTCAACACTGTACTCAATAGCTTGCTGACCAAGTCAGTGGCGGCAGATGAGGTGGGAGGCACGCTGGGCCTCGCGGCGTCGCTGCAAAGCCTGTCCGGGGTGGTCGCGCCTGTGGCCGGGGGCTTGCTGATCCAGGAGATAGGGCCTTGGTCGCTGGGAGTGGTCGGCGCCCTGATTATGGCCTGGCTGACCTCGTTCGTCTGGCGGCATGTGATGCTCAGTCACGACACGCAGGCCGGCGGATAGCGCGCTATCTGCCATTCGGAAACTATCTCAAGACTTGGCAGAGGTGGTTCCCACGTCGCCGGGCATCGGGCATGGGAGCCCGATCTGCGTGTTGAGATAGTCTCTCAGCATAGCGGTGGTCAAGCGAGGCCGAATCCCGAATAGGGGGGAGTAAGACACAATGATGTATTATCTCAAACTCTGTGGTCGATATGATCTGGGGGATGGCTCTGATTATGACCGCCGCCTATGTCGGGTATCTGGCCGGCCGGTGGCTGGCCTGACCGGCGCAACTCTGCGGTAAGCGGTGGGTTACATATTGGGGACAAAGGAGAAGGAGGCAAGAATGCTCAACATCGTGTTCATCGTCGGCATGCTGGTTTTCGCGGCTTCCAGCGCCTATTTCTGGGTCGCGGGCAGGGGCAAGCAAGGCCTGAACTCGGCCTTCCTGGTCAGCTTTGTGACGCTGGTGTCCTATGTGCTCATGTGGCAGGGCAAGCTGACGGTATCTACCCAGGCCGGAGAGCCGATCTATTGGTCGCGCTGGCTGTTCTACGCCCCGTCGTGCGCGCTGCTGATGTACGAGATCGCGCTACTGAAGGGCATCAGGGGAGCAAAGCTTGTCGAGATGATCTACCTGACCGTGATCGTGATGTTCACCGGCTTTCTCGCCGCCCGCGACCTCAGTGCCGCCAGGTGGATCCACTTTGTGATCAGCTCGGTGGCCTACGTCCTGCTACTCAGCCGGATACTGGCGGTCAAGGCGAAAGAGGCTCGGTGGGTGAACCCCTACATCCTGTTCGGGTGGACGGTCTTCCCAATCGTCTTTTTCATCGCCCCGACGGGGCTGGGTCTGCTCGGCGCTGCGGCGGCGAACCTCCTCTACCTGGCGCTGGACATATATACCAAGATCGTCTTTAGCGTCCAGCTAGGCGGCAAGGCGTAAGGGCGTTCCTATTAGGACACATGCTTTAGGTCGGTCTGGCCATCGCCGCAATCGGATTTTGCTGGTTGCCCGGATTTGCTACGCCTCCGGCGATCCCAGCGACAAGACCTGGCAGACCATGCTGTTTACGACGCTCGCGTTCACCCAGATTGGGCATGCGCTGGGCCTACGTTCTGTGGCCGAAGCCCGTTTCCTGGACCTGCGCACCAACCCGGCCATGTTTTGGATCCTGCCTGTGACGATCCTGCTGCAGTTGGTGGCCATATACCTGCCTTTACTGGACGATTTCTTCCGGGTCGTGCCCCTGTCCGCGGGTCATCTTGCGGTGTGTGCTCTTTGCGGCCTCCTGGTCTGGGGCATGGTAGAAATCGAGAAGCTCCTGTTGCGGCGGAAGTCTTAGAGTCGGGGCCAAATTCGGTGGTTGAGGGGTAAGGAGGGTATCCGTGGAGCATGCCGAGATTGAGCCGATCTTGCGCGACCTGTTTGCGGCGCAGCGCTATGCTGTCTTGGGCACCCAGGGAGCGCAGGGTGTGAGCCTGAACCTGATGGCCGTGGCCGCCACGGACGATCTGCGTTCTCTGATCCTGGCCACCGAACGCGCTACGCCCAAATACGCCAACCTGCGCAATGACCCACGGGTGTCGCTGTTGGTGGATAACCGCGCCAATCAGAGCGCCGATACTCAGACCGCCCTGGCCCTCACTGTGGATGGCTTGGCCGAGGAGGTATCGGGGCCAGAGCGGGAGGAACTTGCGCAGCTTCTTTTGTCCCGGCACCCGCAGTTGGGGGCTTTTGTTCGCTCGCCCACCAGTGCGCTGTTCCGTGTGCGGGTGGAACGCTACGAACTGGTGCGCGGGCTGTACGACGTGCGCACCGTGCCGATGGTGCCATGAGCCGTGCATCATCTGTCAAACGTCATCGTTAGGTACACCCTGAAAGAGCGGGGGTGTGCTGCTCAATAGGTAACCCAAGTTGCGTTTGCTCCTCGAAAAGCACATCCTTTCGGAAAAACGTCTGCATCGCGATCAGACTTACGCTTGCGCATGCGAGATACCGTTGTGATGGCCGAAAAGCACATCCGTTCTGACAAGCACCCGCTTCCCGGTCAGACTTGCGCTTGCGCACGCAAGATACCATGCGTGATCGCGGAACCGATGGGGGGGTCGGTTCTGCGGCTCACAACACGGTCTGAGGCATGATTGCTGCCCCCAATGGGCAATTTGACCTTGGGATGCAGGGTGCAGAAACCACAAAACCTCGAATTTGCTCGCGGTTTCATGTGAAAACCTCGTCGAGCATTGGCGGAAGCGACGGGGGTCGACTCTGCGGCTCACTGTACTCGTGGCACCGCGCTGAGCGGCTGCCATTCCGTGCGCAGATAGTGCCTCCCCCTGCTATCGGCTGCCGCATCCCCCATACGCCAGCTAATCAGCTTGCCGACTGGATTCCTCAGTGGCTATCAGAAGCGGCAAACAGTGCCAATTCCGAACGGATGTGCTTTTTGAGTAGCACAGCACCATCCAGAAGTACATGCGCAAGATACGCCGACAATCCAACCAGACCTGGGGCGCTTTCCTCAAGAACCATGCCGCAGGCATCTGGGCCTGCGACTTCACAGTCGTCTACGACCTGCTCTTTCGCCCTCTGTTCATCTTTATAGTCATCGAACTCCAAAGCCTCCGCATTCGGCACACGGCTGTGACCCACACACCCTCCGACGCCTGGACGGCACAGCAGATCAGAGAGTCAACCCCTTGGGGACAAAGGCCTCGGCACATCATCCACGACCGGGATAACAAGTATGGCCAGCTCTTCAAGTCGGTCGTGCAGTGCACCAGCACCGAGGAACTGATAACGCCCTACCGCGCCCCAAAGGCCAATGCCATCTGCGAACGCGCCATCGGGAGCCTCAAGCGAGAGTGCCTCGACCACACGCTCGTCCTCCATCGCAGGCAGCTACAGCACGTTGTCAAGGAATACGCTGACTACTACAACCGCTCGCGGCCACATCAGGGCATCCAGCAGCGCGTACCTGACCTGTGTTGGCTACTTGTCTCATCCGCCGGCCTAATCGGCCCTGCAGCCCTCAACCGAATGTGACAACAGTCCGCAAATCGACTATCATCGAACTCGTTCCAGAATCCTCGTAGGAGTTGACAACCGCCATGCCAGCCTTCCTGAATCCCCTGTTCCTACGCATGAAACAGGCTCTCAAGAACTGGACCAGGCCAACTCCTTTCGCCTGTGATGGCCGAAAAGTACATCCGTTCTAAAATGTGCCTCCGAACCCGTTCTGTGATACAATCTCTGCCTACACACCACATCCCGAAAGGCAGCCCATGCGCTTCTCACTCAGCACACTTGCTCAGAGATGCCTACGACTCCTGTGTCAGCATCTCATCCGGCTTCTACGCAACTGGACGAGGCCTGACAACAAGTCTCTGACATCCTCCGTAACCGCCAATATGACGCGCTCCAGATTGGATTTGATCTTGGAGAACGCCTTCCTGCGCCAACAGATGATCATCCTTAGCCGCCAACCGAAACAGCCCTGTGATGGCCGAAAAGCACATCCGTTCTGAATATGCCTCCAAACCCGTTCTGTGATACAATCCCTGCCTACACACCACATCCCGAAAGGCAGCCTATGCGATTCTCTTTCAGCACACTCGCCCGGAAATGCCTACGAGTTCTCTGTCAGCCTCTGCTTCGCCTGCTGCGGAACTGGACAGCGCCTTACAATCAGTCCTCGCCTTCCCCTGTCGCCGACGACAGAACGCGCAGCAGAATGGATCTGATCATAGAGAACGCTTTCCTCCGCTACCAGTTGGCCATTCTCCGCCGCCAAGGCAAGCGACAAGCGCCCACCAAGAGTCCGCGGCGCTAGTTCGCAACCGATGGGCCTATCGACCAGCAGAACCACCATTTTGAACAAGAAACAGGCGCAGAGATCTCGCTCTGCGCCTGTTTCGTTCTCACGCTGCTTTCCGTGCATTCCACCGGTTCTGCTTCAACCACCTTCGGAGCGGCTCCAGCCGCACGTGCCAGAAGTGACTGGGGTCTTCCACGCACCGCCACCCGCGACCATGCCGCGTATCCAATTGCGGAGCAGGTCTTGCGTCCGCATCGCAGATCGGACACCGCCTCGGTACAGTGAGCGGCGGCAGCGGAATCCCCATCGGCGCTCTCCGTCCACCTGCCCGCAGATACTCCGAGACCAGGCGAACGGCCTCGCACGTCTCGCCGCAGGAACAACGGCGGTTTTGGCTCACGAAGTGATACTTGCCGTGAAGTACGACCAGGTAGCAAGTCCCGGCAATCTGAACCTTCGGCTTGTCCATCGCCGCTACCTGCCCGCCTCGGGGTTGGGCAACCCCAAGGTGCCCCACAGCGCAGCCGACCCCTTCTTCCGCCGCACCTCATACTGCTCCCACGTTTCGGTCTCCACGCTTGTGAGTTCGGCGGAGCCGCAGGCGCGACAGGTTGTTTCCCCGGCATACACCGGTTCATAGCAGGCGCTGCACACCTGTCCCGACCAGTACCGATCGCCGCCGCACACCGCGCGCTCCAGCCAGGTGAACCCCATCGCCTGCCCTGTGATCTCCTCACGGATCAAGGCAAAGCCTGGGACTCCCCGCGTCTGGAGTGTAGTGCAGACTTGCGACACGATCGTGGGTTCCGGCTCCACGCCACGCCGTTTGAGCCAGCGTTCTATCACTGGCTCCAGGGCAAAGGCCAGGTGCTTCTCCCTGGGGCAACAGCGCACCTTGTGATCCTGGTACACCTGCGGAAACAAGACGATGTGCTTGCCCTGCTTCCGCATCTCGCACCGCCCCGCTTCCCGCCAGTCCAGATAGTCTTCCAGGTTCAACCCTGCCGTGCTGGGCAATTCCAGGTAGACTCGGAGGATCGCCCCGCAGGTACACCGGTTCAACAGGAGAACCGACAGGATCCTCACGTTCCCGTCCCGGCCTTTGAGTACCATCGTCCGGGACTCCGCATCATATGCCATGCTCATGGCGCATCTCCTTTCTCACATGGGTCGGGGGAGGCGCGCCATCCCCACGCGGGGACCGGAACGTCTCCCCCGCATGGGGTGGATGGATTGATGGGACTATGCAGCCTGGAGCAGTTCCGCCTGTTCCAACGGCTGCCTTTGTCGGGCGATGTCCTCCAGCGACTTCAGGTCCGCCTGGTATCGCAGGGATCGTGTCGGCTCGGATTGCATCGCCTTGTGGATGACTGTGTCAGTGAAGGCGTGCAGGTCGTTCCAGACATCTGCTGGCAGGCTTGGCAAAGCCAGGGCCGCGCCCAAGACTCGGAGCGCGTCTTCAGTCTGCCCCTGCTGAAGCAGCGCCTCTGCGCGGGTTCTGGCTTCCCTGGCCTGGCGCTCTTCGATCCGCCGCGCCAGTTCGTCCAGCATCTCCCGCTGGGACATCGGCATGGGCCTCTCCACGTCGTCCGGGTTCACCTTGTCCAACGCCTGGGCGATCCCCTTGCTCTTGCGGTACACGAGGTCTAGCATGTCCATGTCCATGGAGCGGTTCGTCAAGACTGTGTACGCCGTGACCGGATACTTCTGGCTGGGTCGGTACACCCGCTTGATCGCCTGCGCGATCTGTGACGGCGACCAGTCCAGGTCGGCCACGAGGACATCGATGGGATACCGGGGACTTGTGAGCGTCAACCCGACGTTGCCGCACAACAGCCCCATGACGACGATCCGCGGCGAGTCCTCCATGCGGAAGGCTCGCAGGATCTTGGTCCGTTTCGACGGAGGCGTCATGTGCGTCAGCGGGGTCGGCGCGACGTTGTATGGGGCGAGACGACTAACCAGCTCCTCCGCGGCGGGGTTCAGGCCGGTGAAGATGACCAGCTTGCGCCCCTCGGCCATGCTCGTGTCCGCCACCTGCTCGATGGCTTCGAGTTTGGGCCAGGTGTTGAGTTCGGGCCACGCTTCTTGGGGATAGTCCCCTTTGAAGCACGAGGGCACCGTTGCCGCACGTCGTGCCGCCCACATCAGGGCCGAGAAGCTGCCCAGGTCGAAGGCTTCGCCCCGCCGTTCCCGCTCCAGTTGCTGGCGATAGAGTTGCAGGAACTTGTCCTCCACCCACCGGATGACCTGGAGCTGTTCATCGCTCGGTTCCACCGCGACCTCCCGTTCCGTGAACGTCGGGAGTTGGATCGCCTCGGCGACCATCGGGTCTTCGTTGGCCCGGCGGATCATGAGGGCTTCCGTGATCCGCCAGAACAGCTCGGCGTTCTTGATCCGCTCGGCTTCCTGCACCTTCCTCCGCTCGTATAATGAGTTTGTCAGGGTGTGGTATCCCAGGGATAATGACCGGGCACTCGGAGCCGGTCGTGTGGGCAGTTCTGATCCTCCATGTTGCACCGTCAGGTGACTTCAAAGTCAAGACTGTTGC
>Ga0315291_10005584_pt1 | contig 15761 bp, 12 predicted proteins | sample YL17G12_20_MG_FD_203070 | JGI IMG/M metagenome (GOLD analysis project Ga0315291, IMG submission 203070) | Sediment microbial communities from Yellowstone Lake, YNP, Wyoming, USA - YL17G12_20 | ecosystem: Environmental > Aquatic > Freshwater > Lake > Sediment | place: USA: Wyoming | collected...
GGCCCGAGAACGTATTCACCGCGGCGTAGCTGATCCGCGATTACTAGCGATTCCGGCTTCACGCAGGCGAATTGCAGCCTGCGATCCGAACTGAGAACGGTTTTAGGGATTAGCTCCACCTCGCGGCATTGCAGCCCTCTGTACCGTCCATTGTAGCACGTGTGTAGCCCTGGACATAAAGGCCATGCTGACTTGACGTCATCCCCACCTTCCTCCCCGTTATCCGAGGCGGTCCACTTAGAGTGCCCGACATGACTCGCTGGCAACTAAATGCAGGGGTTGCGCTCGTTGCGGGACTTAACCCAACATCTCACGACACGAGCTGACGACAGCCATGCAGCACCTCTGCTGGCTTCCTGGAAACCAGGATCATTCCCTTTTCGGGGTTTTACCACCAGCAGTTCAAGCCCAGGTAAGGTTCTTCGCGTTGCGTCGAATTAAACCACATGCTCCACCGCTTGTGCGGGCCCCCGTCAATTCCTTTGAGTTTCAATCTTGCGACCGTACTCCCCAGGCGGGACGCTTAACGCGTTAGCTACGACACTCCCGCATAAACGCAGGAACATCTAGTGTCCATCGTTTACAGCTAGGACTACCGGGGTATCTAATCCCGTTTGCTCCCCTAGCTTTCGTGTTTCAGTGTCAGGAATAGTATAGAGAACCGCCTACGCCTCAGGTGTTCCTCCCGATATCTACGCATTTCACCGCTCCACCGGGAATTCCGCTCTCCTCAACTAACCTCAAGCTGAACAGTATCAAAGACAATTCCGAAGTTGAGCCTCGGGATTTCATCTTTGACTTATTCAGCCACCTACACACCCTTTACGCCCAGTAATTCCGAGCAACGCTCGCCCCCTACGTATTACCGCGGCTGCTGGCACGTAGTTAGCCGGGGCTTCCTCTGAAGTTACCGTCAAACCCTTGCGGGCATTCTTCACTTCTGACAGGAGTTTACAACCCGAAGGCCGTCATCCTCCACGCGGCGTCGCTGCGTCAGGGTTTCCCCCATTGCGCAAAATTCCTCACTGCTGCCTCCCGTAGGAGTCTGGGCCGTGTCTCAGTCCCAGTGTGGCCGTACACCCTCTCAGGCCGGCTACCCATCATAACCTTGGTAGGCCATTACCCTACCAACTAGCTAATAGGACGCGGGCTCGTCCTCAAGCGCCTTTCGGCTTTGACTCCGAAGACATAAGTCCCGGAGTTTCATGCGGTATTAGACCCCCTTTCGAAGGCTTATTCCTCACTCGAGGGGAGATTACCCACGTGTTACTCACCCGTTCGCCGCTATTCCCAGGTATTGCTACCCGGAAATCGCTCGACTTGCATGTGTTAGGCACGCCGCCAGCGTTTACTCTGAGCCAGGATCAAACTCTTCAATTATAAGAACCCTTGCGGGTTCTCGACGAGTTTGTATGTGGCAATTAAGATCGATCTGGTCGCTCCGCTTTATTTTTCAAAGATCTGTTTTCTTTCTGTCACGAGAAAGAAATGCCTTTCAAAAACAATAATTTCAAGTTGTCAACCAGGTAAGGTTGTCAGACTGAAGGCGCATTTACTATAAGGTTTTTCCCCTCGCGTGTCAAGATATTCATGAATATTATTTTAAGGAGGAAAAAACGTCAACGGAAGTTGGCCCTATCCCCTTTCATTTCAATAGGATGATGAACTCTCGTTGACGGCTGCGGGGCCTCCCGGGCGGGCCTTCCCTGGATTTTTTCGGCCCGGGCTGGCACGAATCCGGCTCAAGGATATCGGTTGAGGAAGCCATGAACGAGCGCGGATTCACCCTGATCGAGCTCCTGGTGACCCTGTCCCTGGTCACGTTTCTAGTCGCGGGGACCGGGGAACTCATCAGCCTTTCCCTGCTCGCCAAAAGAAAGGCCGAAGCCCACGCCGGGGTCATCCATCATCTCACCGATAAGCTCGAAGGCCTGCGGTCCCTTCCCTTCGATGACTCGGAACTCAGGGCGGGCCGATGTGAAGAGGAGATCGCTGCGCGGGGAGCGGACCCGGCCTTCCTCGTTGAGTGGAATATCGAAGACCTGTCCGGCGGCATGAAGCGGATCGGGATCTGCGTTTCCTCCCGCGGCCGGGCGCCCGCGACCGCAAAGGCCGTCCTCCTGGTCTCGGAAAAGCTGGGGTTTAGGCCATGAACCGAAAGGGATTCACGCTCATCGAGTGCCTGATCAGTTTATCGCTCCTCCTCATCATCGTCCTGGCCGGCCTCGAGTTCTTCAGCCAGGCCCGGGCCCTTTTTCTCAAGCTCAAGGAGGCGGAGGAGAGCGAAGAGGCCGCTCTTGCCGCCCTGGACAAGATAAGGATCGATCTCGCCCGCGGCGGCCGGGGCCTCGCCGTCCCGATCGGAATAGGACTCCTCGAGGCGGTCCGGGCCGATCCCGAGAAGCTGACCGTCCTGAGCTCGGGGGGCTCTTACGGACTCCGGGAGGACTTGGCCCAGGGCGGAACGCGGGCGATCCTCCTGTCCGCGGACGGCTTGAAAAAAGGGTCGGAGATCTGCATCTTCGACCCGGACAAGGGCGAGGTCCGGCGCGTCCTGTCGGTCGAAGGCGCGTGCCTGACCTTTTCGACACCGCTCGAGAATCCCTACTCGAAAGAAACGGCCGGCCTCGTCGCCGTTGAGAAAATATCTTTCTTCCTCGACCGGGAGGACGCGGTCATCCGGCGTCAGGTCAATTCCAGCTCCGCCCAGCCCCTGCTTGAAGACGCCGGGACTTTCCTTTTCTCTTACGACCGGCCCAGGAACCTCGCCGGTATCGCTTTCAGCCTAGCTTCTCACAAGGAGAAAACCTATGAGCTTTGCTACTTCCCGAAGAACGCCGGCCTCTCCCCCGTCCGCTGATGGAGCGCCGGGAGGCCGGAAAGGATCGATCAGTGTCACCGTGACCCTCATGTTCCTCGTCTTCACGGTCCTCGGAATGGGCATGCTCCTTCTGACCCAAGTCCATCTCAAGGCCGGCGCCAGCAGGAAAAACTCCGCCCTCCTGGACTATGCCTCGGAGAATGGCATCAAACGCGCCCTGGAAGACATCGACGCCGCCCTGGCATCGAGGGCAACGCTCATCGAGGTCACGGCCGGCCGGATGTCCGAGCTCCGGTCGGACGCTCTCCTGGGAGGAACAAAGATCGTGGAGGAACTGTTCGGCTGGCCGCTTCCCCGCCTGATCCGGGAGACTTGGGAGGACATGAGTTGGGAAAGCGTCACGGCCTGCGATCCGGAAAGGACCGAGGACCGGGAGGATTTCCTTTCGGTCGGCTATCGGCTCCGGATCGATTCGGAAGGCAAGCTCGCGAATTTCAAGCCGAAGCGGGCCTCCCAATGCGACGCTTCCCTGAACGTTCTGGCCGGCCGACTGCCCCTCCCCTGCGTTCCCTTTCTATTGAATAAGAAAATGGATGCCGGGACGGAGAACGATTTTTTGAGCTCGAACGGAATATCTTTCCGGACCGCGCCCGGCGGCGGCCCGGCCGCCCGCCTTGAGATCGTAGAGACGCCGGTCATCCCGACCGACGCGACGTCCCTCCTGGGCCAAACGCTCCGGCTCCGCCTCTTCCGCCCGGAGGACCTCGACGCCGCCTCCGTCCGGCGGGCCGTGGGGCTCGAACCATCGAACGATCCCGTGCCCGACGGGGTCTATCTCATCCAGGACGATCTCGGGCTGGGCGGCGTCTTCGTCCAGGGGGATGTCGAAGAGCTCGTCACGGCCATAGACGGACCGTTCCAGGTGATTTGCTTCCGCGCGGAGGCCGGCGAATGGGTCCTCCGGTTCAGCCCCGCCCTGGGCCAAACGTTTTTTGCCGCGCCCGACGGGTCACGGTCCTACGATCTCGTCCCGGCCCGTATCATCGCCGTCAACGGAAAAATCCGCTCCCTCGGAGGAGGCACGATGGACGCTTCCGGCAGGGTCGTCATGGCCGGAGACGACGCGGTGCCGTCCATCCTCGCCGGGGTCAGCCTGACCATCCTCTCCTCGGAAGGAGTCACGATATCTTCCCACCTCGTATCCCAGGGGGTCCGCTGGCAGGACGGGGTCCCCTACGTCAAGGACGGCAGTTCCCAGGTCATCATCTATTCGACCGGGAAGGACTTTCTGGAGGGGACAACCGCAGAAGGCGGGATCTCCATCGCCGAGGGCGCCCCGGACAACCTGACCCTCCAGGCCTCGCTCGTCGCCGGCGGGACGGGCTTCGCCGTTCAAGGGAAAGGGAAGGCGATCGAGGTGCTGGGCGGGATCCAGGCCGTCGATTACACCTCGGAGGGGACTACACTCAGGATCTCGCCGGATAGGCGACTCGCGGAAGGCAGGTCCCTTCCCGGGAACGCACCGCTTTCGACAGAACCGATGCTCTTCGTTTCCTCCTTCAGTGTCCGCGAATGGAAGGAATATTGAATGGATAAAAAAGGGTTCACCCTCGTCGAGGCGGTCATCGTCCTGGCTCTCGCTTCGCTCCTCATCCTTGCCGGGTCGGAGTCGGTATCGGGGCTCGCGCCTCGATACCAATTGCAGCGCGCGGTCTGGGAGGTCCGGGCGAGGCTGAACCAGGCCCGCATCCGTTCCGTCTGGGAGGGAGTTTCCGTCCGCGTCAGGCTCAGCTCCGCCGCCATCGCGCTGGAGCAATACGATGAAGAGAAAAAAACCTGGAGGACCGTGCAGACGGAATTCCTGGAGGGGGTCCGGATCGCGGCCAACAACAGCCCTGTTTTCCATCCGACGGGGACCGTAACCGGCCTGGCCACGATCCTGGTCTCCAACTCCCGCGGCGCTTACCGAATCACTCTGGCGATCTCCGGCCGGATCAAGGCCGTCAAGATCTGAGGAGTTGGGCCGCGGCCGCGATTTGAAATCGTTTCGCGATTTGGGATATAAAATGTTAGAAGGATTCGACGTCCACGTGAAAGACCGGAAGTCGAAGGAAGACATTTCCACAACTTGTGTGCATAAGTATGTGGAAAAGTGAACAACTTTTGCGTCTAAAGAATTTAGAGCCAGCGGTTTTCAATGATTTGCACACAAGTTGTGCACCCTGTCTCAAAAGGAGACGTCCATGCCGCGTAAGAAAAATTTTTTATTAGCCGCCGCCCTCATAATCGCCGCCGCCGTCCTTATAAGCGGCCCGGCCGGGGCCGATGCGCCTCTCAGGATTCTCGTCTCGAACGACGACGGGGCCGATGCGCCCGGGATCGCCGCGCTCGCCGACGCGCTCGCCACTATCGGGACCGTGACCGTGGCCGCGCCTTCGCAGAACAAGAGCAGCGTCAGCCACGGGATGACCTTCAGCGGTCCGATCCTGGTCCAAAAGACGTTGAGAAAAGGGATGACTTGGTACGCCATCGACGCCCTCCCGGCCACCTGCGTCCGGCTGGCCCTGGAAGCGCTCCTCCCGGAAAAGCCGGACATTGTCGTCTCGGGGATCAACCGCGGGGACAACACCGGGGTCGTCGCCTTCTATTCGGCCACGGTCGCCTGCGCCCGGGAAGCCGCTTTTCTGGGTATCCCCTCGATCGCTTGCTCCCTGGAGTCTTCGCCGGCGATGGACTACACGGCCGCCGCGGATTTCATCGTTTCCATCGTCCGGGAGGTTAAGGAAAGGGGGCTCAGGAGAGGGACCTACCTCAACGTCAACATCCCCGCCCTGCCCAGGGAAAGGTTCAAGGGGGTGATGGTCACCAGGCTGGACGAACGCCCTTCGTTGGAGAGCTACGAAGGGAAGACGAACGCCGAGGGACAGATCATCTTCTGGCCTCTCTACAAGGAGCTTGGGGCCGGCGACCCGAAAGCGGACATATGGGCGCTCCGGAACGGATACATCTCGGTGACACCCATGATCATCGATCAGACCGACGGAGCCGACCTCAACGGCCTAAAGAATTGGGAGTCCCTGACCTGGAAGGGCCGGAGCAGGCCTTGACGCAGATACCGCAAATGAACTGCCCGACGAGCCCCCTCCTCCGGAACTCCTTGAGCTTCTCGAAACAGCCGAGATGATCGAAATCCTCCCGGCGCTCCTTGATGGCGTCGGCGGGACAGGTCGAAAGGCACTTCCGGCAGGCCCCGCAATCCGCCGCCATCGGCTTGGACGGCTCGAGGGGCATGTCGGTCAGGACGGTCACCAGCCGGAATCGGGCGCCGAAGTCGGGGTTGACCAGAAGGTTGTTCCTGCCGATCCATCCCAGCCCCGCCAACCGGCCGATCTTCTTATGAGAAAGATGGGCGCGCTGTTTCTGCCAATCGATCACCTGCGACGCCGGGATGGGGAGCGCGTGGAAACCCATGTCCTGAACGCGGGAGGAGACGAGGAGCGCGGCCCGATCGAGAAAAAAGTTAAGCTGACGGTAATGATGAAAGTAGAGTTGGGTCGGGCCGTCCTGGATGTCCTCGAGAACGTCCCCGACGAGCCTTTTCCCCATGGAGATGGCCTGACTGAAGCGGTCCCTGAGTCCTTCAGGGAGCGCGAACTCCTCCCTCACCTGGGAGATTTCAGCCACTCCGAAGAGGGAGACGCCCAGCTCCCTGGCATAGGTTTCGATTGTCTCGCTCACGGAAACCATTCTAAGGGCCGGCCTGAAGCCTGTCAATCACAACGGAGAGACGCGCGGGCGAGCCCCAGGGCAGGGCAGCCCGGGTTGACGGGTTGGCCCGATTGGGGTATATCAGTGAAGAATCAACGATATCGAGGAGACATCATGATAGAGCGAACGCTGGCCATCATTAAGCCCGACGCCGTCAAGAAGAGGATCGTGGGAAAGATCCTCGACCGGATCGAGGAGGAAGGCTTTGAGATCATAGAGATGAAGATGGTCCGGCTGACCAAGGATGGGGCCCGGGGGTTCTATGCCGTCCACAAGGGAAAACCCTTCTTCGAGGGGCTGACGGATTTCATGTCCAGCGGCGAAATCGTGGTCATGGCCCTCGAGCGGGAGAACGCCATCGCCCACTGGCGCCGGGTCATGGGTGAGACCGATCCGGCCCGGGCCCAGATCGGAACGCTGCGGCGGACCTACGGCTTCTCCATCGAGCGCAACGCGGTCCACGGCTCGGACGCCCCGCAGACGGCCGAGACCGAAATCGGCTATTTTTTTAAAAGCTAGCCTTATTCCGCCCCCAAGATCCGCATTTTTTTCTCTTTTTACCCTCCCCTATATATTGATTTTTGGGGACCGGGTACCACTAAATGCTGTGGCTTCCAAGCTATAAAGTATTCTTTTTGAACAACTTAGGAATGTGACGGCCGGAAAAAATGCTTGACATTTCGCTTCTCTTATTTTAGATTATCCCCAAGCCTTGGATGAGTATGATGAGGAGAGATTTTCGCAGCTATTTCTGTCATTAATCCATCCCTCCGATCATTTCCCAAGGCAGGCCGTATTTATTAAGGAGGCCGCTATGCGGAAAAGATTAATTGTCAGGACCGTCGCTCTCGTGGTCTGCCTGGTCTTCATCGGACTCTCGGCGTCCGGCCTGTTCGCCGCCGACAAGAAGAGCTCCAAGATCGATGGCCGCCTTCTCCTCAGAAAACCCGTCCAATTCCTGGTCTCGATCCTCCCGATCTTCGACTCGTTCTTCGGCATCCACAGAAAAGTGGTCGTCTCCAGCAACGATTCCGGCTCGATGGGAACGGTGAAACCGACTGGGGAACTGGTCTCTGGTAGACCGAGCACCGGCGACTGATCCTCAAAATCGGGACCTCGATTACTATCTAATAAAGGGACATTTCTGGCTGAACCCATGCATCACCTTTAGGGGTGAGGTGAGTTAATAAAAATCACCCCTATCCTCATCTCAAGAGGGGATTGACCCTCTCCTCCCAAGTTTCTTATAGTTGACAAGCAGATCGTTGGCCCTTGTGCTCCAGGTCAATTGTTCGATCTGCCCAAAATGAAGACTTCGAGAATGAATGTCAAGAGAACCTTGCGGGCAGGAACCTTGCTGATCTTTCTCATCGCGCTGGTCGACGGTTCGATCGCCTTTCAAAACGGCAAGAATTCAGTCTCCCCCGCCGCCCCCAAAGTCTCTCCCGCCGGCTTATTCCAGGAGGGAGACCGGCTCCGCCGCCAGGGAGAATACGATAAGTCAGCCGCCGTCCTTTCCAGGTGCCTGGGGGTGGCCCGGAAAGAAGGCCAAGCCGTCCTTGAGCTCGATTCCCTTCTGAGCCTGGGACTCGTCTATTGGAACACCGGCAAGCTCCAGGAATCCACGGATTATTATTCAAAGGCCCTGGCCCTGGCTCAAAAGATCTCCGATAAAAAGAAAGCGGAGATGTCTTCCGCCTTTCTCAAAATCTTCCGTCTTTATCAGGAAGGGAAAGAATTTCGGTCCTCTAAGCAGCCAAGCATGGCCATGGACCGCTTCCGGGAAGCGATTGCCCTGTCAAGGGAAATTAAAAGTCCGGACCATGAAGTTAAATGTTTACGGCAATTTAGTGTCTTATACTGGGATCAGGCCGATTACAGGGAGTTTTATAAACTCAATGAAGTAGCGGTAAAAATATCGATCTCCATCGGCAATAAAAAAGAAGAAGGGAGGTGCTTGAATAATCTGGGTTTATATTATTGGAAAATAGATAACTATGCGTCTGCGCTTAGCTCTTACGAGGCCTCTTTAGAGATTGCCATAAAAGAAAAGAATGCATTAGACCAAGCTGATACACTCCATAACATGGGGATTATTTGGGCATATTTAGGCGATTATGAAAAGGCTCTTGATCATCTAACAAAAGCATATAATCTTGATCAAAAATTATTTGATAAAGCTAATCTCGCAAAGGACTACAACACTATTGGAATGGCATATATTAAAAAAGGATTCTTGTCTGATAACAAGGAAGACTTTAATAAGGCCTTAAGCTATTTTAGCGACTCCCTGAAACTTGCGAAAGAAGCAAAAGATAAAAAACTCATTATCCAAGTTTTGAATAACATAGGTTCAGCAAAATCTCATCAGCAATTATATTCTGAAGCGCTTGAATGTTTTGAACTCGCCCTAAGTCAAGCTAAAGAAACGAATGACAATAATTCGTTGGGTATGTTGTTAAATAATGTCGGGATCGTATATTTCAACCGCGGCAATTACGAAGAATCCACCCGCTATTACCAAAAAGCGATCGATGTCGCCCTGGGGATAAATGGAGGCGATATCCTTTGGGAAGCGTACCTTGAGATCGCCAACAGCCTGAAGAACCAGAAGCGCTATGAAGAAGCCATCAATAATTATGAGAACTCCATCCGCGTCATCGAGGAGATCCGGTATAACTCCGTTCAGGAGGAATTGAAGGCCAGCTACCTGGGATCGGTGAACCGGATCGACGCCTACCAGAATCTCATCGACCTTCTGGCGACCCTGGACATTGATCAAAACAAAAAAGAGCGCGGCATCGAGGCCTTCAATTACCTGGAAAAGGCCAAGGCGCGGGGGTTCCTGGACAGCCTCGAGGTCTCCGAGGTCAACGTATCGCAGGGAGTCAACTTCAAGCTGGTCAACCAGGAAAAGGAGATCATGCGCGAAATCTCTCAATTGTACACGAAGCTGCTCATGCCGGGCCTCAGCCCTGAGGACAAGGCAAGGATCACGGAGCAGGTCAAGACTTTTGAAGAAAAGCTGGACACCTTGAAGCGGGAGATCCGCACGACGAGCCCCGCCTATGCCGGCCTCAAATACCCGGAGATCATCACGCTCGATGAAGCCAAGCGGATGGCCGACGCCGAGACGGCGTTCTTCGCTTACACCCTGGGGAAGGACCGGTCCTATGGGTTCGTCCTGAGAAAGGACGACTTCCGGATCTTCCGGGCCCCGTCCCGGGGGGTCCTCCAGGACCAGGTCGCGGAGTACCGCAAGGCCATTTCCGACAAGGACAACCGAGATTTCAGGCTCGGCCGTGTTTTGTTCGAGGAGTTGGTCCTGCCCGGCCTGACCAAAGGCACGAAGCGGATCGTCTTCGTTCCCGATGACATCCTGAACCTTCTGCCCTTCGAGGCCCTCGTCCCGGACGACCGGAAGGAAAGGTGGCTGGTCCAGGATTACGCCGTCGCTTATGTCCCGTCACTCTCCTCGCTCCGCGAATTGAACATCCGGAAAAAGGGCCTCCGGTCGCGGCCGAAAAAAGACCTCCTGGCGTTCGGCGACCCGTACTACGGGTCGAACGAGGAGGACATCCGCGGGCAGGGCCCGGACATCTTCCAGGATTTTTATTCCAATCCCTCGCTCAATTTCTTCAGGCTGAAATACAGCGGGCTCGAAACGCGGGGGATCGCATCCCTCTTCAAAGCCTCCCGGGCCGACGCGTTCCAGAGGGAGAACGCCTCCGAGGATCGCCTCAAATCCGAGCCGCTTACGGACTACAGGATCATCCACTTTGCGACACACGGCCTGATCGACGACAAGAAACCCGCCCGGTCTTCCATCATCCTCTCCCTGGACCAGGACCCAGCCGAGGACGGCTTCCTCCAGATGCGCGAGATCTTTAACCTGAAGATGAACGCGGACCTGGTGGTCCTCTCCGCTTGCCAGACGGGCCTTGGACAGTTCATCCGGGGCGAGGGGATCGAAGGATTGAGCCGGGCCTTCTTTTACGCGGGCTCCTCATCCGTCCTGATGAGCCTCTGGGCCGTCAACGACCAGGCCACTTACCAACTCATGGAGAGGTTCTACCGCCACCTGAAGTCCTCGGAGAACCCGATGAACGCCCTCCGGCGGGCCAAGCAGGAGATGATCGGCTCCAAGGTCCTTTCCCACCCCTATTACTGGGCCGGATTCATCCTGAACGGCAAGCCCGACGGCGTCATCTTTCCCTCCCCGTTTAAGAAATGGATCCTACTTGTAAGTTCCGTTTGCGCGGGCATCATGATCCTCCTGGCGTTCCGGACCTGGAACCGAAAAAAGTCTTGAGCCCGGCACTTCAGGATAGATTCCGATCCGAATTCTCCTAAGGAGCGATCTCAGAAGAAAAGGCCCTTTCGGATGCAGTCATCCATCCGGTATTTTTCGAGCAACCGGTAGAGTTGACGCCGGCTCTTGCCGATCTCGCTCGCTGTTCTCGTCTTGTTCCAACGGCAGCTCGATAAAGCGCGCCTCAGAGATTCTGGAGTGACCTGACCGGTGTCCTCCAGGAGCCAATCCTCTCCCTCAAGCCTGAGATCGTTATCCCGGATGATATCACCCTCGCATAGGATGAAGGCCCTTTCGATGATATTTTCCAGCTCGCGGATGTTTCCCGGGAAATCGTAGTTCATCAATTTCTTCAAGGCGTCGGGCGAAAGATCCTTCCTGGCGTTTCCGCGCGCGTTCTCACGCTCGAGAAACTGGTGGGCAAGGAGGGGAATCTCATCCATCCTTTCCCGAAGGGGCGGCATCCGGATCCGGACTACGTTGACCCGGAAGTACAAGTCGCTGCGGAACCTCCCCATCTTCACCTCCTCCTGCAAGTCCTTGTTGGTCGCGAAAATGAACCGTGCGGAGACATGTCTCATTGTTGTCTCTCCGATCCTCCGGGCCTCCTTTTTATCGATCAGACGCAGGACCTTGGCTTGAAGATGGAAGGAAAGTTCCCCGATCTCGTCCAAAAAAACCGTTCCTTTCCCCGCGGCTTCGAGGAGCCCTTCTTTTTCCTTGACGGCCCCCGTGAACGAACCGCGGGCGTATCCGAAGAGTTCGGCCTCGACAAGCTCATCAGGGAGGCTGGCGCAATTCACGGCCACGAACGGAAAAGCGCGCCTCGGGCTCAACTCGTGGATCCTTCTCGCCGCGACATCCTTACCCGTCCCCGTCTCTCCAAGGATCAACACGTTCTTATCACATCCGGCGGCTTTCTCGATGACCTCCATGCCTTCTCTGCGATCCATATCTTCTCCGCCCATCCTGACGCTCATCGGACCTCCATTTTCTTCGCCCCCACCCGGGCTTTTTGTGCTTTCTCATATAAGATGAACGTCTGTTCTCCAAAGAATTTCTCACATTATTCGTTAAGGTGAGAAAAAATCGTATCGAAAATCATCTATAATAATGAAACTCCATGAATGAAGCATTCTTGTCAGGACCCAAGGAAGAGGACGGATGATCTCTAAAAAAGCCCGCGAGGAAGAGCTCGAAACCCTCCTGGCCAGGTTTTCGGGTTTTGTCCGGGCCCACATCCAAAAATTCGACATCCAGAGATTCGGGATCGATCCGGATGATGTCGCTCAGGAGGTCAGGATCAAGATATGGAAGCTCCTCGAAGGTGAGAAAAATATCGTTAATCATGCGTCTTATATTAAGAAGATCGTGGATTCTTCGGTGATCGACCAGATCCGGAGGCTCAGGCGGGAAGAGGCGATCTTTCGCCAGGAAAGACAAAGGCAGGTCGCCGAACGCGAGGACATGTACAGCCCGGAAACCTTGCGGAACGTAACGTTGAGGGAGGTCGTCGGCAGGGCCGCTGACGCCCTCATCGACAGCCGGAGGAATGTGGTCAAACTCTATCTTCTCAACATGAGCCTCGAAGAGATCGCCCGCTTTTACGGATGGAGCCGGCATAAGACCCGCAATCTTCTGTACCGCGGACTTTCCGACTTGAAGAAATCCCTCAAAAAAACGGACATCGAACATGAAGATCGATAACAAGGGCCTTCAACGGATCTATCAAGCCTACGTCGCGGGAAAGGGCCGGGAATCCAGGGAATCTTGTCCATCCCCAGATTCCCTCCGGAGATCATTCGATCCCACCTCAACGCGAGATGAAAAGGACGCCATCGTTGATCACCTCTCCCAGTGTCCTTCCTGCGCTCAGGAGTTCGTCTTTCTCCGGCAACTCTTGGACCGGGAATGGGAACTGGCCGAAAAACTCGACGACATTCGAGGAAGCCGGCACGGAGGCCGCTTCATCCTGAGGAAGGTCGTATCCGCCGTTTTCCCCCGTTTCGAAAAGAGATACGCGACCGTTTTCCTTTTGGTTATCGGCATGATCGCGGGAGTTCTCATGCTCAGGCACGGGCTCGGTCGTAACGACGGCAGGGGGAAGACGCCTGCTCCCCTGGAGCTCATGCAGCCGTTAGGCCAAGCGCCCGCGGCTTCGCCGCTGATCTTTAAATGGGAGCCGCTTCCGGGGCCTGCCGCGTACGTCGTCGAGCTCTACGATGAGGCCCTGAACCAGATCTGGGAAGGCGCCAAGATAACGGTCAGCGCCTCTACCCTGCCGGCATCCGCCATGGGGATGCTCGCCCGGAATAAGACCTACTATTGGGCGGTCACGGCATACGATCAGAACGGCAACAAACGAGAGTCGGGACTCCGGTCATTCTTCCTCACCGACTGAGATTCGGCCGATGGAAGTGCAGGAACGGGCCGGTCCAGAAGGACGGGGTTGAGGTCTCCATTCAACACAAAGGCCGCCCAATAGAACGGGTGGGAGAATTCGGAACCGATCATTCGCAGCTTCGCCAACCGAAGAGCCGCGGTTTTACTGTAGCCACCGGAGAGGAAACCATAGAACTTGTCCATGAAACCGGCCGTGGATCGGTCACCGATCGGCCAGAGAGCGGAAACAACGGCCTTCGAACCCGCATAAAAAAAGATCCTCGGAAGACCCAGGAGGCCCTCCCCCCGCTCCAAGCTCCCTTTACCTGTCTGGCAGGCGGACATGACGACCAGATCGGCGTTCATTCTCAGGTTGTAGATCTCGCGGACCTGGAGGAATCCATCCTCTTCTTTTCGCTCATCCTTGGAAAGGACCAGAGCCGACCGGAAGGGGACCTTCTCATCGAGCAATCCATGGCAGGCAAAATGGACGATCTGATAGTCCTCGAGCGGAAGCCCCTTCAAGACCCTTTCTTGGGCTTCTCTGCCCAGATAAAGGTCCCGCGATTTTCTCGGAAAATGCCCGGCGACGTCCAAGATTTCTTTCTTGCTGAAAGGCAGAGGAGAAAAATCAAACCCCTGGCCAAGATAGATTTCGCCAGGCATTTCGCCCTCAACCGGAGTCATGCCGTTGCCGCGCGACTTCCTTGAGTCATAGGCAGGGTCCCCGAAGCCAAGGAATGACTTGGGCCGGGATCCGGTCGTTTTTTCCGATAAAAGGATGAGGGAGGAGGAGGACGGGGCATAGGACACTTCGTAGTCTTCGATGAGGTAACCCGGGCGCCGCCGCCCATTTCCGGGAATGCCGAGCGTTTCGAACGGAAGATAATAGAGGACGCCGTCCGGAATGATGATCAGCCGGTCGATCCCAGCGGCAATCGGGAGACGCAGGGGGAAAAGGAGCTCCCCGGCTATCCGTTCCGACGCAAGGGAACCGGAAAATCCCTTCCGGTCCGGGGTCACGAGCGCCTTGAGATACCCCTTGAGGGACTTCTCCAGGACCTCGCGGGAAGGCAACTCGAAGAGTTCGGACCCCTTTTTTGTGACAAAGAACAAAAAGGACTTGGATTCGCCGAGAAAGTACTCCGCGAGCCCCGTCCGATCATCCAGGAACTCCTCTTTGAGCCGGCGGAGAGAACAGGTTTCGGGAGAGACCAAGTTCGCCAACTCGGGCCGCTCCATCTTCATCTCGGACATGAGCCTCATATACTCGTCTTCGGCACGTCCAAGCCTTGAGATCCGCTCCTTCCTCTCTTCGGCGCCGAGAGCCGGGCTGGACAGCTGAAAAACGATCGAGGAGATCTCCCTGGATATATCTTCTTGTTTCTTTTTAAATGCCGGTTTCAGGCCTTCCTTGAAGTCGATCTTGGCATCCGCGAGACTCTCAAGAAAGGCCCTGGCTTTTGCCTTCTCAACGATCGAAAACATCTTCTCGATGAGCGGTTCTTCCCGATTGGCCGTTTTCAATTGGAAAAGAAGGTCCAAAGTGCGCTCGTATACCTTGAGCTTGTCCCTGGCAAACCCGGCTTTGAACGTATCCAGCAGGATTCGACTTCTTATGCGGTCGATGACTTCAACCGATTTTTCATAATTGGAAAGGGCTGCTTGGAACTCTCCCTTTTTTTCGTAACACTGGCCGAGCCCATAATATGCCTCCCATAAGGCTCGCCTAAGTTGAAACTTGCCTGCAAGCGATATTGCTTTTATAAAAGAGTTGCTCGCACTATGAATCTTATTAAGCTTTAGATAAATATCGCCAATATTATTGTGAAGGAAGGACGTTTCTTCGAATAGCTTGCTTTTATTTGTTTCATCTATCCCTAAAAGATAGTAATCAAACGCTTTTTGATAATTCCCGAGATCGCAATAAGTAGCTCCGATATTGTTTAATAATGAAATTCTCACCAATATTTCACTATTGGCATCCAGAAGATTCAAACAATCGGTAAAGCAATTCAGCGCTCGATATATTCCAGCGACATTATTATTTGAATTGCCTTGGGCCTTATATGCGGAGCCGATATTTATCATGTCATAGGATATTGCTGCTTTGTTTTGGGTTTTTTTATCAATGTCTAAAGCACCATAAAAATAACTTATCGCTTTTTCGAAGTCTCCTAGGTCTTTATAGATGATTCCAATGTTGTTAAGGCTTTCCGCTTCGGGCTGAATCTCATTCATGTCTCGGGAAATTTGTAGCGCCTCTTGGAAATATTTTAGCGCGCTGGAATAATTTGTCGATTTCCAATGATAGAGTCCGATGTTGTTCAGGCACCGCCCTTCTTCCTTCTTATGCTTGATCTTTCTCGCGGATTCCAGGGCCTCCTCATTGCGCAAAAGAAAACTCTTCAAATCGTTCATCTGCCAATATGTGAGGCTCAACTGTCGGAGGCATTTAACAGTGATCTCTTCGTTCTT
>Ga0315291_10005585_pt1 | contig 15761 bp, 8 predicted proteins | sample YL17G12_20_MG_FD_203070 | JGI IMG/M metagenome (GOLD analysis project Ga0315291, IMG submission 203070) | Sediment microbial communities from Yellowstone Lake, YNP, Wyoming, USA - YL17G12_20 | ecosystem: Environmental > Aquatic > Freshwater > Lake > Sediment | place: USA: Wyoming | collected...
AAGCCTGGTTAGGAAAAAAGTCTACAGAGCAAGTCTTTCAAGACTATTTTGTAGACTTTTTAGCTTCATATGAGCCTGTGAGTCAAGCAGTTATGGGTCCTAAGTTTGTTCCAAGTAAGTCGCATGCGAGCTTAGTTATTAACAAACAAGACTCACATTTGAACAAATTTGATGTAGATGGGAATAATGATATAGAAGATAGGTTTGCTACAATGATGTTTAAGACAGAGACTATTATCACCCAAGCTCAACTATCTAACAATCTAGATCACATTGTTTATATAATTGGTTCTGACGAGTTTAATAGTGAGCACACTAATAACACTACAAAAGGAACTCCTCAAACTAACATACATACATATCATGAGGGATTTTTAAAGATATGTAACCATGAGATTCTTGTAATTACAATGTTATTACAATATGCTAAAAATGTTAGTGTAGTGTATGTATCAGGTAATCATGATGAATATGTAGGTTGGCATATGGTTAATTGGTTACAAACCTATTTTAGAAAAGAAGAAAGAGCTGACTTTAACATCAGCCCTAAATATAGAAAATACGTAGGATATGGTAATTCAGCACTAATGTTCAACCATGGAGATGCTATTAAGCCTGCAAAACTTGCTGGTATATTTCCAATGGAGTTTAAGGAAAATTGGTCTAATTATAACAACTTCTATATATTCACAGGAGACAAACACCATGAGGTGAGTCATGATTTTAACGGTATTAAATTTTACCAAATTCCAGCTTTCTCTAATTCTAAGAGTCTTTGGGATGATAAGAATGGTCACGTAATGTCTAAGGGAGAAGTGACAGCATTCTTGATAGATGAGAATGATGGAATGACAAATATATTCAAACAGTATTTATAATGGCAACATTAAGGAAATTCGTATCAGATGTAAGAGCAATGCATAAATTGCTTTCTACAGACAATCTTTTAACTGATAGAGCAATAGCTTCTGAAGTTAAAAATAACACACAATTGTTGATTAAGCGTGAAACAAATCTCAGAAAGCTTTGGGCTACTGACACTGTATTCAATACACTTCCATGTCTTGAAATGATTGAGGTGCCTATTTCTGATTGTTGTGAATATGTTGATCCTTGTAATGTAGCTAGAAGTAAATTTAAACTTCCTCGTATAAGTGAAGGAAATTATCAATATCTTATTCAGGGTGTTTATTCTATTAACGCTATGGGTGGTAGAGCTAGAAAGTTTAAAGAGATTACAATCAATAGATATTTAAATCTATTAAAGCTTCCTATTATCAAGAATGATCAATATTATTGGATAGCTAATGGAGGATTTTTATATATTAACAATCCTAATTTACAATCTGTAAGAATCTCTGCATTCTTTGAAGAAGATTTAACTAACGATATTTTATATCCTTCTTGTGGATGTGGAAATGTAGTTTATACAACAGATGAACTTTGTCAAAATCCTTTAGATAGGGAATACGGTTGCCCTGGTTATTTAGAAAAACAAGTGTTAGAACTAACCTCTCAAAAATTATTATCTATTTATTTTCAAATTAAAAATGATATGACTGTTAATAATATAGATGGTCAATCTCCTAATGCTCAACCAACTAGCTAATGCCTAGAGTCCATATAGAGTGGCGAAGTTCTAGTAAAGAAAACTACATTAATTTCTGTAAAAAGAACCCAAACATTATAATTACATTTAATGAATGGAAAAATATTGTATATCAATACAATGAGTATTTCAAGAATTATATATTAGAAACTGGAGAGAAAGCAAGACTTCCTTTTGGATTTGGTGAATTCTCTATTAATAAGAAGAAGAGAAAGAAGTTTAAGAATATTAAGGGTGAAGAATATATTAACCTACCAGTAGACTGGCAAAGGAGTAAAGTGAAGGGTAAACGTATTTATAATTTTAACTATCATACAGAAGGATATTTCTTTGGTTGGATGTGGTTTAAAGAGTCTGCTAGAATAAAGAATGTAGACCTTTGGTATTTTAAACCTTCTCGCACTACATCAAGACTATTATCACATTACATACAAACTGACAATAAATATCAAAATATTTATATGCAGTGGAAAAAATAAAACAAAATGTCATACTATTACAAGTATAATTTCATCTCTCCTGAATCGGTTTATGCCACTGTTAAAGAAGAGTTAAAAAGCTATTTTGACACAGGTGCTGTGGATGATTTGCTTTTCCCAACCTATTTAGATAAATGTCTAAGAAAATTAGGTAGGTCTTCATATGTTATAAGTGAAGACATTCTTGATATATCAGACTTTCAAGCTAGGCTACCAGATAACTTTATTGCTGTTAGAGAAGCATGGATGTGTACAGAGATCCCTCTTCGTCCTTATCAAGATTCTACATCCTTCTATTCCCAAGCTTCTTCCCAAACCACTATTCAAATCTCTCCTCTTACAATAGGAGGAACTCCTTGTGTAAATGCTGCATGTCAAGATGCTGCATGTACAGGCACTTGTATGCCTGAACTCATCCAAGCTGTATATAAAACCAACCAATCAGTTGCTAGGGGTATAGCTAAAAGTTATTTGTTAAAACCAGGTAATATATCAGCAAGATCAAACTGTTCTGTAGAATATACTAATGCTTGGCAATTTGCTTCTGTGGCCCCTTCTGTACATGAATTCACACCAGGATCTGCAGGATATGATTCTTTTGATATAAGAGATAACAAATTTGTTACTAATTTTAGATGTGGTGTGGTTCATTTGATATTTTATGTTACAGAATATGATTGTACAGGAAATCAAATGATTCCAGATAACTATCGTATTAAAGAATTTATAGAAACATTTATTAAATATAAAGTGTTTGAGATGTTATCTAATCAGCTCACTGATGAAACCTTTGCACAGATACAACAGAAAATGGTGTATTATAAAGGACTAGCAGATGAAGCATTTGTAATGGCTGATATTGAAATAAAGAAACAAACTCCTTGGGCTAAGCAAAGAAGAATCAAGAATGACTTACAAAGATTTGCCCAATATGAGTTACCTAATAGAAGTAGAAGAAATTAATAAAAAATTTATTAAATGGCTGATCAAGAACAAGGGAATGTTAGGCAGGAATTTAATTTAGGTAGAATAGGTTTAAATCTAGATTCATCTGTTAATCAGGTGGAGAAGGGTAAACTTACGTATGCCTTGAACGCTGCTTTAGAAAACTTTGATGCTAATTCTGTTAACTATCAGAATGAGCCAGGTAATGAGTTATGTCTTAACTTTCCTGAAAACTATCATCTTATTGGTACTCATTTTATAAATGAACAAAACAAACATATATTCTTTTTGACCAATCCTGAAACAGGAGAATCACAGATTGGATATATGGATAATAATGATTGTATATATGTTCAGTATATACAAGGAGATTGTCTTAATTTTAATATAGACTATCCAATACATAAAGCTGTACACAAGATTACAAATTGCACTACAGAGATATATTGGACAGATGGGATTAACCCTAGAAGATATTTAAATTTAAATGATCCACCTTGGGTAACTGTTATAGGAGTGGATATTTGTGATATTGTCACTGAGGTGGGAACAATTGATTGTAATAAATTAAAGGTTCAACCTAATTTTAATATACCAGAGTTAGAGGTGGTGGACATTGTTAATGGTGGAGAATTAAAAGCTGGTGTATATCAGTTTGCTATTCAATATTGTAATGCATCAGGAGATGGGTATACATCCTATTATTCTGTGACCAATCCCACACCTATTGCTAACACACAACTAACCACGTTAAACTTTGATTACATTGTTAGTCAATCTATTAGAATAGATATTAAGAATATAGATGCTACAGGATATTTCCAATATTATAACATAGCTGTAATTAAAACAATAAATGCTATCACTTCTGTAGAATTAGTGGGTACATTTTTCATTGATGATACATCAAGACAAATTACTTATTCAGGACAAAATAAGGCAGCTATTCCTCTTACAACAGCTGATATATTAGAAAAGTTTCCTTATTATGAGATTGCTCAAGATTTAACATCAGTACAAGATATATTAGTTTGGGACAATTTAACATCTATAGATAGAATCAACTATCAACAAATTGCTAATAAGATTACATTATTATGGCAAACCTATAAGATTCCTGCTGATGAAAACTATTCAGATGGGTTGAATGCTACAAATTTAAGAAGTTATTTAAGAGATGAAATATATGCATTTGAGATTGTTTTCTTATTAGATAATGGTAAACAAACAGATGGCTTTCATATTCCTGGTAGAGCAATGAACTATAATGAGTTCTCTCATCCAGATGTGCCTGATACAAATGCTGACTTTATTGGAGAGGGTCCAACAGCTCCTTATTGGAAAATATATAACACAGCTTCTGTATTAGGGAATTCTCCAGTAGATGCTAATTATAATATTGGCAATGCTACACCATATCAATATGGTGAATTTGCTTATTGGGAATCTTTAGAAACCTATCCTTGTAATGTAGAAGTTTGGGGTGATCTTGCTGGTACACCTATTAGACATCACAAGTTTCCAGATGTATTAGTTTCTCCTGTATTTGAAAGTGCTGTACCAACAATTCTTTCTAATAAGTATTTTGTTGAAATGCAGACATCAGATGCTGTCTATCCAATTGGAGTTAAATTAAATGTACAACAAGTTTTTCAATTAATAACTGCTTCTACCCTACCACAAACTGTAAAAGATTCTATTGTTGGATTTAAAATTGTTAGAGGAGATAGGAGTACAAACAAGTCTATTATAGCCAAAGGGGTGTTGAGAAATGTAGGAAGTTATATAAGAGAAGAAACTCAATACTACTATCCAAACTATCCATATAATGATCTTAATGAAGATCCATTTCTTCTTGAACAAAACAATGCGTATAATTCTGAATGTAACACATTTTCAATAGCAGTGTCAGTAGCTGGAACAATCCAATACATGGATTGTAGCACAGGACAAATGGTAACAAAGACTATGCCTACAGCTTTAACAAGCATATGTTCAATCACTCTTCCTGTTGTATTAAGTGGTACAGCAACTATTACAAAAATCACTTCTGTAACATATGTACTAACTTCTTATTTTGAAGCACCATATAATAGTACAATATTCACTTATACAAATGGTGTAACATTGGTCACTGTTAATGTCACTGTGGCTGTTGGTTTTCCAATATCTGTAAGTTCAACAACTGTTCCTGTTTGGTTTGGTGGATCTACTAAATACAGTATTACACAAAGCGATACTAAGAATGCTGCATGTTATCCTGCTCAATTAGATGGATTTGCAATTACATTAATAAATGATCCTAGATATAGACATGTATTTAATTCTCCTGAAACCTCCTTTGGACAACCTACATTAGGTAATGTTCTTAAATTAGAGAATGTATTGTATGGTGCAGGAAAAGCTCATTTTGTACAGGTTAAGAAGAATGCTACATATAAACTAATCACTAGACAAGCACAACAAGATGCGTTAGTATCAAGTTATAACATTGCTATAATTACAGGAGTATTAGATGCAACAGCAATGTTCACTGCTTTCCAAGCATATTTACAAATATATATTAATGGAATAAGTAGACAAAACTTTGGTTATTCTTTTAACTCTGTAGCAAACTATGATTATTCTGCTATAGTGGATAATGATGTAGATAATGGTATTAAGCAAAGAGAACTAGACATATGTCAATATCTTATTCCTGGAGTTCAATCAGTGGGAGATAATTACAATGTTAATAACTGGCAAAGAGAATCTTCTGTTTACATAAAAACAATAGACACTAGAAATTCTATACCAGTGGTAGCTCTTCCTTTTCCTAGTGAAACTCCTTCATTAATTATTAGTGGATCAAGTGCTATTGATGATACATCAAGATTTACAGTTTCTCAAAGAGGACATTGTGACACTCCAGAATTTCAAGAACCTATTGATGTAGTTTCTTATTATGGTTCTATTAAAGTGTTATATCCTAATCAATGGGGACAGATATATTCTTATGTTACAATTGAAACAGGCTTTCAAAGACTATTTGATTTACTTCCTACATATGACACAGAAACTGTATTTGGTGGAGATACATTTATAAGTAGATTTGCTTATAAAACAAAACTTCCATTCTTTATAGACAATAGAGTGGGAGCTCCTGATGATTCAGATGTGTTCTTTGATGAGATAGGTAATATAGCTTTTCCACAATATTGGTATTCATCTAGATCTATTTTATATGATTGGACTACACCTAATAATAAATTACTTAAAAACATTATATCAATCAAAGCTCATAATCTTGATTGTCCTAATGATTCCACTGTACTAGTAGGAACTACCACTACAACTAGTTCAACAACTACATCTGCTAATGGTGTTGTAACAGCAGCTCCTTTGAATTCTAGTTACACTGGTAAAATGTATTTATTTGCTTATGGTATCCCTAATTTCTATGTAGAGAGTTCTATAAATGTAGATCTTCGTCAAGCATTTAACAACTTAGAAGGTGACTTCTATCCACACGTGAGCTCAGGTATTCCTGATACATGGTTACAACAAAGTGTTGTTCCTATTGTATTTGATAATACATATACATATAATGTCACTTATTCTAAACAGAATAAAGAAAACTTTTTCTCTCATTTACCAATAGATTGGGATGATAATCAATGTTATACAAACTTTCCTTTTAGAGCAATATATTCTGATTCTCAACAAAGCTATGTAGATAATAGAATTAACAGTTGGTTAATCTATCGCCCTATATCATTCTTTGATTTTCCTCAGAACTATGGCGATCTTACATCACTAGATGGTATTCAGAATAAGGCTATATTAGCTAGATTTGATAATAAGAGTTTATTGTATAATACAATGCTCACTGTTCAAACTAGTAATCCTCAAGCTGCTTATTTAGGTAATGATACATTATTTAGAAGTGCTCCTCCAATAGATTTTGCTGAAACAGACCTTGGGTATGTAGGATGTCAAAATAAGATGTTACTAAAGATTCCTCAAGGACAAATAACTATAGATGCTAAAAGAGGACAAGTATTTTTAATTTCAGGGAATCAAGCACAAGATTTATCAGCATTTGGTTCAGGACTTAATAGGTTCTTTACAGATCATTTATCTTTTGAAATACTTAGATATTTCCCTACAGCAAACACAGATAACCATTTCAATGGACTTGGGTTACATGGTGTATATGACTCTAAGTTTGATAGAATAATTATATCAAAACTTGATTATGTTCCTTTATCTGATAATGTATTATATGATGAAGATTTACAAGAGTTTTATGTAAACAATACTTATGGCGATCTTATATTAAGAAAGGTGGTTCAGTTAACAGATAGAGAATATTTCTGTAATAAGAGTTGGACCCTATCGTTTAATTTCAATAGTAAGAGTTGGGTGAGTTTCCATAGTTATATTCCTAATTTCTATATAGCTGAGAATAACTTCTTCTATAGTGGATTAAATGAAGGATGTGATTTAGAAGCTTTAGCTATAAATGAGATTCCTACACCTAGCACCACTACAACAACAACAACGATTTTAGATTGTGCATTAGATGGAACAGCAGTATATGATGTTCCTCCTTCTGATTGTACATTAACTGCAGGAAGTGCTGTTGTAGTAACATATGATTGTACACTAACTGCTGGAACAGCTATCCTTCAATAAAAAAATTAAAATATATGTCACAAACAGTAATTATAACAATCGCAGCAGCAGGAACTGATACAGGCCCATTTAATATTTATTCTAATACAGATGCATACGTTACTGCATTTGCTTCAGGAATAGCAAAAGCATCTTTGTTGGCTGGCTACACTTCATCTGCAGTGCCTGATGCTGCTACTTCAGTTCGAGTAAAATCTAATAATGATACATGTACAAATTATGTAGATATGGTAATAACTGGCTCTACTACCACCACTACTAGCACCACCACTACTAGCACTACAACTACTATTGCTCCTAATTGTACTTTTGGTAGTGGTTTAGCAGAAGTGTATTCTATTTTAACTAGTACTAGTGGATCAGTAACTGTTGTAGCAAATATTAAGAAAAATAATAGTAGTGGTTCTGTTACATATGTAACTGTTCCTTATAGCACTAATACTGCAAATGCATTTTTAGGTGGTACTACATGGAATGCAACTGATTCTTTAGAAATAATTTTAACTGATACAGTAGGTAGTAATCCTATGAATGTTTCAAGTGTAGTTATATTCCCAAATGGAAGTGCAGCACTTAATCCAACAAGTATTTCAGGCAATCTTACTTCGTCTGTAACATTAACCTTTAATGGTGATAGTAGTGGATGGGGATTAGGTTCAACAAACATGTTCTTCTTTAATTTAACATTTACAGCAGTTCCTTAATAAATATAAAAAATAAATAATATGAACGTATTAGTAACATTACTTTCAGGTCAAGGAGTGGATTTAGGTCCAAATTTTAATCTTACAGCAAATGTAGGAAGTGTTACTCCATCAACAGCAACATTAACACAATTGCTTGCTGGTAAAAGTGTAGTAGCAAATGATTCAGCTACACAATTAACTATAACATCAACAGGTGCTTGTACAAATTCTTTAAATTTAGCAATACTATAATATAAAAGATGACAAAAACAGTAGTAATAAGATTAACGTGTGCTGGAAACAGAACAGGCCCCTTTGATATCTCAGATAACTATGGGGATGTGTTAGGTGTGGGTATAACCAAGCAAAACCTTATTGATGGATATACAGTGAGTGTGGATGATGCTGTTACAATGATTATTTTAGAATCTACAGGAAAATGTAAGACCATTATAGAAATGTCTATTGTAGATCTCACTATAGAACAGATAGCAGCCATTACATTTACTCCTTGTAATACAGCTAGTGTATGGAGACATTTAACTAATATAACAATATATAATAAGTTCTATGATAATATAGAACCTTACATAATAGAATATCCTTTTAACTATCAATCGTTTGATGAAATCCTACAGAATGTAAAAGACTATACAAAAGCCTTTACATATTTCCCTAGTGTTGATGGTGTGTTTAATGATAATGCTCAAATACAAACTGATAATCAATGGTTTAACAAAGCTATTGTGTATAATGGACAACAGTCTTCTGGGGTGCTTGAATTAGTTCCTAAGCCTATAAACAACCTTAGTGCCTACCTCACCTATCCTATATATAACACTGATAGTAAAACCATCATGTATACAAAGAGCGATAGTTTCTATGGTTATAATACATTTTGGAGTCTTGTTAAAAATAAATCACTACCTTTGTTTGTAGCAAGTTGTGAATCATTATCAATAGATAAGGTTGTAAATCAGGTGAATATGGATTATGGAAAAAGATCATTTAAGAAAGAACCTTTAAGAGCTAAGGATCTTAAGGTGAGACACATTCTAGATAACAGTTATACAGCTCATTTGGTATCTCAATTTATTATAACAGCAGCTCAAATATCTTATAAATAATGAAAAACTGGTTAGACAAATATGCTATGGGTGGTGCCTTACCAGGTGCTACAGGAATGATGTACGCACGTACGCAAGACCCTGCTCCTAGTAATGGTCCTTATGCTAAGAAGACAAAAGCAAGTGCTCAGAATGGCTCTGTAATAAAAGATGATAGAGGTCAGTTAGCATACCCAGGTGAGATAACAGAGATAGGTTCTAATGACATCACCATGCAGGGAGTTGACTATCCTGTACTTGGTGTATCTGATACAGGTGATACACAGATGATGTATCCTGATCAAGATTATAAATTTGATGGTAAGAAGGTTACAGAGTTTCCTATGGCTCAGAATGGAGATTGGTTGAGTAAATATGCCACTGAACCAATGCGTCAAGATGCTACAAGAAATGTCATTCCTAGAAAGATGACAGATAAAGAAAAACTAGAAGCTGTAACTGCTTCTGACGAAGCTCAGAAGAGAGCATTGAATACTGCTAAAGAAGTTATATCAGAAAGAAAAAAGAACAAAGCTACAAAGGGAGATTTAAATACTCCTGGATCTTGGAATATAAAAGAAAAAGCTAGATTGTTTCCTAGTAGTGTAGGTGGGGCAGGAGAAATGTTTGATGAGTATATAAACCCAGCTACATATGTAGGTGTCTTAGCAGATGCTCTAGGAGAATCAGTTGCAGCAAGAGACCCAAAAGGTATTGCTCTTTCATTAGCATTATCTGCTGGAGCAGGAGCAATGGGACTTGATCCTCTTGGTAGTGCAATCAAAGGAGTAAAAACAATACCAAAAGCAACAAGAGCTGGATTAAATGCAATTGATAGAAACTTTTCAAACGTTGGAAAAGAATTGGTTCGTATTGAAAAAGAAGGGCTTAAAAAGGGATGGGACCCTCAAAAGATAAAAACAATACAACTTGAAGAAGTAGGAATTACAGCTAATCAAAGAGAAGCATATGTTCCTGGTGTTAGCGATGCCTTACAAAAATATGTATATCCTCAAGGATATGGAGTAGTAGGAGGTGAGAGTAAACTTACTCAAACTATAAGAGCTATTACAACTGGAACAAGAACAAAATCAATACCTTCTCGTGAAGATGCTTGGCGAACATATTTAGGAATGCCTCAAGAGTATAATACATTTCGTATGGCTGAAACAGTTCCTGTTAATCATCCAGCATATACACCTAAGCAACTAAGTAAGATGGATATATATTCCATAAATGATAAATTTCTCTATGATGATGATTTATATAGTAATCTAGAAGGAATTGGACCACGTGCTATTGATGAAACAACTATAGGACTTCCAGAAACGATAGCAGCAATATTAGAAAAAAATTCAAACATGGTAACAAACCCAATTTCATATGATTATAATTATCCTGTAATGGGAGGATACAATAAAAGATTGAATCAATATGGATTAGAATATAATGATATTTGGGATTTAGAACCTGAGCTGTTTGGTAAAAAAATAAAGATAGATAAATTTATAGGTAAGCCTTTTATGTCTCATGAAGTATTACCAGATATAACATCTGAAAAGGTTAAATCATTAGTAACTAGTCAGATTAAAAGTGCAGATGCAGAGTTTAAACCAATGATTGAGTATTATAAAAATTTAGATAAAGGTCTGATAAGTTATTCAAGACAAATAGCAGAGTATGAGAATGCTTTAAATAGAGTTAATAAATTAAAACAACCATTAGGAATAGATCAAGATATAATGACAACTTCTAATGGTTGGGGTACTAAAGATTGGAATAATACTATCAACAATCCTAATTTTAAAAAAGAAAATGGTGGTTGGTTAGATAAGTATCAAGATGGTGGAACTTTAATGAGAGACAAAAAGGTTGGTGAGAAAATAAGTGAAGTAGCTAAATATGATTTACGTCTTATTAAACCTAACTTTAAGAATACTACAAAAGAGGTATACGATCCTAATTGTCCAGATGGAATAGGATGCTCTAAGCAAGCAACAGACATTGCTCAAAGCATAACAGGTTTACCTAGGGTTGCGTACGCACCTTCAGATGCTGCATATAGAGATGCTGTTGCAGAAAGAACAGGATTAATTAATGTATTTAATCAAGAAGGAGAACAAAAGACAAATGCTAATAGCAATACTTCTGGATGGAAATATCCAACTGAACAAGATTTTACTACTTGGAGAGTTGGAGACATTGTAACATTAGACGCAGGAAAAGATAGGTATTTTGGATATAAATCACCAAAAGGATATACTTCTTCAGATAATTCTGGAGTAACTCATAATGGTGTTATCACTGGTTTCACTGAAACAGGTAGACCAATTATAACTCATGGAGGTGCTTCTGGTAAATATAAAGGTAAGCAATATAGTGAAGTGTTGGGAGATGACAATAGAGTTAGAAATCTAGGACATGGTAGATATGCAATTAAATCTGTATGGAGACCAAAAGAAGTAGATCTTTCTGGAAAGGTTAGTTCTATAGAGAATGTAATAGATATAGGAGAAGAAAGAGCAGGAAGAAAACAAGCAACTACATCTAATCAATCTTTCTATTTAAAACCTACAGAAGAAGAAAAACTACAAAAAGACTATCCTGTTGGATATGAATTCTCAGGAGCAAGTAATAGATTGAATACTAAGAACAAACTTGTTAACTTGTTTAATGATGAGAAGTTAGATAAAGATTTACAATATAAGTTAGGTATCACTGCTCAAGAGTTAGATAAATTAAAGCCTGTAGTGTATGGAGTGTTTGGTCAAGAGTCTAATTTTAATGACGTGGATAGTGGTGGAGCTAGCTTTAAAGAACTTATAGGTAACTTGTTTGGAAACAATTCAAGAGGAGGAGCTCAAATTAAAATGTCATCTTTAACAGTTGATGAAAAGAAGGTGTTAGGAATAAAGAAAGCTTCAGACTTAGACAAAGATGAGGTTGCATACAAAGCATCATTATTGATGTTAAACAATAGTAGAAAAAGAATGAACCAAGAAGTTGAGCAAGGCACACATCCAGAGTTAGCAGATAAGGATGAATACTTTAGAGCAGGATATTATTACAACTCCCCAGCAAGAGCTATCCAGTCTTCTGATAAATTTACTAAGAGAAAGAATAAAAACGCAACTTTTTCTGATGTTAAGAAGAATGAGTTAAGAATGGATGAAGGATCTTATCCTTATAAATTAATGGAAAGAGCAAAAGACCTTGGAGTAAATATGGACTTTGATACCATTACTGAATTAGAACCAGTAGTTGTAAGAAGCATGGTTAAGAATAATAAAGGAACTACATTTGTACCTAAACAAGAAACAGGTGGCTGGTTAAACAAATATAAATAAATCATACAATAGAGTATAATATGAAAGATCAAATATTAAAAATTGCTAAAGTAAAGTCTGAGAAGGAATTCTATAAGAAGTTTCCTACAGAAGAAGCATTTATGGCTAAACATGGTAAAGCTTTAAAGAAAGCTGCTATGGGTAGTAAGATGGTTAATGACCAACTACATCAATTAACTGACTTTGGTAATCCTCCTATAGCCCAAGATGGTGGTATGTTTAATATTGCTAATGCGATAGGTAATGCTTTCACTACACCTGGCAAACCTGCAACTGGTACAACTGGTGCAACACCTGCAAGCGGTGGATTAGGTGATACTTTACAAGGTATATTTGGTGGTGATTCTTCTGCTTTTGGTAAAAATAATCCTGCTGGTGTATTTGGTAAAGGGGGGGTGGGTAAAGGTGCTGGTAACTTTAGTAAAGGATTAGGTGCTGGTGCTGGTCAAGCAGGACTTGGTATATTAAATGCTGCTCCTCAAATATTAGAGGGAATTGGACAAATGAAAGAACAAAAGACTGCTATTAAGAAAGCTGATCAAATGTCTCAATTATCAGGAGTTACAGCACAAGCTGCTGAGTCTCAAGATATTAGTATGTCCAATCGTAAATATGTAAGACCAGAAGATGCTCTTACACAACCTGGACAATTAGGATCTCCTCAAGGAACAGGTACAAACTATTTAGCTCAATATGGAGCTCGTATAGGAGGCACTCCTACAGAGGTTCAAAACACATACAATCCTGGTGATTTATATTCAGACCTTGGATATGAGCCTTTAAATGATAGTAATGTTAAACAATATCAAAAAGGTGGTAAACTTATTTCTAGAGATAAAATTAATATTGATTCCTATGGTAATCAAGGAACTGCATTTAGAGATATATATCAAAATCCTAATATGACACAGGATACAACCTATGCTTATGATAGTCCTACGTCTATGTTAAGATATAATACTAATGGTGGTAATCCTAATGCGTATGTAGGAGGAAGAGGTGGATTCACACAATCACAACCAGATTCATTAGCTAAATATAAACAATTATTAAGTTCACCATTTAATAGTGATGAGCCAGAAGGTATGAGAAGGTTAGCAAGTGGTAAATATAAATATGGTGGTAATTTACCTACAGCAGAGTTTGGAGATTATTTCCAAAACTCTGGTCAAGCTTCTATTGGTAAGGGAGTTGGGTCTGCAATAGGATCTGCTTTCTTTGGTCCTCTTGGTGGTAAGGTGGGTGGATTCTTAGGTGGTATTGCTGGTAACGCTTTAGGTGGTGCAAAAGATGCTACACAGTTAAAAGGATTTGAAGATACAACTAAAGCAAATACAGAAAGATCAGCAATGGCTGCAGGAGCAAGATCTATACAAAGTGCAAATAGTTCATTTATGAGAAGTGGTGGTCATCTTGCTCAAGAGTATTACACTCCTCCTAGTGAAAGAGCAATGCAACCATATGAGAATGGTGGATATATGGCCATGGGAGGCGATTTACAGCTAGCTCGTGGAAAAGCTGAACCTATGTCATATAATCCTTTTCTACCTGATGGTGGAGAGACTGTGATGTTTAAAGGCCCTTCCCATGCTGATGGTGGTATGGATATTCAATATGGACAAAATGGTGTAGAGGTGGAGGGTGGTGAACCAGCTGTTAAATTACAAGATGGTGGTAGTGCAGATGATGATAGTCTTGTAGTGTTTGGTAACATGACAATTGATGATTATGCTGCACAGGAGATAGGAGATGAAAATGCTAATGGTAAGAAGTATAAAAACTATATAGCTGACCTATCTAAAATTGAAGCTAAACAAAATAAGATTGTAAATAAATCAACAGAGTTAATAGAATTGGCAGATACAAACAATCCATTTGACCAATTGACAATGAATTCTGGAAGAGCTAATTTAATAGGAACAGATATGAAATTAAAGAATATTGCTAACAATAAACAAAATGCAGCTGTTGTACAGAATGCTATTTTAGACACAGCTCAAGAGCGTGGTATAGATAGTGATGCGTTAGCTAAAGGTAAAATTAAACCAATGAAACAATCAGATATGGCTAAGTTTGGTATTAAAATGGAAACAGCTCAAAAAGGTGTAGAGCTTCCAAATGGTCCTTTAGATGGTGTTATTAGAAAAAGTTATAATGCTAATCCTCCTCTATTTGCAAGAATGCTTGGAGCAAGAGCAATCAGTGAAGATCCAAATAATTACAATGCACAAATGCTTCAGCAATTATTAAATCAAGAAATATATAAAGGTCCTTCAAAAGCTACAGCTGTTACACCATTTACAAGAGAAAATTTGTTAGCACAAGGATTTAAAGATGGTACCAATAGAGCTGCTGCTATTACAGCTTCAGCTCCATTAACTAAAACTGCGTCAGCTTCATCAGCTAAAGGAACAAATAAAGGAAAATCTAAAAGTGGTGACATTAATCAATTGCGTAGATTAGATGTTGAAAATATGCCAAATATTATACCAGCTTCTAGAAACTTAACACCTAGTCAGTTGGTTAATCTTCCTAAAGGATTTGCTGAAAGAGCAATGGCTTCTGCTGAAGGACTATCTCCTATTGGTGATAGTGAAAACTCTAAAGGTAATTTTGATTGGAAAGGATTAGCTGAAGGAGCAATATCTGGGCTTCCTGATTTTTTCAGACCTACTAACCAAGAACAATTAGATCCTAATCAATTAATGGCAGAACAATATGCTTTAGGAAATAATCAATTAGAACCAGTACAGGCTCAGACATATCAGCCTATGTTAGACCAGCCTTATGACATCTCTTTACAAGATCAAATCAATGCTGTAGATGCTCAAGCTAATGCTGCTATTAGAGCATCTGGACAAAATCCTGCTGCTCAGGCTTACATCATGGCTCAAGCTATTGAAGCCAAGAAT
>Ga0315291_10005587_pt1 | contig 15759 bp, 17 predicted proteins | sample YL17G12_20_MG_FD_203070 | JGI IMG/M metagenome (GOLD analysis project Ga0315291, IMG submission 203070) | Sediment microbial communities from Yellowstone Lake, YNP, Wyoming, USA - YL17G12_20 | ecosystem: Environmental > Aquatic > Freshwater > Lake > Sediment | place: USA: Wyoming | collected...
CTCTCCCACCAACTGCTTGAGCTTACGGTTCTCCTCCTCCAACTGCTTAATACGCCTGATCTCAGGAACTCCCAAACCACCATACATCCGCTTCCAACGATAGTACGTCTGCTCCCCGATACCATGCTTGCGCAACAACTCCTGGCGGGGCAAACCTCGCTCCACCTCACGAAGAATCGCTACAATCTGCTCCGGCGTAAATCGTCTCCGTGCCATATCAAGTACCTCCCTGGCCCAGAAACTACCTCCAGAACCGGACTAAAATCCAGGGGAAAGGTCACCAGGAGTGAGTTTGCGAAGATTCATGTCAGCTCTGAGCGAGATTGGATCGTTGTGCCCGGCGCGCATGAAGCCCTCATAGAGAGAGAGACGTTTGAAGCGGCGCAACGCCTCTTGAAAGAGCGTGCTGTAAAACACTGTCCGGGTGGAGTGCTTCGCGTTGGACATATGAAGAACTCGCCCTATCTCCTGACAGGACTGATGAGATGTTCTCGCTGTGGGTACGCATACCAAGGCTACAGTTCGCACACGAGGCGGCATAGGAAGAGCGGGGAGAAGATACTCACTCGCTATTACGCATGCAGTGGGTACGTGAACAAGGGTAATTCTGTGTGCAGGCGAGTGCTTGTCGCCTTGAAGCCAGTAGAGGAATATGTGCTGGAGAGGATAGAACTTCGGGCGAATGAGCTCCTGACCAACGGCGGCAGAGAGAGCCTCCGTGAGGCGATTGCAGAGGAGCTACGGAGCGGCCGTGTAGACCCGAAGCGGGAGATGAAGGAAGTAAGGGTAAGGCTCAAGAATATCAACGAGGACATTAATCGACTCTTGGACAGTCTCTCGCCAATCAACCGGGAGTTTGTTGACGGGAAGCTACTGATACTTGGCAGAGAGAAGAAAATGCTTGAGGAAAAGCTCAGGCAATTGGAGGTGAAGCCAGATGAGCAGATAAGTCCAGATGAGCTAACTGAGCAGATAGTGCAGGGCTTGGTAGGGTTCAGGCAGCTATTCGAGCAGGGAACGATGGAGAAGCTTGTGGTCGACCCCGATGCGTGCAGAGGGACGCTTTACCTGCGGGAGTTTCCGCTTCCGGCACCGGGGGTCATGCGGAGGTCCTCTTACGTATACAACACGGGGGCCCGCTACTAACCAGCGACCTTTGGTCAAGAGGGTTTTTCGCTGACTGCACGAAAAAACCCAACAACATGGCCAAAACAGTCTAAGGTGAATGCACAGTTCGACTGTAGGATGAGAGGAAGGGGCCCATGCTTCCTATGGCGAATGATACTTGCCCTTCCAAGGGAACCCAGTTGATGTAGGTGCACTGCGAAGGTATAATTCCAATATGGTCCCATTCTGCTATTTCTGCGGTGGTAAACTCGAGGAACGTAAGCCCGTAAGGACGGACGTCTGCCCGTCGTGTGGCAGAGACGTCAAAGTGTGTCTCAACTGTGTCTTCTATGACGAGGGAGCCCACAATAAATGCAGGGAGCCGCAGGCTGAGTGGGTGAAGGAAAAGGACCGCAGCAATTTCTGCGAGTACTTTAGGTTTTCCGGCCGACCCGGAAAAGGTGGAGTCTCGAGGGAAAATTCAGCCAGGAAGAAGCTAGACAACCTGTTTGGAAAAAAGGAAGGGTAAGATTGGCTGTAGAGGCCAGCGTTAACCATCGAGGATACTATTCAACGCACATTACTTAACGATATCGATAGCGTCGCTAGCTAGGAGGAAATCGAATGGCCCGAATTGTTAGATGCGGTCTCATACAGTGTAAATGTGTAAACATCTCTGGGAAGAAAGTCCCTGATATCAAGAAGGCGATGATCGACAAGCAAATGCCGCTGATTGAAGAGGCGGCGAAAAGAGGAGTCAGGGTACTTTGCTTCCAGGAGCTTTTCACGCTTCCATACTTCCCTGCGGAGCAAGACATCAGGTGGTACGACGCCGTTGAACGTGTGCCGGACGGCGAGACAACAAAGTTGATGCAGGAAGTGGCACGAGAAAAGGGTATGGTCCTTGTCGTGCCGGTCTACGAAGAGGAAATGACCGGAGTCTTCTACAACACCGCTGCGGTCCTGGATGCCGATGGGAAGTTTCTCGGAAAGTATAGGAAAACGCACATACCCCACTGTCTGCCTGGCTTCTGGGAAAAGTTCTATTTTCGTCCGGGCAACCTCGGCTACCCCGTTTTCGAAACGGCTTACGGCAAAGTGGCCGCGTACATCTGCTACGACAGGCACTTTCCTGAAGGGGCGCGCATCCTCGGTCTTGCGGGAGCAGAAATTGTTTTCAATCCTTCCGCAACCGTGGCTGGTCTCTCAGAATATCTCTGGAAGCTTGAGCAGCCCGCCCATGCAGTAGCCAATGGCTATTTTGTCGGTGCAATAAACAGGGTTGGCGTCGAAGCACCCTGGAACATAGGAGAATTCTACGGCTCAAGCTATTTCTGCGACCCAAGGGGACAAATAGTCGCTCAGGGCAGCAAGGACAAGGACGAGCTCGTGGTTGCCGATCTTGACCTTGATTTTATCCTGGAAGTAAGAAAGACGTGGCAATTCTATAGAGACAGGCGTCCGGATGCGTACATTAAGCTCGCAGAAGATCTCCCATAACGGTGCACGGCCTTCCCTAAAATATCGTCGCCAGCCACTCGCCCAGATACTGCATTCTTCCGGTGAGTAACGAGATTCTTGCCATCACCGTGTAACCGAATGCGGCACCGAATGTGACCATCAGGAACCATATTCCCAGACGCGATGCGGCACCGAAAGCCCCTGTGTGCTCCTTGGAGAAGAAGAAGTAGATGAGTGCGCATATGACGCCGACAAGAAGCACAACGGACGAGATGACCGCGCCGATAGCGATTCCTCCGTTAGTTTTCACGATGAGCGGCAACATTGTGTTGTATATCTGTCCGACGAAATCAGACTGAAGGTAACGTGTGAAATTGGTCCCTGCCGCATAGCCGATGACAAAAGCCATTGCCCACCTTGAAAGCCAACTGACTCTCTCCACAAGTCGTGTGAGCATCAAGATGCCAAAGACCGCCGGGATGATGAAGTGATACTGAGGCCTCGCGTCCTCGGGCATGTTGACGATGCCCCTCACAGCAGACGGCCATATACGGGCGACCAGGTTAGGCATCAACGTTGTCCAGATGCCTATCACCATCCAGTAGGCGGCAGAGACGCCCACGAAGAGATGCTCTGCAAACTTGTAGAAGGAATTATCCTTGTAAAGGAAGCTGAAGATCATCAATGTAAGCAGCGCACCTAACCAGAGTTCAGCCGTGTGGGCCATACTTCAGACTTTCCTTTCTCCTACGCTCTCGGTCGGACGTTCGGCCTTCAGCGGTGTCGTCGGCTCGAACGTCTGGACATCTCCTAACTTTTCTTACTGCGAGCCTGCTTTCTTCTTTCCCCAAAGAAGGCGATGTTGCCAATTATCACAAAAGCAATTATCACAAGATGAGCCACGGTCTGCGGTCCCATCAACTGCACGGCCTGTGCACAATTCGCCTTCCCCTGGTACTGTGGATATTGCGTAACAAGAGCAGCCTCGTATTCCGCCGCGCCCTGAAGCCCACCCAATAGGCCAAGGAGCTGTCTCGGGTAGTAAGGATAAAGTAGAGGCGCCTCTACGGCAGTGACTCCAGCAGCAACTGGTATGTCTCCGGGGTCACCTGCGAACTGTACCCACTCCCTCACGCCAGGGAACCCACTTCCGATGCAAACGATAAGGGACATATCCGTGAGGTTATGGACGTCTTTCATCATCTCGAAGCTGTTGATCGGCGTACCGTGGATATCGGTAGTGTACATTGCCTTCAAGTCGAGAAGGATTGCATTGATGAGTCCCTGGTTTCCGGCCTTGTAGCCCAGATGTATCCAATCACGGCCATAAACCTTGTTGGGAAAGTCAGCGTTGATCACGTTGGTTATCAAAGCCTCAGCCTGTGGCGGTCCCGTGGCCCACACTGCCACGAGATAGAGTTTCAAATCCTTTTGGAGAGCGTGCCGCGCTATGGCCTCTGCCATTGGCTGGTTTTCCGGCACTGTGCTTGGGCCGTAGTCAAAGCTTAAAATTACCTTTGAGCCAGGCGGCAGCGCTTCAATCTTGTCGAAGATCGCCTGGACAATCGGAGAAGTGCGAATAGAGAAGACCAGATGGAATATGAGGGGGATGATGACGGCAAGTGCGATAAGCAAGAATATAATTCGCCTATCTATCGCCTTGAGTACATCTATTACGTCTCGTTTGCCTTTCGCCATTCTATCCTTGTTCCCCGCTACGATGCGCTCGACAATCGATCTGCCCCATTCTATTCGCGCTCTCCGTCACGGGAAGTTGTCGGACTCAACCGAGATGTTATGTGACGAGCTCCTTCAACCATCCTATTTTCCTTCTCCGCCCAGGTACGACCGCTCGATTCCCAGAATTAGCTTGAGTGAAGTTGAAATTATGCCGAGGGCAATTCCAATCATGATGGCACGCTGCCCGGCCATGTTGGGGAACGAGAGAATCCAGTTACTCAAGTTCGGTATATGAAGAAACTGCAGGGGCTGGGGGAGCCAAGCAGTGAGATAATGACCAAGCGGCGTTCGGCCTATCAGTATGATGAAGGCCGCAATCAAAAGAATCGTCGCTTCCTTTGTTTTCGCGCGAAAGGCCCTGTACGACGCTGAAGCGACAAAGAATGCAAGAAGTGAGAACATGGTTGACTGAAGAGGAACGAATATCGCGTCGTACATAAACTTGAACCAACTTCCATCAGCAGTGACATCTCCGGTGAGGCCCGGAGGCCCGCCGATCTTGAACGAGCCCACGATGAACATGATCATGAAGCCCGCGACCGTCACGATGCTGTATTTCCAGTCTCTCGCGCGTCTCCAGATCTTGTTTCCGTGAATCTTGAGGAGGTTGCCGCCGCCGAGAATGAACGCAAACACGGCGATCAGATCAAAATAGATCGAAAAATTCTGGTCCATCGCGTGGAATGGATCGTGAGGCACGAAGATAGCCATTATCAAGGCGAAGCCAACGATGAAGGTTATGATAAGAGGGATTTGTACTCTCATAGTTAGTTCAGAAGTTTAGAGAATGCTGACCTTACCTCCAATGCGTCGCTTTGCGATAGCACGCCGGTCACGTCAGAAGTTCATAGAAAAGAGATTCTTTAGCCAGTCACTAATCCCAACAATTACGCTGTTCTCGGTAACAGCTCCAATGGTCGCCACAAGAGTCCCGAGCAGTATAAAGAACATGGCGATGCCTTTGCCCACGTCCTGACCCTTGAGGCTGCCAATCATTCTTTCGTCCTTGGAAAGATACGCGCTGGCAGCGAAAAGCTCCTCCCCAATCAGCGTATAGTCGCAGGCGGCCACAAAGAATGGCAACTGCGTAGGCATCGCGGTACCCGCAATCTGGATCGCGCCAATCGAGTTGCCAGTCTCGGCAAGGATGAGCGATTCTGCAAAGAAGGCTCCCATGTAGAAGCAGGTAGCGGGCTTTTCCCTCACCATGATTCCATCAACGGCAGCAACGTACCCGAACTGCTCATCCGTAACGTAGTAAACGGAGTCGTCGTTATAGAGGTCGGGCCTGCCGACGCTCAGGTAAGCCTGTTTGAGAGTTTCTCTGGCAGTGCTCATGACCAGCGAACGGCTGACAGGCACGTCGAGCTTCGTTTCGTATTGAGCCGTCAGTTTTCCGACACTCGCAAGTATGCTCAAGCCCGCAACGGTCTGAACGTTGTCCATGTCCTGGATACCGGGAATGAAGAGAATCGGCTTTCCCATCTCTGTGGCTCTTCCGACTGCCTCATCAACCGCCTCGATGCCGGCGATTCTTCGTATGTACAGCTTCTTCCCGGCTTTGGCTTGATACACGTACGCGAGTATGGCCAGCGCAATGATGAGAGCTATGGCGAGCAAATTAGCCTTTCGGGTATTGAACCATTGTTGCTTTGACACTGCCGGTCCGACCATCTCAGAGAAGCCCACGATCTCGCCGTCACGGATTGCGCCCACCTTGTAATAGTAAGGCACGTTGTCCTGGACCGAAGTGTCCAAGTACTCCTCAGTCTGGAAAGGGACTGTGCTTACCGGCTCAAACTTACCACCGGCCGCCCCTGATCTTACGATGACGTATCCTCTGACCTTTCCGGTGGTGGGGACATCCTCCACGGACTTCGTCCAGTTGACGGTCATCATTCCGCCTTGGTCGCTCGGGGAGTCAAAGGCTTTGACGTTAGTGGGAGGGGCCGGAGCTGTGGTCAGAGTGGATTCGGGGGCGGTTGGTGCCGCTGCGGCCGCTGCGGGGTCCGCTTTCGCTGAACCTCTGCTCGCGGGGGCGGTTGCCGCGGCTTGGGTGGCGCCAGCCTTGCCGACTGTGCTCGCTGGCGCTTGGCTTGCGGCTGAGACGGTGGAACTGAGAGCCCAGGCAGGGCTGGACAAGGATAGGGAGTCGGGCTGGACAAGAAGAGACGATATTGAGAGAAACCCTAGTGCAAGAATAAGCGCGAGTCTAATGACTCTGGGGCAGTGATCGAACTTCCTGCTACATGGAGCCATGCATTCTCCGTGCTGCAGAACCCGAGATAAAAGGACAAGAACGAGAAGACTCTCAAAGATTAGAAAAGTAAATGACGGCTGTCAACAGAAATCATGGCAATTGAGTGCTCAAACCCCCACACTTTTTGTTGCATGATCTTGGACATCTGAGTTGTCACTCTTTTTTGACATCTGGACTGACCACACTTTGTCTCGCACGCTCAGGCGTCATACCGCATATGATACGCGGAACCTTTGGGAGCGAAAGGGAGAGCGCTTGGTGCGACGGGGATAAGTGACTATTCATGAAAAGCGAAGTTGGGGGAAAAGAGGTGATTGACCGTTTAGAAGAATCGGACCCAGAATTTGTCTGACAGCTATGTCCTCGAACGCAGGGTATGTCTGGTAGCTCTGTTCGTGCAGGAGGAATAGTGAGCCGAGCTGCCTCTATCTCGAAAACATCGCCTTTATCCTACCCCAGGAGACCGGCGAGATGTCGGTGGGATAGCCCAAGGCACCCATGTCGGTGCCGGCAGGAGAACCTTTGTCTATGCAAGAGCTGCCAGGGAGTAAGTGAAAATCACCGACAGCCTTGTCGACAAAGAGGGGGTCTGCGCTGATCTCTCCAGTACCTGGCAAGGGGGACCAAGCCTTGATCCCGCCGCCACTTCACCCACAATCTACCAGATAATTGTAGGATCCGTTCGCCCACGAGTCGTTGTACGAAACCTGAGGTTCGTTGCCGATCTGGCACAGGAGACCACTGAGAGAGTTCCAAACGATAATGTTATTCATCACGGTTACCGCACCAGGGCCCGTTGAATAGATTCTGATGCCGAGGGTATTTCCGTAGAACGTATTGTTGATGACATTGCCTGAAGATCCCACGAAGCTCAACGCACCCTGAGTGTATCCGGCTGACGCAAGACCACCGTTCTTGATGATGCAGTGGTCCACGTCAAGCTTTAGTCCCTTTCCTAGTATCTGTATGGTCGAGGTCTGAAGATCAATTGTTGTACCATTTCCTTTTATGCAGACAATGTCGCCTTCAGGAATGGTGAGACCTCCGGTGTATGTGGCGCCTCCATCAAGCTGAAGATACTTCGTGTATTCTCCCTGTGGACCCGCGGCGTCATAGACCGATTGCAGTGTCGCGGTGCGGGCGGCGGTGACCGGAAGCAGTAAAAGCGCGGAACTGAAAAAGACGGCAAACAAAACGGGGAAGACTATGTGCGAAACGATCCTGGAAGCCGAGCACATAGTCCTGCGGCGGGCGGTTCCGCGGAGGCCGCCTGTGCGGTGCGCATTTCTGCGGAAGGCAGTTCCGTGACGCCGATTCCTGGTAATTTCTCCCACAGAGGGAGCTCGCATCATAACCCTGACGCCCTCCTCCAATCGAGTCTCGGGCCGACCAGCCCCGCGCCTCGCAACCTGCTCGACCCACAAACCCTATGATAACACTTTATTACCCCGTTTTCAATATTGACAAACAACGCCCGAGGAAGTATGTTAGTGTTAGCACTTGGGTTTTTGAAGACAACTATTATCGGACCAAGCGATTCCTGCAGGCAATGATTGTCGGGAATTGCCAATTCCGGAAACACGAATCCTGCAGAAACTGAATCCCCCATCAACAGGCTGTGCAACTAGTAGATCTTTTGGCAGAAGGCGACAAAAATTCCAATGAAACTGACGCTTATTTCACCTCTTTTCAATCGCGACTACGGCCTAACGAAGCAAAAAATCTTTGCATTTCCTCCCTTGAACCTTCCAATTGTTGCTTCACTTACTCCTCCCGAAGTGGACGTTGAAATAGTGGATGAGAATATTGAGCACTGGGATTACGACAAGAAGATGGGCGATCTTGTCGGGATTACGGCAATGACTGCTCAGGCTCCGCGAGCCTACGAGATCGCTGGGGAAATGAAGAAAAGAGGGGCAAAGGTTGTGCTCGGCGGGATTCACCCGACGGCCCTGCCCGATGAGGCCGCGCTCTATTCTGACTCGGTCATCGTGGGAGAAGCGGAGACAATCTGGCCGCGCGTACTGGATGACTTTTGCAAGAATAGACTCCAAAAAATATATAGGCAGGACGGGCGGCCTTCCCTGGCGAACATGCCCATCCCTAGAAGGGATCTTCTCAGCGATAGCGGCTACCTATTCAAGAACACGATCCAGGTATTCAGAGGATGCAAGTTCAATTGCAGTTTCTGCTCTGTTTCCCGTTTCTTCGGCCGCAGCTACCGGATGCGACCCATTCCGGAAGTAATTGCAGAAATTGAGCTCTTGAGAGGCAATTCTGCAGCGAAACGTTTCTTCGGATTCCTGGATGACAATATCGTGGGGGATGAGAACTATTCCGAACAGCTTTTCCAGAAGCTTATCCCGTTGCATATCATATGGGCTGGACAGGCCACGCTTGACGTTGTCGATATGCCTGGCATGGTACCTCTGATGGCAAAGAGCGGATGCAGAGGGTTGTTCATAGGACTGGAATCGTCGAATCCTTTGTCTCTCAAGGAAGCCAAGAAGAAGTGGCTTCGTCCCGAGGAATTTCGCGCGAAGATCGACTATCTTCATGATCACGGGATTATGGTAGAGGGCGCTTTTATAGTTGGTTTCGATTCGGACGAGGAGAGCGTCTTCGAAGAAAGCGTTGAGTTCGCCGACACAATCGGAGTTGACGCAGCTCAGTTTAGCATACTCACTCCATTTCCAGGCACAGAGCTCTTCTCAAAGCTCGATGGCGAGGGCAGGATTTTGGTGCACGATTGGAGCAAGTACGGTGTGGATGAGGTCGTCTATCAGCCGAAAAAAATCACGCCGGAAAAGCTCCAGGAGGGCTACCACTGGGCATGGAGAGAATTCTATTCACGAAAGAAGATAGCGAAAAGAGTTTTGCGGGCCTACAAGATGTGGAAGAGCCTTCTTCCGCTCTTGATTTTCCAACTTCAATATAGGACCCTCATCCGGAACAGAGAAGAAATACGAAAGAAGCTCAGGGTTCCTCTGGTTGCCACGCCGGAGCCTTCCGCGGCCACGTAGGCAGGATTCGCGTATTTGTTGGCTGGCAGCTACCCCGGACGGAGCGAACCACCGTTATCCCTGCCGTCGTTTGCAATATGCCCCGCTTATCTCACAGCTTCCACTCTCTCTTGATTCCGTAGGCCTCGAGATCTCTATCTGCGATTCTTTTCAAATGTGAACTGACATGTTCCGGCAGAGGAAGAACAGAGTGAGTCTCCAGGATTCTTTTCACCTCCACTGATGCTCTTTCTAGTGCGGTGGTGGGGTTGTCTCCCGTTTCGTCGGAGCGATCAATACCTGCGCTCGGGAAAAACCCTTCCTTTTTGAACCAGTTTAGCGTGTGCTTGGATTTAAGGAATGACGCGCTGAGAGTGGCCTCCTTGAAGACATCTCTCGCAAGGGTCTCATCACTGACCGTTATGCCATTCCTGAGCCTGTAAGCCATCCCGCAGATATCGTTATCCAGAAAGAGTTTTTCAAGGCTCTGGCATTTTTCGAATTCCATCATGCCAACGCCTGAGACAACGTTGATACCTGCCAGCATGGCCAGTACTGCTCCGAGGCCGCTCTCAAGACCTGCCTGGTAGTCAACAGTTCTTGAATCGCTGAGTCCCATGTATGCATGGATCGGTACGCCGAAAGACTTTCCTATCTGTGAGTAGGCACAATCAATCATCATTGTTTCTATTGCACCCATGGGTGTCGTGCCTTTGCGCATATCGAAAAAGGCCGGTGACCCGCCATAAATGATCGGGGAACCCGGGCATGCAATCTGGTGAATTACTATTCCACTCAGATTCTCAGCCGTATGCTGGACCAGCGAGCCCGCAAGCGTTACGGGAGAGGTAGCGCCGGACAATGGCATCGAAACGAGTTCTGCGGGGATTCCGGTCTTGCTGCAATCGATGAGACTCTGACACGTGAGATCGCTCCATTTCAGCGGTGGAGAGGGGCAGGCGTCAAAGATTGCCAGCGGCTTCGCCTTGAGGGCGTCCTCGCTTCCTCTCACAGCGACGAGCATGTCTTTCATCACGGCAAAGCTCTCCTTGACGAAAGTTCCGGTGATGACGGGTTTTGTTGAGCAATGGAGAGCCACGTATAGTCTAAATCTGTCTGATATTGCCTGGGGAATATCGCTCGGAACAACAGCAGTGCTCTGCGCGCGGATGTGTGGCAAGGCGTCTGTGAGTCGCGCGAGATTTACAACGTCGTCGACCGTTGGGAGTCTGCTTGTGCCCTTTTCAAAGTCGAAGACCTTGAGAGCGGCAGAACCCGGGTCGAAGTACGTGTTGTTCCCTGATAGGTCCAGCGCGAGGTTCCCCTGTCTGTCGAAGATTTCAATCCGGTGCGGACACGTTGTTAGACTTTTCTCAACCAGCTCGGGAGGGATGAGCATCCTTTTTCTTTCTGCGTCAAACTCTGCCCCAGCGTCTTTGAGAAGCCGCAGAGCGTCTTCGTTCTCGACAAAGACGCCCGTCTCCCGCAGGAGATACTTTGCCTCTTCGACTATTGCAGCGATGTCACTCCCGGACAAAAATTCGACAAGCGGAACCTTTGCGTTGCGCACATCCTACCTCCTGGGCTCAGGGTCTTTTGCTGTCTATTGGGAGACGGTGTTCGTAGGATACAACCCCCCCACGCCGTCCATTCTCAAGGCTCGCGTCTGAATTGACAACTCTTTCTTCCACACCTCTTGCACTGTGAGGTTAGTCTGTCATGCGGTCGTTCGCTGAGGAGTTTTACGGCAAAAGAGACGGATTTTCTCGGAATCATAACATACGATTTCGTAAGGGAGACTCCAATCGAACCTGCCGGGACAAGTCCAAATATGATGGCTTGCTCTTCGAGCTTCCAGTGCCCGTACCCTGGACTTATTCTGGGTGCTGGATAAAGCGATCGCTCCTTTGCCATCTGGCATATCCTCTCATTCACAAAGTCACATACTGCCTCGGCAAGGGAGGAACCCACAGCATCAACAATGAGCGCCCGGGTGAGCTGGCCAGAATCAGAGTATTTTGCGACACTCTCTTCCAGTAGTGGTCCGACGGTGCAGACCGCGAGCGCGACTTTGACGGCGGGTAAGCTATCCTCTTCAAAAAGCTTGGAAAGGAAGGAGCCCTGGGGAAAGGGTTTCCTGTCAAACATGGAGAATATCGCAGAAGGCCGCGCGAGCCCTTCGGCCTCTTTTGTCGATTTCTCGACCAGGCCAGCGAGTTTGCTGTCGGGTTTCTTGTTGCGCTTGTATCCCAACAACCTCAGCACGTCATCGAGATCCGCGCTGACAGAGAAATCAGTATAGCGACAGAATTCTTCCAAGATTGCTCCCCTTAGACGAAGCGAGTTCGTGCATGATGTTGACAAGTACCAAATAAAGATTCGCGCATCAAATACTAACTGAGAACCTCGCTTCCGTCATCTGGGAATCGCATGATGGTCCTTTGCGAGGTGTGGACCCGGACATAGGTGTCAATATGGTATCCTTAATAGACATTTTCGGGAAGAAACAGCCTTTGCTAAGGGCGGCTGTTTGCCACGGTCTATCAGCGTTTGAAAAGGGCATTTATCGCATTCTTGATCGGAAACGGAGAGAGGAGGAGAGAGGAGGAGAGCGAAGGAGAGAGAGGAAAAAGGGGGAGAGACGAGAAAAGAGGGGGAGCCGTGTAGAGACTTCGCAGCCCGCGCGAAAGCGAAGTGCGAGAAGAGACGCGCAAGCCTGCCGAAAGGGGTGGTGAATTGGACGAGATTGGGTCGCCTGAAAACGCGCTTGAGAAGGAACTAGAGAAAGAGCTTCTCTCAAAGAAGCTCACACCTGCAAAACCTGTGGGGTTACGCTATGACAGATTGGAAAAGGAGGGGCTCGTTTGCAGCGAGCGTGAGATGACTCCCGAGGCGTCGTATGTTGCTCCCAAGTCTGACGAAGATATCGCCTCCCAGCCTTTCCCCGATATTGCCTCCGCATCTTCCACGGATGTCTGCGCCACGTCCAGTGAGGCATCCAATTTGTATTTTGTATCGAATAGACTACTCATCTCCAGTCTCCTGGCTCAGTGCAAGACGATACTTGTCGCTTCTGGGGAAGGTTGGCTGCACGATCTCTTTTGGAGTGGAGAGAAGGAAATTGTTCGGGTCTGCCTGAGTTCTTTTGCGTCAGCCGTTCAAAAAAGGAGCGCGATGCCTGTTGAGGCTTATGAACAGTTATCTTACCGGGACAGCTCCTATGATGGTGTAGTGGTAGATTCTTCCATTCTCTTGAGCAATAACGTTCGGGCAAGCTTGGAGGAATTCAGGCGCATCTTGAAACCCGAGGGCAGAATCTGCGTCGTCGCCGTCAACTGGGAATACGAAATGGCGGGGAGAACTGAAACATACGAAACCTCCTTCAGGCGTTATGGGGGCAAAGTCTATCTCGGTCTTCTCAAGCGCACGCTGAGCCCGCCCAAGGAGGTTGAATACGTATGCCTTTTGGATCCGAGAGAAAGCCTCGTGAGGAAGCTTGCTTCAATGGAGAGGGAGGAGTTGAGAGTCCTTGGTCTTACGGATGTTCCTGGAGCCGTTAAAGCTGTCGTTTCGGCTGAGCTGATTGAGATACCTCAGTTCACAGGGACGTCACTAAAGGATGTGTGCGCGGAAGCTGGATTCTCGAGCGTGGTGGTTTCTGGAGCGCCCGGAATACTGGCATTCAGGTTATTGAAAGAAGTCTTCTCTGGCAGCACACAGACGGCCGGATCACCAGCAAAGTCAGACCCGGCACCGACAACACTCGCGACCGGACCGGGAGCAGAGTCCGCGGCGCCGACAACACCCGTCACCGGATCGGCTACCAAGTCGGCGGCAGCGTTGATTCTATTCGGTCGATCTCACACGATTATGAGCGACATCCCTCAATGCTCTGTGTGCGCTTTCCCCTTCATAAGTTCAGTTGACAATCCCCACGTTGTTGCAGTCTGTGCCCGCTAACCTACTGCTAGACACTAGAATGTAAAAACCCTCGGATATCCAACACTAGACGGGCTACCGCCAAGGCTGGACGGGTATTGACCTGCAGCGCGATCGCCCCGGACCAGGCTACCGCCAACACCAGACAGGTACTGACCCACACTGTGACTGGCGTGGGTCAGTCGGTCTATTTGCCTATTGACAACTTATTGCCTATGTGCAATAATTTGTTTGACAGACAAACGAGGTCATTCTCTGATTTTAGGAAAGTCTTTGAAAAGCCCTGGATAAGTTGTCAGGGCAGAAGAGACTCCTGCGCGGCCTAAATCAGTCGTCGCGGAAGGATTCGCTCATTTTCGGTCGTGATCGTGAGCGACCGGGGTTTAAAGGGTGACCCCGCAGGGGCAGACTGCGGTAAGAGAGCACGCATGATGCGCAAAGTGGGCTTCAGAATTTATCGGCCCGAGACCTCCATCGTCGCGTTTCTTTACGGTCACCCTGCCCCGGTCACCCTGCCCCGCCTCGCAGGCAGAAACCTGGGTCGTGTAGCTTGGGCTTTGTGATGAGAAAAGGAAGGGAGGTGCGTAGAGAGTGTTAATGTGGGACGGCGCGAGTCCCTCGTGGGTGACGGGAAGCTGGAAGAGGGTTCTGCTGGCTGTGTGGCGGGCTGTGGAGTTGCAAGTGCTTCGTTGCCGGCGCATGTTGGCTCGCTGAAAGGTCGGGTTGGTGATGAGTGTGCGTGGTGGTCGATCGCGCGCGCTCATCGCGCCGGCTTGCATTTTCAAGGGGCTGGTAGGAGGTGGGTGGAGACGGACCCGGGGTTGGTAGAAAGGGGTAGGAGATGAGGAAAGCTCTGGTCGTCGTAGTTTTGTGTGTTTGCCTGGTGATTCTGCTTGTGGGGTGTTGTGAGGGTGGGTTTCGTGTTAGTGATAAAGGTGTGATGGTGTGGACTGCGCCAGGTGGAGGGTGGGAGGTGTTGGGGTGCCGCCCGTACACGGGTGGTGATATGGCTGGGATGTTGGAGAAGAGGCCGCCTGGGGCGCCGGTAATGAAGATGTACGAGAGGATAGTGAATGAGAAGGGTGAGTGGTTGAGCTTTGGGGTGAGGTTCATTTCTGTGCGTAAGGTGGTGTTCACGAAGGGGACGAAGATCGTGCTGATAGATAGGGAGGGGAAGCGGGTGGAGAGTGAGACGATATGTTTCTGGAAGGACCTTGTACAGACAGAGGTGTATGACGCGAGTGAGAGGCCGGTGGTTGTGACGAGCAAGAGCGTGCGGTGTGTTAAGGGTTCTGATCGGCCGGTGGGTGCGGTGAAGTTCGCTGCGGGTAGTTTCCGGCTGAAGGACATAGTTGAGTTCGAGGTTGTGGGAGCGGTCGAAGACACGGTGCAGGGAGCGGTGAAGTGAGAGGTGGTGCCTTGTGTGGCGTCGGCGTGGAACATGTGGTGTGATATCGCCATGGCTACGGGGAAGGTGTCTGACTGGGTCGTGTGCGGGGTTATGGCGGTGATGATGGGTGATGCTGATGTGCTGTGGAACGGGTACCTGTTGCATGGGGAGTGAGGGGGATGAGGCGGTTGTCTGAGGGAGTCTGGCGTTAGCCAGTCTTCCTCAGACAACGTGTGTGTGGCGAGTGTAGACGGGGACGCAAGAAGATATCTGTGCCCTCCTAGACTTTTCCTCATTCGATATTTTCATCGCCGCACAAAGGGAGCGGCGGAACGGCAGGTACGTCCCCTCCCTCGAACGAAAAGAAAGCCGGATCCGGAGGTCGCCGGTCACTAGAGTTCACAAAATGAGACTTGATTCCACCCTCGGTTGATCGGAATGCTAGCGTTTGGTTGCACGCCAGGGGATCTGTTACCCACGTGAAGCTGGACGTGGTTATCTTGTAGCCACCGAATCTCATTCATTTCTCACGAGTTCCCGTCTTCGTTGCCGCGACTGGTGATTTAGGTTTCAAAAGCCGGGAGCGGGTTGTGTCTAGCTGAGAACGCGGGCGTCTGATTGATCACATAACCGATTGAAAGATGAACAAGTAGGGAGTATGTGAGGATCACGAAATCAGTGCCATCCTGGCACAACTTGTGCAAAGAGTAAGAATCGGTACAAACAGGTTGCCGTTTGGAGCTCCTAAGCGTTAGGTGCTGACCCTAGCGAGGAGGACTAGATTTGTTGCGTGCGGCAGTCGACGTAGGCCAGTGTCGCTGACGGAAAAGACCGGCAAGATGACAAGACGCGAAAGTGGC
>Ga0315291_10005589_pt1 | contig 15756 bp, 11 predicted proteins | sample YL17G12_20_MG_FD_203070 | JGI IMG/M metagenome (GOLD analysis project Ga0315291, IMG submission 203070) | Sediment microbial communities from Yellowstone Lake, YNP, Wyoming, USA - YL17G12_20 | ecosystem: Environmental > Aquatic > Freshwater > Lake > Sediment | place: USA: Wyoming | collected...
GATCCCGCAGTTAAAGCGCGTCGTCGTCGCGACCTCGAACAACGTCGTGATGGAAGCTACACTCGGCGAATCGCTCGCGCGCGTGTTCGGCGCAAGCCCGGCGCCTGTCATCGCGACGCCCACAACGCCGACAACCGGCGCGCCCACCAGCGCGAACGTTAACGCGCTGATCAAAGAAGCGAACGATCACTACGTCAAAGCGCAAGACGCGCTCAAGACAGGAGACTGGGCGACGTACGGCAAGGAGATGCAAGCGTTGCAACAAGCGCTGGGGCAATTGATGCAGGCAACGGGGCAGAAATAGTGGGCAGCGGACAGTGAACAGTAGGGAACGCATGCCGTCGCGTTCGCTCTGAATAGGGTAAGTGACAAGAAACCCGTTTTTTCCTTTTCGGGGAAAAACGGGTTTCTACACCAGATGGCGAAAATGAATCGCTACAACTACACTATCCTGCAAGAAGGGTCGCTTCCCCTACGCCCCGATGGCGTGAACGCTTACGGCGTCGAGCATCGCTGTACCGCCGCGTTGATTTGGACTGCCGATGAGAAACCAACCGCGCGCAACACCATCGTCACCGATCCGTGTTTCACGTCATCGGGCTTCACCGACGCGGAGATACGACTCAAGCAACTTGGGTTGACCATCGCCGACATCGCTTACTATTTCGTTACGCATCAGCATTGGGATCACATGCCCGATGTGCCGCCGCGTCCGCCGTTACCCAAATGGCTAAACTGGGACGACTCAGGCGTGGACTTCCCCGATCTCGACAGCGTACCTTGTCCTGGGCACGATCCGCTCTTGCAAGCGTTGGTCTTTCATTCGACGCGCGATGAGACAGTGTGGGTCGTCGGCGATGCGGTGCTAAATTTGGAATGGCTCCAACGCTGGAAATATTATTGGCCCAACGGCTATTCCGAAACGGAGATCGTCGAGACGTGGCGCAGTGTCGCCAAGATTCTTTCCCCCGACATCATCGTCCCAGGTCACGGCGCGCCGATTCCTGTGACGCGCGCGCTGTTGGAGCACTTGCGCGCGACGTTTCCAATGGCGGAACACGCGCCCGAGTGTCCCGATGTGCGCGACGCGATCAACGCGCGATTGCGAAGGTAGGGGCGAGGCGCGTAACAAATCCAACCTGCGAAGCAGGTTTTGCGCCCGGTAGACGTCGAATTCTATTCGATGGCGTCCATTTCAAACGATGACATCGAATGGAATTCGACGTCTATCACCCAAGAAACCCGCTGGGCGGGTTAGGTTGACCCAGGTCTGAAACACCGCAATCTATCGCGGCATTTGACTACCTCTGAAGTTTGCCCTATACTCTTTCGAGGGAAACATGGCAAAAAGTAAAATCAAACGTGATCCGATTCCTGAAAACTTTAGATCCATCGAGCAAGCCGCCGAGTTCTGGGACACGCACAGTCTGGCGGACTATTGCGCCTTGACGCGTCCCGTGCATTTCAAGGTCAATCTCAAACATCGCCGCTACCTTGTCGCGCTAGAGCCAAGATTGATGAAGCAAGTCGGCCGCAAAGCGCAAGCCGATGGCATCTCCGTCGAAACGCTCATCAATGTCTGGCTCAGCGAGAAATTACGCGAGACAGCAAAAGTCTGATTGTCAGACACGTTGGACAACGGATTAGACGACAAGCCCGCGCGCACAACCGCGTAGGGGCGAGGCATTCGTCAATGTGTCCTGCAATGGCAGATCATCTTCCAATTTGCAAATCACCTGACTGGACCAACCTGGTTGTGCGAATGCCTCGCCCCTGCCACCAACCGTCCGTTTAATCCGCACTTGTCCGTTGTCCACCCCCACGGAGCCGCCTATGCCTAAACGAAAACGCATGACCCGCAAAGAATTGCTCGCGATCATCGAAAGAGCTGTTGCGCTCCATGAAGAGATAGGGCTTGACTTGTCTGACGCGGGTATTAGCGAACTCCCTGATGAAATTGGTCACCTCACCAATCTGGGATCGCTAAACCTCTTCAACAACCGACTCACGGCGCTGCCCGAACGCATCGGCAAAGTCACTTACCTACGGTCGCTCAACCTCACTCGCAACAAACTGACAGCCTTGCCAGAGTCCATTGGCAATCTCAGCAACTTGCGAGAACTTGACCTCAATGACAACCAACTAACTGCGTTGCCAGAATCCATCGGCAAACTCTCCAATCTGCGGTCGCTCGACCTCAGGAACAATCCATTAACGACATTGCCAGAGTTTATCAGTAAACTCGCCAGGCTAGAGTCGCTTTACCTCAGCAATCTTCAACTGACGACACTACCCGAATCCATCGGTCAACTCACTAACCTACGAACCCTCTTCCTCAAGCGAAACCGTCTGACTTCACTACCCAAATCCTTAGCAGGTCTGGAGAAACTCCAAGAACTGGAACTTGACAACAATCCCCTCGATCCCGCACTCAAAAGTGCGTACGAACAAGGACTGGACGCACTACGCGCGTACCTCCGCAGTCTGGAGGAAGCAGAACCACTCTACGAAGCCAAACTCGTTCTCGTCGGCGAAGGCGGCGTCGGCAAGACAACTCTGCTGAAAGCGCTAACAGGGCAAGAGCCGCGCGCGGATGAACCAACCACACACGGTGCGAAAATTGATGTCAAGGCGTTGCTTCTTCCTCATCCAGAAAAACAAGGCGTGGAGATTCAATTCAACTCGTGGGATTTCGGCGGGCAAGAGGTCTACCGCGTCACGCACCAATTCTTTTTCAGCCGCCGCTCCATCTACCTGCTCGTGTGGGAGCCGCGCAAAGGCGTGCAAGCGTGTCAGGTGGAAGATTGGCTCAAGATCATCCGTCTGCGCGTCGGCGACGATGCGCGCGTCATCATCGTCTCCACGCACTGCAAAACAGGCGAGCGCATCGCGCACATTGACAAGCCCGTGCTGATGCGCGATTTTGGCTCGATGATCGTGGGCTTTCACGAGGTGGACAGTCTGGTGGACGATCCCGCCACAGGCGAAAAGGTCGGGATCGCGGCACTCAAGACGATGATTGCGGACGCGGCGAAAAATCTGGAGCAGATGGGAATGTTATTCAATCGCGATTGGCGCGAAGCGCGCGATGAACTGCTCGCGATGCGCGAGCCGTGCGTCTCGTACGCGTGTTTTGCCGATGTTTGCGCGCGCCACAACTTGGACGATATCTCGACCAAGACGCTCGCGACACTGATGCACGATTTGGGCTATATCGTCTATTATGGTGGCGACGAACGCTTGAAGGACGATGTGGTTCTGCAACCCGAATGGTTGACCAAAGCGATTGGCTTTGTCTTGGAGGATCGCAAGACGCAAGAGATGGACGGCATCCTGCCCCACAATCGTTTGAAAGAGGTTTGGTGGGATCATCCATTCAAGGGCGAGCAAAAATACGAACCCGCCCTCTATCCGTTCTTCCTGCGACTGATGGAAAAGTACGACGTGTCGTATCGGCTCGAAAATGGCACAGCGAGTCTGGTCGCGCAACACGTCCCACAAGTGCGCCCCAAAAACTTGCCTTGGTTTGCCGAAGATGAACCAACGCGCGGCAGTCGTCGCATCGCGATGGTGTGCGCGATGGAGGATGCTCCGCCTGGCTTGGTGCCGTGGATGATCGTCCGCACGCAGGATTACGCGCATGATTTGTCAAGGCATCGCTTGCACTGGCAAAAGGGAATGTTTCTGCGGAACAAGCCGCACGGCGAAGCGATGCTGGAGTTGCGCGAGCGCGAATTCCACATCTACGCCGAGGCGGTGTGGCCCGAGTTCTTTATGAACGTCCTCCGCAAGACGCTGCAGAAACTCATCACCGATAACTGGCCTGGGATGGAAGGTCGCTACTATTTCGCCGTGCCGTGCAAGCATCGCATGGATGGTAAGACGTGCGATGGTCGCTTTCGCATTGATTCTCTCCGCAAATTCCTTGAGGAGGGAGACTCAACGGTACGATGCTTGTCGTGCGGCGCGCGGCAGAACATCGTCGGACTGCTCTATGGCATTGAAGAACTAGACTTGTCAAAGCAACTTGCAGACATTCAAGCCAAACTTGATGGCTTGGACAGCCGCGTCGCTAACGTCATGTGGACAATCATGCAAGCCATCGCCAGCGAATCGAAAGAAGGTCCGCGCCTGTTCACTATTGTCCCAACCGATGAGGACTGGAAAAAGAAACTCTTCGCCAAACGATATTGTCTGCACCTGTGGTGCGAAGCGGGGGTTGCCAGCATCCCGTTCTCGAAAAAGGCAAAGGCGTTTACGAATTTGATGCAATCCGAGAGTGGGTCGCGCGCGTCGCCCCATACGCCAATTTCATCGCGGGCGTTTTGAAAACCGCGCTGCCGCTCGTCGCGCCCGCCGTCAACTCGTTCTTCGGCGCGGACACAATCAAGAAATCAGGTTTCGAGGATGAACTGAATCTGACGAAAGAGGCGACAAGCAAATTGATGCCAGAGTACAAGCCCTGTGACGAGCCAGTTTTGCACGAAGGCGGCTTGGATGAAGCCAACCGCTCTGGCGTCCTCGCGCTCCACGCGTTCCTGCGCGAGTTGGATCCGAACCACGCGAAACTGGGTCTCAAGCGCATGCCCACCTACACAGGCGATTTCCTCTGGCTCTGCCAAAAGCATTACGCCGCCGCGCAACCCAAGATTCCAGACAAGATCACATAGCCGCTGTCATTGCGAGGAGCATCGTGAGCGGAGCGAAGCGCAGTCGAACGATGCGGTGTTGAGCGACCCTGAGCGAAGTCGAAGGGCGAAGCAAGCAATCCCCGAATCGCGGCTTGGGGACACCTGCACTTGCGTGCGGTGCAAGTGTTGCTTCGCACACTGCGCCCGCAATGACAACGCGAACACCCGCATCGAATGAACAAAACGAGAGCGTGCAGATTTCCGCCTGCACGCTCTCACTTTTCATCCGCGCTCGTCCGCCCCTTCGACCCTTCGGCATGCTCAGGGCAGGCTCTTGCTCAGGGCATGGCCAATCCGCGTCCTATTCCGCCTCCGCATCCACCGGTACAAAGTACACATCGGTCGGTTTCAACTTGCTGTTGCGGATATACCGCGCCTGCACCTTCATCCCGATCCAGTCGAGCGATGCCTGGTTGGGATCAACGCCGAACAAACGGGTCAGGAACAGCGTGTTCGCGCCTTCAAACTCGATCAGCGCGAGCACGAACGGCGTTTCCGGCAGAAATTCTTCACTCCCGAAATGACAAACGGTAAACGCGTGCACCGTCCCTTCATTCGGCAATTGCACCCACTCTGTTTCATTGCCGGTGAACATATCCGCGCCGCGCGGCGTGGCGTAGGTGTAGCCGCTTTTCGGATCGCGATTGCCGAGGAAGACTTTGTTCGTCAATCCTGCAAACCACGGCGAATCCTGTCCGTACGAGTGCAGGTACTCGACGTGGTAGGGCTGCCGCTTGACAATCGGCGTCATCTCCTTCAACGCTTTGAGCGATTCCTTGTCCAACTTTTTCGGAAACGGCAGATTGAAAACAATCGTCCCGTCGAGGTTTTCCTCGCGCCGGGTCTGGATATTTTTCTTTGCCATCATGTCCTCTCTGTGCGACCGCCGACCACTGACCGCCGACCGCTGATCCTTCAACTTCGTTTCACTCCGCTCAGGATGACAGCGGCGGTTTGCGGTCTGCCGTCTGCGGTCAGCATTATTTCTCCTTCTCCAAAATACTCACCGTGACGTACGTACCTGTGCCGGCATGGCTATGAATCGCGCCGCGCTTGGCGTTCTTGACCTGCAAGACCGGACTCTTGAAATGTTTTTCGATAGTCCCTTGCAATTGCCACATCGCGAACACCGCCTGCATCAAACCAGTCGCCCCGACCGGATGCCCGCACGCGATCAAACCGCCGGAGGGATTCACCGGGCAGATCGGTTTATCTTTCAATTTCAATCCGTACTTGACGCCGGGCACAAACGCCTTGCCCGATTCGGCGAACGGTCCCCCTTCGCCGTAGCGGCACAAGCCCATGTCCTCGTACGTTTGAATTTCAGACGACGTGTACGCGTCGTGCAACTCGATGAAATCAATCTCTTGGAGCGGATCATTGACGCCCGCCATCTTGTACGCTTGCCGACCCGCCATCCGACCGGCGCGGAACGAATGAACCCCCGGATACCGAAAACCCTTGTTCCACAACTTTTTGTAGTGCGCCTGCGTCTCCTTGCTCCCGGCTTCGTGCGGCAGCGCGTACGATTTCATAAACTTGTCGTACGAGTCATGCGGACGATCCGCCATCCGCATCGCGTCGGTGCCCTTGCCGATGCCCGTCACCCGGACGCGCGGCAAGCGTTTGCCCGATGCTTTTTCTAGTCTGACGAGACCTTCCTCGCTGCACAAAATTGTCGCCGCCGCGCCATCGCTCATCACGCAGATGTCGAGACGCGTGAGGGGCCACGCGACCATCGGCGAGTTGCGAACGTCTTGAATCGTCAAGCGTTGGTGCTTTTGCGCGTACGGGTTGTAGAACGCGTTCATGTAATTCTTGACGGACACATGCGCCAACTGTTCGACCGTCGTTCCAAACTCTTTCATGTGGCGCGTCACCATCATCGCGTAATAGCCGGAGTAAAAGCCGCCGACCGGATAGTCGAAACTGACATCGCTCGCGAGCGCGATGAACTCGTTTCCCTTCCACGTCTCGACGTGCGACATCGTTTCAAAGCCGTATGCGACGCAAACGTCCATATAGCCGGACGCTATTTGTTTCCACGCCTCCTGGAAACAAATGCCGCCCGTTGCGCCACCCCCTTCGACGCGGTGACCGGGCTTGGGGCACAAACCGAGATAGTCTTGAGCCATAATGCCCGACATCAACTGACGGCTGAAATGATCCGAAAAGTACGAAGCGACCGAACCGTCCACCAATTCGGTGAACTGCTCAAAGTCCAAGCCGAGGTCTTGGATCGCGTAATCGTACGCTTCCTTGACGACGGCTTGAAAAGTCTTGTCCGGACGCGCTTTCGCAAATTTGGAAACGCCTCCGGACACTGCATACACCGGTCTCATCCCGATTCCCTCCTTGGATGTGAAATGTGAGCCCTCATCACGCTATGGGGTACTTGTAGTATATCCCGGATACGCTCGAATGACAAATTTGATTGACGTTCGCCGCGATTCGCGATACAATGCGAACGAGATAGTGACTGGCAACCCGTCCCTGTGACTTTGAGGTGGACTAGGATCGAAAAGTTCTTGCGCCGTGCTCGGCTCTCCCGGCAATTGAACGTAAGCCAGGACGCCCGCCGCCAAAGCGAAGTGCGTTTCCGCGCGCTCATCGAAAACGTGTCGGATGGCGTTATGCTCCTCTCCGCCGATGGCAAACGCACCTTCGTCAGTGCATCAACTGAACGGATGCTGGGTTACTCCAGCGCAGAATTACTCGGGCGAAATTTCTTGGAACTGATCCACCCGGACGACCTCGCCGCCGCGCAAAACGCGTTCGACCAATTCGCGCAAACACCGGGCGGGAGCGTTACCATGCAACTCCGCTACCGGCACAAGGATGGTACGTGGCTCTGGATCGAGGGGGTTGGTAAAAACTTGTTGGGCGATCCGGATGTTCAAGCCATCGTCGTCAGTTATCACAACGTGACCGAGCGCAAGCAGGCCGAGGAGACCATCACTCTCCAAAAGGTTCTGTTCCAACAGTTGTTTGCCAATGCCCCGATTGGCATTGCCATGGTGGATGACCAGGACCGCATTCAAAACGTTAACCATGCTTTCGAGATCACCTTTCAATACCGTCTGGAGGAAATAGCCGGTCGCCAAATCAACGATGTCATTGTCCCAGTGAACCGTCGGGAAGAAGCCTCGCAACTTTCATCCTACGTTCTCCATGGTACTACCGTACAGAGAGAGACCGTACGGCAGCGCAAGGATGGATCTCCAGTACCGGTCGAGATTTATGGGGTGCCTATCCTTCGCGATGGCAAAACTGTGGGCGTCTATGCAATCTACGTGGATATCACCGAACCCACACGCGCCGAACAAGCGCTGCGCGAAAGTGAAGATCGTTACCGCGACTTGGTAGAAACCAGTCCGGTCATAACTATACTGCACAACCTGCAAGGGCAAGTTGTTTCTGCAAACCCGGCCGCGGCGCAACTGCTCGGATACACGACGCATGAAATCACCCGTCTGAATGTCCGCGACGGTTTGGCGCCCCCAGTCCGCGATCAATTCGAATCCTATCTGGCGGCTGTCCAGAAAGACGGCACAGCCAGCGGACTGATGCGCGTGCAAACTCGCACCGGCGAGACGCGCCTCCTCGAGTACACCAGCACGCTGCGCACAGAAGGCGTCGCCACGCCGATTGTCCGTTCGATGGCGCGCGACGTGACTGAACTCAAACGCGCCGAACGCGCCCAAGCACACCTGACACGCCAAATGGCGGCGCTGTACGAAACGTCGCTGGAAATCAACTCCCAAACCGATCTCATCCAATTGCTCCCGACCATCGTCCGCCGCGCCGCCGACTTGTTGAACGCGCGAATGGGTGCGCTGTACCTGATGCAGCCCGATAACGAAACTCTGAAACTCGTCGTCAGCCACAACTTGCCGGGCAATTATGTGGGTACCACCCTCCGATTAGACGAAGGGCTTTCCGGGCGCGTCGCGCAAACCGGGCAACCCGTGATGGTGGACGACTACAAAACCTGGGAGGGTCAGGTAGCCGCCTACTCGAAAGAGTCCTTTCGCCGCGTCCTGGGCGTCCCGCTCAAATCCGGCAGTCGCATGATCGGCGTGCTGAATATAACCGACAGCGAAAAGACCGGACCGTACCAAGAAGAAGAAATTCGGCTTGCCGGTCTCTTCGCCGATCAAGCCGCCATCGCCCTCGAAAACGCGCGCCTATTTGCCGAGACCAAGCGGCGCGCGGATGAATTCGCCGCGCTTCACGAGACCACCCGCGGTTTGGCTGAACTCCATGACTTGCAGGGGTTATTGGAGGCAATCGTTCAACGCGCGATTACGCTCCTGGCTGGTTCGGGCGGCGGAATGTACCTGTATGATGGCGCGCGCGGCGATCTCCAAGTAGTGGCCGCGACCCATGCCTCGACGCCGGTGGGCACACGGTTGGAAATGGGTGAAGGAATGGCGGGACGCGTCGCGCAAACGCGCCAACCCTTGATTGTGGACGACTATCGCACCTGGCCTCATCGCTCACCGAAGTACGCAGGGACACCCCCGACCGCCGTGATCGAAGTGCCGATGCTCTTTGGCGGCGAACTCATCGGGGTTCTCGTAGTCGAGGAAGACCAAAAAACAACCCGCAAATTCACCGAGGAGGATGCGCGGCTGTTATCGCTCTTTGCCACGCAAGCCGCCAGCGTGGTGCATAACGCGCGCCTGCTGGCGGAGACCCAGCGCCGCGCCGACGAATTCGCGGCGTTGTACCAAGTGACGCAGGACCTCGCGATTCAAACCGATTTGACCGACCTGCTCCAGACGATCATCGCGCGCGCCACCGCGTTGCTCCACGCGCCCAGCGGCGCCATTTTTCTGTACGACGCGCCGCGTGGCGAGGTCGAACTTGCGGTAGCCAAAGACTATCCGCTCCCACTCCATCTGCGTTTGAAACTGGGCGAAGGCATGGCGGGACGCGTCGCGCAAGCGCGCCAACCTCTCATCGTAGACGATTATCGCGCGTGGGAACATCGCTCCCCTAAAGCCGAGGGAGTACCCTTCAGGGCATCGTTGGATGTGCCGATGATCTTCGGCGGCGAATTGATCGGCGTGCTGGACTTGAGCGAAATGGGCGAGTCCGAGCGCAAATACAGCGAAGACAATGCGCGCCTCCTGAGTCTCTTCGCCGCGCAAGCCGCCAGCGCGGTGTACAACGCGCGCCTGCTCCAACAAACGCAGCAGCGCGCCGAACAATTGGCTTTGCTGTACGACGCCGTGTTGACCCTCAACCGCGCCATCGAACCGCGCCAGGTCATCGAACATCTGCTGGAGATCGCGAACCAGAGCGTCCATTCCGAGCGCGCCGACTTTTACCGCTACGATCCAACTCAACGCCTCCTGACCTTCGAAAGCGGCAGCCGTTACGAAGCCCCCCTCGCCGCGGCACTGCGCGCGCTCAAATTTGCCGAAGGCGAAGCGCGCGGCTTGATGGGTCTCGTCGCCGCCGAACGCACACCGCTCTATCTCCCCGACACCCACGCCGATCCGCGGTGGATCCCCGTGGACCAGACGATTCGTTCCGCGCTCTGGGTGCCAGTCGAACGCGAACAGCAATTGTTCGGTGTCCTCGTGATGACGAGCGCGCGTCGAGACGCGTTTTCTCCCGCCGATCAACGTCTCGTCGCACTGTTTGCCAATCAAGTCGCCGTCGCACTCGAACGCGCACACCTGTTTCAAGCCGAACAGAATCGCCGCGCGGAACTGTCCGCGCTCTACGATCTCTCGCGTGCGCTGGCGGATACCGACGCCCTCGATCCCATTTTCGATCTCGTCGCGCGGCGTGCAGTTGAGACGCTCCACGTCACCTTCGCGCGCCTCGCGCTCGTCGAAGGAGATATGCTGGCCGTGCAGGCAGCGCGGTCGCTCCGCACCCTCAGCCACGACCTGGGCTTGGGACGCCGCGGCGTTTTGACAAATCTGCCTTGCTGTCAACGCGCGTTGGATCAGAACGAACCCACCCTGCTCGCTGCCGCCGATTCAGCTATTGGCGCCAACGAGCGCGCGTTCGTCCTGCTCGATCCGGCAAAAACGCTGTGCCTCGTTCCCTTGCGTGCGGGTGGACAGACGTTCGGTCTGTTGATGCTCGGCGAAGCGCGCCGCCCAGAACGCGAACCCTTCACACCTGAAAAAACGCGCCTGGCGCGCAGCATCGGCGACCAAGCCGCCAGCGCGATTCACCGCCCGAACCTGCGTGAGCAAACCGAACATCGGCTGCGCCAACTTCAGGCATTGCATACAATTGATATGACGATCACCGCCAGTCTCGATTTGAACGTCACGCTGAGTGTCCTGCTCGCCCAAGCCGTCGCGCAACTTAATGCCGCGGCTGCCGATGTTCTGCGCTTCAACCCGCATACGCAAATGCTCGCCTACCTGGCGGGGCACGGCTTTCGCTCCAAAGCCATCGAACATTCCCAGGTGCGTCTCGGGAGCGAATACGCCGGGCGCGCCGCGCTCGAACGCCGCACCGTCAGCGAGCCCAATTTGCGTGCCCAACGCGAGACCTTGCTTCGCGGATTCCTGTGCACAGATGAAGATTTCGTCAGTTGCGTGTGCATCCCGCTTATCGCGAAGGGAGAGATCAAGGGCGTCCTGGAGATTTTCTACCGCGCCCCCTTCTCTCCCGGGCCCGATTGGCTCGCGCTGGGAGACACCCTCGGCACGCAAGCCGCCCTCGCCATGGACAACGCCGAATTGTTCGACAACCTGCAGCGCTCCAACCTGGAACTCGCGCTCGCGCACGATGCGACCATCGAGGGTTGGGCGCGCACCCTCGAATTGCGGGACAAAGAGAGCGCGGGGCATACCCAACGCGCGACCGAACTGACGCTGCGCCTCGCGCGCGCGCTGGGGGTCCCCGAATCGCAGTTGATCCACATGCGCCGCGGCGCGCTGCTGCACGATGTAGGTAAGATGAGCATCCCCGACGTGCTCTTGCACAAGCGCGGCGCGCTCACGGCGGAGCAAGAACGGATCGTGCGCGATCATCCGTACAAGGCGTACGAGATCTCGCGCCGACCATCTACCTGCGCCCCACCCTCGATATTCCGTTCTGTCATCACGAAAACTGGGATGGCAGCGGCTATCCGCGCGGACTTGCCGGAGAACAGATTCCGCTGGCGGCGCGCATTTTCGCGGTTGCCGTCGCGTGGGATGCGCTCACGGTCGGGCAGCCCAATCAACCCGCCCAGACGCCAGAGCAAGCACGCGAATACCTTCGCACCATGGCAGGAAAGTTGTTTGACCCGCGCGTCGTGCGGGTGTTCTTGCAAATGGTGGAAACCGCCGGAGATGAAAACGTAGAGGGTAAAACGTAACGTAGCGTAGCCGCTGGACTTTTGCAATTTTCGCTCGTTGGGATACAATACATCCTGCCTACCCCACACTAGTCCAAGGAGATTTCATAAATGAACTTGCCTAATCCTTTCCGGTCGCGCGAAAAAGACTTTCTCAAAGAGATCGGTGAACAGGCGCTGAAAACGCGCGAAGGACTTGAAGCCCTCGAAGCGTACCTCAAAGATGGCGACGAGGCGCAAGCCAAGCGCGTCCAAGCCATCGAAAAAGAAGCGGACGAACTGCGGCGCATTTTGATTGACGACTTGAATCGCACTTTCGTTACGCCGATTGACCGCGAAGATTTGTACACGCTCTCGCGCACGATTGACGATGTGCTCGATTATGGGTACACCACGCTAGACGAAATGGTAACGCTCGGCGTGAAACCCAATACCTACCTGCAACGCATGGTGTCCATTCTGCGCGAAGCCGCCGACGAACTATACCTGGGCGTGATTCAGTTGAAAGCGCATCCCCAGGTGGCACTCGATCACGCGACGCGCGCTAAAGCGCTGGAGAATCGGGCGGAGAGCGTCTATCGTTCCGCTGTCGGCGATCTGTTCAAAGAACCCAAGACGGTTGAAGACATCGTCGAAATTCTGAAAATGCGCGAGATCTATCGCCATTTGTCCAACGCCGCCGACCGCGGCGACGAAGCCGCCAATATTCTCGGTGACATCGTCGTCAAAATGACGTAAAACGAAGGGGCGGGGTAACCCCGCCCCTTCGTTTTTCAAAACTGAAAGCCCGGTTCGTATGGCACGATGCGGCACGCGTAATCTGACACGTACTGCTTGAGCCGCGACTCGACTTGTTTCCACCGATCGTCATTCAGCGCCGCTTGCATTTCCTTTTCGTCCGCGACGAACGCGAGCAAGCGCATCGGATAGTTGCCGTATGCGGTGTGCCACACGCCAACATTTTCCAAGCCGATGCGCTGCAAGGCGGCAATGAAGACGTTCATCATGAATTGCATGTACTCTTCCTGCATGGGCGGAACGATGTTGTAGGTTAAGAGCATTTTGGAACGCACGGCAATCGTCTCCTCACCAATCTCTTCCCATTATATCGCGCCACCGTCGTTTCGCCAAAAACACTTCAATTAAAAAAGGACAAGCCGCGCGGCCATCGCGCGGGCTTGTCCTTGCGTCTGGCTGGGAGACCGAGATTCGAACTCGGACCAACTGATCCAGAGTCAGTCGTGCTACCGTTGCACCATCTCCCAGTGCGCTCATATTCTATCACATTTTGCGCGGATTGCCAAATTGTGATTTAATCATTGATGCTACGCAGTGTCATTTCGAGAATACATACCGCCCGCGGTATGTTAGCAGTCAGAAACTTATGTAAATTCAAGTTTCTGGGTAGCGGAGCGAGAAATCTTGGTTTTTGGTGGAGATTTCTCCTCGCTCCGCTCATCGAAATGACAGTATTGCGTAAGGTGATTTAATCAGAGTGTCATTGCAAGGAGCGATTTGCGCGACGAAGCAACACTTGCACCGCACGCAAGTGTAGGTGTCCCCAAGTTGCTTGGAGATTGCTTCGCTCCGCTCGCAATGACAATACTTGGAGAACCCATGCACACCGTCATTGCCGCCAACGGCGAAATGCAAGACGACGCGCGTCTGCGCGGCATCTGGCGCGCCGCGGATTTGCGCGTTGCCGCGAACGGCGGCGCGGTCAACGCGCGCCAATATCTCGCGCTCGCGCCGCACGTCCTCATTGGCGATCTCGATTCGCTGGACGACGCGACGCGCGCGTGGTGCGAGCAAGCGCGCGTCGAAATAATCCACCATCGGCGCGAGAAAAACGAAACCGATCTTGAACTCGCGCTCGATCTCGCGATGACGCGCGGCGCAACCGCAATCACGATTCTTGGCGCGCTCGGCGGGCGATTCGATCAGATGCTGGCGAACGTGCTGCTACTCGTCAAGCCAGCCCAGGCGCACATCGCCGCGCGCATCGCGGGCGCGGATTTCGACGCGTGGCTGACGTGGGAACGCGCGAGGATTCGCGGCTGCGTCGGTGAGACCGTCTCGCTGATCCCGCTGACTGAGCGCGTGGAAGGCATGGTCACCGAAGGACTCCGCTGCCCGCTGCGAAACGAAACGCTTCACCTCGGCGCGGCGCGCGGCATCAGCAACGAGTTAATCGCGGAACGCGCGGAGGTGACGTTCGCGCGCGGACTGTTGCTGGTGGTGCATCTACTAACAACCGCCGACCACTGACGACCGACCACCGCAGTCATCGCAGTCTGCGGTCAGCCATCGGCGGTCGTCACGCGTCGTGCGCGTTTGACCGCCGCGCCAAATCGTGCTACACTAGCGCCGCGAAACTGAATAGCCAATGGGGAGCTCGAGCAAGTCGGGCTGAGAGGGCGGACATTTCCGCCGACCCACTGAACCTGATCTGGATAATGCCAGCGCAGGGACGATCCAAGATTTTTGAACCGCTCCCAGATCAGGGGGCGGTTTTTTGCGACCACCGACCACCGCCCGCCGACACAAGGGCGGTCTGCGGTCTGCCGTCGGTGGTCAGTCTTCAAAGGAGGTTCGTATGTTCAAACTAAAACTGTTCGCGCTTGCCGCGCTTGCGTTGATCGCGCTCGTCCTGAGCGCAGTCGAAGGATGCGCACCCGCGCCCATCGCGACACCCACGGGTCCGCGCGAACTCGTCGTGATGACGCACGATTCGTTCGCCGCAAGCGACAGCGTCATCAAGGAATTTGAAAGCGCGAACAATGCGAAAATCAAAATCCTCAAAGCGGGTGACGCGGGCGCCGCGCTGAACAAAGCGATTCTTGCCAAGAACAATCCGCTCGCCGATGCGTTCTACGGCGTGGACAACACGTTCTTGTCGCGCGCGCTCAAAGAAAGCATTTTCGATGCGTACAAGCCCGCAAGCGCGAGCAAAATTCCCGCCGAGTTCGTCCTCGATTCCGAATTTCGCGCGACGCCTGTGGATTACGGCGATGTCTGCCTCAACTACGACCGCGCGTACTTCCAGAAGAAAAATCTCGCGCCGCCCCAAACACTCGACAATTTGATCAAGCCCGCGTACAAGAGTTTGACCGTCGTCGAAAATCCCGCGACCTCGTCGCCTGGTCTCGCGTTCTTGCTCGCGACCGTTGGATCCTTTGGCAAAGACAAGTACCTCGATTACTGGAAAGCGTTGCGCGCAAACGATGTACTCGTCACCGAGGGCTGGGAGGACGCGTACTACGCCAAGTCGTCGTGGGGCGGCAAAGGCGGTGATCGTCCCATCGTCGTCAGTTACGCGACGAGTCCCGCCGCCGAAGTGTTTTTCTCGAACGGCAAACTGACTGAACCGCCAACGGGCAACGTCATCGGTGAGGGCGCGTGCTTCCGCCAAGTTGAATTCGTCGGCGTGTTGAAAGGCGCGAAGAATCCTGATCTCGCGCGCAGGTTCGTAGACTTTATGCTCTCGACAAAATTCCAGGAAGACATTCCCGCGCAAATGTTTGTCTTTCCCGTGTTACCCGACGCGAAACTGCCCGATTTCTACAAGTTCGCCGAGACCGCCAAGAAACCCGCCATCGTTTCCCCCACCGACATTGACGCGAACCGCGATGCGTGGATCAAGGCGTGGACGGAAGTCGTGTTGAGATAGTGCAATAGTGCGATAGTTGGGTAGTTGGTTGACCATCCAACTATCCAACCATCCAACTATACAACTATGAAACTCAT